>WBZP01002212.1_pt1 | contig 22650 bp, 20 predicted proteins | sample 5204301 | NCBI WGS metagenome assembly WBZP01 (sample SAMN12412401, study PRJNA552823) | activated sludge metagenome | isolation source: activated sludge from nitrification reactor of wastewater treatment plant... | place: USA: Pennsylvania | collected 2017
GGACGCGCTGCGCGAGCGCGAGGCGGCGCGGCTGCTGGCCGAGGGGTTGCGGCGGCTGCTGCTGGCCTTCGCCCGGCGCATCGAAGAGACGGCCGGCCTGCCCGTCATGGCCCACACCCACATCCAGCCGGCCGAGCCGACGACCCTGGGCTACCGTCTGGCCCTGTACGCTCAGGACTTGCTGGAAGACGAGCGCCAACTGAACAACCTCGTTGCCGATCTGCGCGGCAAGGGGCTGAAGGGCGCGGTGGGCACGCAGGCGGGCTTTGTCGAACTGTTGCAGGGCACGAACATGACCGCCACTCAGCTAGAAGAGCTGGTCATGGCCCGCCTCGATCTGCCCTGCTTTCCCGTGGCCGGGCAGACCTACACCCGGCAACAGGACTTGCGCCTGATGGGGGTACTGGGCGGCATCGCCTCATCTTTACATAAGTTTGCGCTCGACTTCCGCGTGCTGATGTCGCCCCCCTTCGGCGAGTGGGCCGAGCCGTTCGGCCGCCGTCAGGTCGGCTCGTCGGCCATGCCCTTCAAGCGCAACCCCATCAACGCCGAGAACCTGTGCTCGCTGGCCCGCTTCGTGGCCGCGCAGACGGCCGTGGCCTGGGACAACGCCAGCCAGTCCATCCTGGAGCGCACCCTCGACGACAGCGCCAACCGCCGCCTCTTCCTGCCGGAGAGCTTCCTGGCCGTGGACGAGATGCTGCGCCGGGCGGCGACGCTGGTGGAAGGGATGACCTTCGACCACGAGCAGATGGCCCGCAATCTGGCCCGCTACGGCCCGTTCGCGGCCACGGAGCGGGTGCTGATGGCCGCCGTGCGCGCTGGGGCCGACCGGCAACTGGCTCACGAATGGCTACGCGAAGCGAGCCTGCAAGCGTGGGAGGCCATCCGGCAGGACGCGCCCAACCCGTTGATCGAACTCGTCGCCGCCGACGCGCGTCTGGCCGCCTTCCTGCCGGCCGGCGAAATCCGCGCGCTGATGGACGCCGGCGACTACGTGGGTACGGCCGCCGAACGAGCACGAGCGCTGGCCACGACCCTCAGGACGCCGACGGCATAGGCTCAGCCGCTGGCCGATCGTCGGGCAACGTATAGGTCAACTCGTAGCGGTGGGCATCACCGTCAATCACGATGTCCAACCTTCCAGCTATCCCGGCTAACTCGTCGCTGCCGGAGTCGGGCACGACGGCCACGGTCAGGCCGGCCGCGCCACGGTTCATGACGCCGGTGTGTTGCAGCGTGAAGCCGCCGCGCCGGCCGTGGAGCGCGCCACTGACGCGCTCCAGGGCGACGTAGGCGGCCGAGCCGTCTACGCCGGTCATGGCGCTGAGCATCTCGCCGGCGCTGGTGGCGCTCAGGTCGCCGTGAAACTGCTTGTCAATGGTCAGCCGGCCCAGCCCCCACTCGCCGGTGGCCGGCTGCGGGCTGAGTTTCACGTCAAATGTGCCGCTTGCTTGGTATTCCATCCGCCTATTTTAGCGCGGTTAAGAATGGCACGCCGATGGACGCCGATATTGGCGCTGATTTTCGCTTATGAGAAAGAGATTTGTTTTATCAGCGGAAATCAGCGCCAAATCGGCGTCATCAGCGTGCCATTCTGATAACGTCGTATCGCCGCGCTCAGGTTCGCGCGCGCCTGTTGTTCCAGAGCTTCGACAAAGTGGGGCGTGTGGTAGATGCGCGGTCGGGAAAGGAAAGCGGCCAGTACCCGCGCTCGCTCCCGCCGATAGATCTCTTCGGGAACCCAGGCGTACTCCCGCCGGATAGCCGCGTCGTACTGCTCGAACCGCTCCGGCGGCGCGCCCAGGATGGCCAGGTCAATGTCACAGACAATTGCCCCATCGCCGGTCACTTCGGCGGCCGTGTGGCTCGTCAGCCGGATAAGGCCGGCCACGCGCGCCACCGCGTCTGCGCCAACTCCGGCGGCCCGCAACGCCCCGGCCGCCAGCGCCGCCGACTGCTCTTCGTTGTCCGCCCGGCGCGGGTCGTAGACGGCGTCGTGGAACCACAGGGCCAGCGCAGCCTCGTCGGCGCGGGCCAACAGCGGCCGAACCTCGTCCAGCCAACGCAGGCAGTCGGCGACGTGGTCGAGGGTGTGGTAGGCGCGCTGCGGCTCTCTGTAGCGGGCGATGAGGTCGCGATAGATGCCCTCGCCTTCGTTCGGTCCGCCCGGCCAGAGCGCCCGCCAGCGGTCGCGCAGCGCGTCAGCGGCGCTCATGCGCAGAACGCCAGCGCCGTGGCCAAATAGACCTCGGCGCAGGTCTGCACGCTGGCCAGGTCTACCCACTCCTCGGCGGCGTGCGCCCCCGCCCCCAGCGGCCCGAACAGCACCGTGGGGATGCCCGCGGCGTGGAGCGAGGCGGCGTCGGTCCAGAACGACACGCCCGTCGTCTCGACCGCCCGGCCCAACGCGCCGGCCGCCGCCTGCTGGACGGTGGCCAGGATTGGTGCGCCGGCCGGCGTCTCCAGCGGCGCGCGCGCCAGATCGCGGCGAACGACGGCGCGGAAGGTGGGATCGGCCGCCGCCAGCCGGGCGACGATGGCCCGCAGTTCGGCTTCGGCGGCGTCGCCCGTCTCGCCCGGCAGCGTGCGCCGCTCGATGGCCAGCGTACAGCGGTCGGGGTAGGTAGACCACTCGCCGCCGCCCTGGATGGTCGAGGCGTGGACCGACGGCGGGCCGAGCAGCGGATGGGGCGGGCGGTGGGCCAACTCGGCCGCCAACCCCTCCAGCCCAACCAGCACGCCGCCCATCTTGGCGATGGCGTCCACGCCCAGATGGGGTCGCGAACCGTGGGCGGCCACGCCCTGCGTCTCGACTTCCAGCCAGACGAACCCCTTGTGGGCCACAACGAGTTGCAGTTCCGTCGGTTCGGCGACGATGGCCCCATCGGCGCGAACCTGCTCGGCCACCGCCAGCGTGCCCAGCCCGGCGTACTCCTCATCCATGACGGCGGTGACGATCACGTCGCCGCGCAGGTTGCGCCGCGCCGCCTCGGCCGCGGCCACCATACACGCCGCCAGGCCGCCCTTCATGTCATACGCCCCGCGGCCGTAGAGCTTGCCCCCCGCGATGCGCGGCCGGAGCGGCTCACTCATCCCGGCCACGCCGACGGTGTCCACGTGACCGTTGAGTAAGAGGGCACGGCCGCCGCCCGCGCCGCGGGCGATGCCGACGACGTTAGGCCGGGCGGGTCGCACCTCGGTGACGTGGACTTCCAGCCCGGCGGCGCGCAGCCAGTCGGCGATGAACGCGGCAATGGCCGCCTCGCCGGCCGCGCCGGGAACGAGATCGGGGTTGATGGAGTCAATGGCGACGAGATCGCTGAGCAGTTGTTCCAGCTCGCTCATTGCCGGCCTCCGGGAGCGAACAACAGGCCCAACTCCTCGGCCCAGGCGCGAATGGCATCCCAGTCGCGGTGATCGCCCTCCGACCAGACGCCGAGGCGCACGCTGACACTGAAGTTAACCTTGGCCCGCCACGACGGCAGCTTGGCGATGTCCAGCGCCCCGGCGAAGAGGCCCTCGCGGGCCACCGGCACCAGGTCGCGCACCGGTTGCAGCCACTTGCGCACCTCCTCGTGATGGGGGTCGCCGGGCATGGCCAGAGTCATGCACACCAGGAAGGCGGCGAACGGGCGGCGGATGAGTTCTGGCCGGTGGTCGCGCACCCACGCCAGCGCGTCGGGCAGCCATTGCGCGCCGTTGATGGCGCTGCCGGCGACGACGGCGCGATAGGGGGCGAGGTCGGTCACGTCGTGCATCGGCCGCACGTCCACGGCCAAACCGCCCGCGGCCAGCGTCTCGCCGATGACCCCGGCCACGCCGGCCGTCGTGCCGGTGCGGCCGGCGTAGGTGACCAGTATCCTATCGGGCATAGCAACCTCTCCTGATCTAAAAAGAAACCGCAGATTCCAGAAGAATATCTCACGCAAAGACGCAAAGAGCGCCAAGCCAAGAAGTATCTTCGCTTAGCGCTCTTTGCGTCTTTGCGTGAGATGTTCTTCAATCTGCGTAATCTGTGGTTTCCTTCTAAGCATTCAGCGGTTCGATGTTGGGATGAAAATCCAGTTGGGCAATCAGTTCGTTCAACTCGGCGTCGGTCAACTTGCGCCCCTGCCCGCTGACGGCCACCAGCATCGCCTCCATCATATTCGTGCCGAAGGAGCGGCCCTCCAGGCGCGACGTGGTCGTCACCAGATAGCGCACGCCGGCGGCGCGGAAGGCGGCCACGTCGGTGGCGGTGGTCGTGTTGGTGCAGATGGTCTTGCCGTCCAGCCGGGCGGGCATGAAGCGCTTGATGAAGTGACAGTCGCCGGCGATGACCGTGGCCCACTCGTACCACTGGCCGAACTTGGGCGTGTTCTTCTCCTGCTTTTCGCCCGTGGGATAGAGCCACGCGAACGGCAGGCGGCTGACGACCGGCAGGATAAGCGCGGCCACGCGCTTGACGGCCGCCGCCGAGCGCAACGGCAGCGGCAGCCCCAGCCCAAACATCAAATCGCCGAAGACGCCTTCGTAGCCGTTGTCCATGAACGACATGCTCATGCCCCAACGGTCGGCGCCGCTGGTCATCAGCACGCGGCGCGGTTGCAGGGCGTGGCCGATGTGGGCGTCCATGTAGGGCGCGACCTGCCGCTCCAGCGTGTTCTTCAGGCCGGAGCCGTCCACCACCGGCGTGCGCCGGACGCCGCGGACGAGCGGGGCCACGGAGTGGAGGGTATAGTACTTGTCGGCCACGGTCAGGCCCAGGTCGGTGCCGCCGACGCCAAAGGCGTCCACCTGGCCGTCGAGTTCGGCGTAGAGCGCGGCGGCGCGGGCCATGTCGCCGTCGGTGCCCATGCGCTGGATGCACACCCGCTGGCCGAGCAGGTCGAGTTCGACGGTTGAGTCCCGTTTGGAAGAACCGAGGCTGATGCTGACGGCGCGTTTCATGATGTGTTCTCCGGCTTAGTCCGATGGCGGATGCCAATCTCTGGCAATCCACAGCGATCTGGCTTCCACAACGTACTCGTTGTTCAGGCGCAGAGCGGCCACTGTCGCTCGACCAGATTCGGTCAGGCCAATGATGTGCGTTCCCCCATTAGCCCAGGCAAAGTGCTCGCCCCAGGTTTGAGTACGAGGGTTGAACAAAGGAACCAGCTCGCCCGTAAGAACATCCACGGCGTGGGTCTTGGCTCCTTTATGCTCGTTACAGCGGTAGCAGGCAGCCGCTAAATTAGCGGGGTCGTCGCCGCCACCCAGGGCAATAGGAAGGACATGATCAATAGTGGGTGGCATTCCTAACAGGCGATGTGAGGTCTGGCAGTATTCGCAACGGTAGCCAGCTCGGGTAAAGACCTGTTGCCTGATTGCGGCGGTGATGGCGGACATCATCTATGGCAACGGCAACTCGCTAAGATGGGGGACGCGATGGCCACGCCAGCGCAACAACGCCCAGGCGTAGGCTTTGCGAACCATGAGTTGGTCTCCATCAAGCCGTAATTGTTCCAACTCCTGGCGCTCTTCGAGGCTTAGACCATGATCGCTGTTTAACTCCAGTAGATAGGCGTGCCGGCTGGCTTGTTGTGGCCCGATCTGCTCATTGGCGATCTCGACTAAGGCTTCTACGGGCAAACTCTGCATAGCCCGTAAATCATCCTGTAGAGGCGCAGGCGCACTCTCTACAGAGGGTGGCAAATTACCTTTGATGCTCTGCGTGGCCAGGGACTCAAGTGATTGGTGAGATGCGGCCGCAATATCAGATAACAGCCGATAGACAGGTTCCGGCAGTTCAATGGTCACCCTATGAGTCTCTTCAATTTGGCTCAGTGCCATTCGTTCACCTCAACCGCGATTATAGCATGCATTTTCAGGATAAGGCTGGCTCGAGTCCTTGGACAAGCGTGACCCTGCTCTACGCGCCGCTGACGTAGGCCTCTTCAAGCCACCGCCGCACCTCATCATCAACCTCGCCCACGCCATGCAACTCAAGATGATGCATAAACCGGCCCGGTGCCGGCTCGACGATCTCCTTCCAGCGCGGCGAGTCGTCGCGGCGGCGCAGGCTCACCGACAGCACCAGCGGCGCGTGGCCGCCGCGCAGATAGCGGTCGGGTATCCACGCCCAGGCGAAGGCCACGCGGCGGCGGAAGGCGATCTGGCTCTTGGTGACGCGCAGTTCGGCCGGGCCGATGGCCTGCACGGCCGCCCACAGGGCATCGAACAGGGGCCGCGACGCCTCGTACCCCGCAAAGAACGCCTCTAGACCCACCGTCGTGTGTCCTTTAGATATTCGCGATAGGCGTCGCCGAACACTTCCGTCAGCGCCCGCTCCTCGCGCGGAATGACCAGGGAGTTTATCACCGCCGCCCACAGCGCCGCGCCGCCCAGCACGGGCAGGCTGCCGTAGTACACCGCCTAACCCAGGCGCGGCGCGAGCTGCGACAGGGCGTTGGGCAAAGCAACGTGCATGAGTGGCGCGAGCACCAGGCCGGCGAAGAACGTGCCGGCGACGACCAGCCAGCGCGGCAAACTCTTTGGCATTAGCGTTCCTCCGGCCGGTAGGGAGCTTTGCCGTCAATGTCGCCCACGTAGACCGGCAGCCGCGTGTGGCCCAACAGTTGGCGGATGGCCATGTTCTCGCCGGTGTGGTACCAATAATGGTAAATGACCCGCTGGAGCAGGTTGCCGTGAGTGGTGGCGAGGGGCTTGCCCTGGCTGATGACGACGCCGGCCAGCATCTCCGATGTAAAGATGTCCAACCACGGGTCGGCTGCCGCGGTGATCGTCTCCCAGGCGGCCAGCATCTCCTTCAGCGATGGCGTGCTGGCCGGCGCGCCATAGGCGAATTCGCGGTCAATCTCCGGCAGGAGTAGACGACCCTCGCTGCCATAGTACAGGAAGTAACGCTGCTCTTGCCAGGCCAGATGGCCGACGTTCCAGGCCAGGCAGTTCATGGGCAGAAAGCGGCGGCGGCCGTCGTCGGCGCTGACGCCTTTGACCGCGCGACGGAATTCAGAGCGGGTGAATCGGAGTTGGTCAACCAGGGGATGGGGCATAATAATTCTCGTCACATTGGGTCAACGGCCCGTGTCTAATCCTAACACAAATGCTTTATAGGGCAGCCAGCATCCCGCCAGCTTGATCACCATTCCCACTCCTGCTCATCCCACATGTCCTCAAGGTGCGCAGCAGAGTTGAGCAACTCATCCTCGCCTCGCTCGGCCATTGTCTGAAAAGCCGCTTCCCAGCCGTATCGAGTACCCTGGATACGGCGAATCAGGATACCGTCTTGCCCAAGCTCCAACTCCACCTCATTGACAAGGCCAGCCTGTTCCAATAGTAACTTAGGAATGCGAATACCCTGCGAGTTGCCGATCCTGATAATGCGCGAGCGGACGACAATGGCCATAGAATGTATCCTCTGACAAAAGTAACGACGTTGTATTTTCCTTCATTCGGATTGTCAAATTCCAATAGCATCATACTCAATCGCGCCTATAATACGCCCTCACGATGTCCCACGCGAACCAGGTGGACACTCCAGTCATCCGACTCCTAGACGCTCAGGGCGTCCCCTACGTCCTGCTGCCCCACACCGAGCCGGTCTTCACCGTGGCCGCAGCCGCTGCCCAGCGCGGCGTTGTGGCCGAGGAGATGGTCAAGTCCATCCTGCTGCGGGAGAGCCGCAGCGACCGCTATACGATGGCCTGCGTCCTCGGCCCGGCGCGGCTCGACCATCGCGCCGTCCGCGCCGCTTTGGGCGAGGGCTGGGGGCGGCTGACCTTCGCCGGTGACGACGAAATCCTGGCCGTCACCGGCTACCCGCGCGGCGCGGTCAACCCCCTGTGCCTGCCCGACCACGTGCCGGTCATCTTCGACGCAACCATCGCCCACTGCCGCCGCGTCAACATCAGCACCGGCGACCCGATGGCCGGCCTGGAGCTAGACCCGGCCGACCTGATCCGCCTGGCCGGGGCGCGGTTGGCCCCTATCTCTGAGGAAGCGCAGGGGGCTGGGAAGCAGGGGAGCGGGGGCGCAGGGGTGAACCAAACCGACCAGCGACCACTGACCTACTGATCACCACCCACCAAGGAGACTGACATGCCCCTACTGCAGCGAGTGGAATACCTGATCATCGGCGCGGGCGTGCATGGGCTTTCGACCGCCTATCACCTCAGCAAGTACCTCAAAGAGAAGGGCCAGGGTTCGGGGGCGGACGTGCTGGTCATCGAGAAGAGTAGCATCGCCGCCGGCGCGTCGGGCGTGGCCTGCGGCAACGTGCGCTGCAACTACTACCAGGAGCCAATGACCCGGCTGATGATGCACTGCATGGACGTGTGGGAGTCCGACCCCGACACCTACGCCTACAACTCCGTCGGCTACCTGACCGCCTCCTTCGAGCCGATGCGCGCCGGGCTGGAGACGATCTACCAGCGCCACCAGCAACTCGGCTACCCCTCGACGCTGGTCACGGGCAAGGCCGAGGTCAAGCGGTACATGCAGGGCGTCTTCCACGACTGGCAGGCCGAAGAGCTGACGGCCGTGCTGCACGAGCACCGCGGCGGCCACGCCTGGAGCCGTCAGGCCATCCACGGCCTGGCCATCAAGGCCGAGCGCGAGGACGCCCGCCTGCTTGTCGGCCCGACCGTCACCGGCTTCCGCTTCAACAGCGCTGGCGAGGTAACGACCGTCGAGACCGACTACGGCGCGATTGAAGTCGGCCACGTCATCGTCGCCGTGGGGCCGTGGATCAAGAACCTGTGGCAGATGCTGGAGTTGCCGCCGACCGTGCCCGATCCGCGCCAACCCTCGGAGCAGGTTGACCTGTGGCGCTTCCTGGCCTTGCAGGAAGGAGAGATTGACGTAGACCCGCTGCTCCACATCACCAACGACGGCAAGCGCCCGCCGCTGGTCCATGTGGACAGCGACGTGCCGCTCTACAGCGAGGGCGGCCGCCTCGTCTGGGATCAGCCCTGGGGCATCTACTTCAAGCGCGACAAGCACGCCGTACAGGGCGGAGCCGTGCCGATTGACCTGGGCACGGAGGCGGCCATTGACCCCTATGGCTCGCGCAGCCCGCACTACTGCGTGGACGACAACTTCTACGATCTGTGGGTGGCCTCGCTGGCCCACTGCATGAAGCGCTTCGAAGGGCAGCGCCGCTTCGCCTCGACCAAGCCATCGGGCGGCGTCGGCGCGTTCTCGGCCGACAACTTCCCCGTCTTCGACTTCATGCGGCCCAACGTCTACGTCATCGCCGACTCCAACCACGGCTTCAAGATGATCGGCGTCGGCGAGCAGGTGGCCCGCGTGCTGACCGGCGAGACGAGCGACCTGCTGGCCCCGTTCGCCTACGGCCGCTTCGCCCAACAGAAGACGCTGCCCAAGTCCAACGCGCCCTTCCCGTGGATGTAGGACTAGGGACCAGGTTCCAGGTTCCAGGGGCCAGGGAAGAGCGCTCTTCCCTGGCCCCTGGAACCTGGAACCTGGCCCCTTTCTTGGCATCTTGGCGTTAAGACAGGAGTCGACATGAGCTACAACGCAGACATCATCATCATCGGCGGCGGGGTCATTGGTTGTAGCACGGCCTACAACCTGGCCCGGCTGGGCGCGGGGCGCGTGGCGCTGCTGGAGCGGGGCGACATCTGCTCCGGCGGCACGGCCAAGTCGTGCGCCATCGTCCGCACCCACTACTCCATCGAGACGAACCTCAACCACGCCGTCGAGAGCCTGAAGATCTTCCGCGCCTTCGACGAGGCCGTGGGCGGCGACGCCGGCTGGCAGCGCACCGGCTACCTCATCCTCGGCCCGGAGGCCCACCGCGCGCCGATGCTGGCAGTCTTCGCCCGGCAGAACGCGCGCGGCATTGACACCCGCGTCCTGTCGGCCGAAGAAGCGGCCGAGATGCACCCGCTCCTTTATTACGACGACGCCGAAGTCATCGGCTACGACTCGCAGGCGGGCTACGCCGACCCGTACCTGACGACGACCAGCTACGCCAACCGGGCTAAAGAGCTGGGCGTGGCCGTCCACACCGACACGACTGTGACCGGGCTGCGCGCCGCGGCCGGGCTGACCACAGTCCAGACCAACCGCGGCGACTTCACCGCGCCCCAGGTCGTGCTGGCCGCCGGGCCGTGGACCAACCGGCTGGCCGCCGGGCTGGGCCTGTCCTTCCCCTACGAGATCAGCCGCCACAAGGTCATCACCCTGAAGATCGCCCGCCCCTACGAGAAGACGTGGCCCATCGTCAAAGACCTGACCACGCCGGACAAAATCTACTTCCGACCCGACAGCGGCGGCGTGGTGCTCGTCGGCACCGGCGACCACGGCGACCCGATTGACGACGCCGACACGCTGACCGACGCCATTGACGCGGCCCATCTGGAACGCATCGGCCGCCTGATCGCCCACCGCATGCCCCCCTTCGCCGACGCCCAGTACGTCGCCGGCTGGACGGGGCCATACGACATCGCCGCTGACTGGAACCCCATCGTCGGCGCGGTTCCGGGCTACGAGGGTCTATACGTCGCCGTCGGCTTCAGCGGCCACGGCTTCAAGCTGGCCCCGACCATCGGCGAGGCGCTGGCCCAGACCATCCTGGGCCGGCCCGTGCGCGTGCCCATCACCGACTACGGCCTCGACCGCTTCGCCGCCGGCCACGCCCTGCGTGGCGCTTATGGCATCGGCTCTATTTCTTAGTGTAGGGCGGGTTGGCAACCCGCCTCTTTTTTGTAGCGCGGGTTGATAACCCGCGTCTCAGGTACATGAAGAGGCGGGTTGCCAACCCGCCCTACAACAAGAGGACACTATGACTACCCCCATTGCCAACTACCTCATGCCCGGCAACATCCGTTTCGGCTTCGGCGCGGTCAATCTGACCGGGCAGGAGGCCGCCCGGCTGGGCGGAACCCACGCCTTCATCATCACCGACCCCGGCGTCGTGGCCGCCGGGTTGGTCGCGCCGGTCGTCGCCGCGCTGTCGGCCGCCGGCCTGGCCCACACGCTCTTCACCCACTGCCCGCCCAACCCCGACATCGAATCAGTTGACGCCGCCGCGGCCGCCTTCCGCGCCGCCGGGGCCGACCTGCTCATCGGTCTGGGCGGCGGCAGCCCCATTGACGGGGCCAAGGCCGCGCGCGAGGTGCTGGGCGGGCCGCCGGGGGCCAGCATCGGCGAGTACGCCCTGATGCTGCGCGACAAGGCCCGCCCCATGCCCCTCGTGCGCGACATGCCGCCGATGATCGGCATCCCGACCACGGCCGGCACGGGGGCCGAGGTGACACCGTGGGCCGTCCTGACCGACCTGAGCAACAAGCAGAAGAAGAGCGTCGGCGGGGCCAACTGCATCCCCAACGTGGCCCTCATTGACCCCGGGCTGACGCTGGGCCTGCCGCCGCACCTGACCGCGGCCACGGGCATGGACGCCCTGTCCCACTGCATCGAGGCCTACGTCTCGACCAACACCGCGCCCAGCGCCCTCGACCCGATGATTCTGCACGGCATCCGCCTCATCGCCCGCCACCTGCCGGCGGCCGTGGCCCACCCCGGCGACCACGAAGCGCGCGAGGCGGTCATGCTCGGCGCGATGATCGGCGGCATCGCCATCAGTTCGCGCTGGTTGGGCGCGGCCCACGCTCTGGCCCACCAGCTTTCGACCTTCGCCAACGTCCACCACGGCCTGGCCTGCTCACTGATGCTGCCGCACCAGATGGCCTTCAGCCTGCCGGCAGCCGTTGAACGCTACGGCCGGATCGCCGCCGCGCTCGACTCATCCCTGGTGGCCATCACCGACCACCAGGCGGCCGAGTACGCTGTGGAAGGCGTCTGCCGCCTGGTCGAAGCCGTCGGCCTGCCCACCCGCCTGCGCGACGTGGGCGTGACCGAGGCGATGATCCCGGAGTTGACCAAACACGCCCGCGTTGACCTGAATTGGGCCACCAACCCGCGGCCGGTCAGCGAAGAAGACCTGGCGGAGATGTATCGGGCAGCGTTTTAGATAGGAGAGTGCCATGACCGAACGAACCCGCCGCCGCGAACGCCCCAAGCACTTCGACCACACCGCGTCGCGCCTGCCGCCCGGCCTGTCCGGCGGCCGCTATCGCCCGCTCGACGACGCCGACGTGGCCCGCATCCACGACGCCTCCCTGTCGGTGCTGGAGCGCACCGGGGTCAAGATCGTCGCCTCGGAGTGCCGCGACATCCTGGCCGCCGCCGGGGCAAGGGTGGACGCCGCTAACGACCGCGTCCACATCCCGCGCCGCCTGGTGGAAGCGGCCCTGCGGACGGCCAACCGCGAGGTCACGCTCCACAGCCGCGACGGCCGCTTCGACCTCGATCTGCGCTCGCGGCGCGTCCACCTGGGCACGGGCGGCGCGGCGGTGCTGGTGCTCGACCTGGAGAGCGGCCGGGCGCGCGAGTCCACCCTGCGCGATCTGTACGACATCGGCCGCCTGGTGGATACGCTCGACAACACCCACTTCTACCTGCGCCCCGTCGTCGCCCGCGACGTGGACAGCGACGTCATTGACGTCAACACCTTCTACGCCGCGCTGGCCGGCACGACCAAGCACGTCATGGGCGGCTGCTACTTCCCGGCCAAGGTAGCCGAGTTAAAGCGGCTGGCGGTGACCATCGCCGGCGACGAAGAGACGTTCCTGGCCCGGCCGTTCATGTCGCTCAACCTGTGCTACAGCGTCAGCCCGCTGCGCTTCGCCGAAGAGACGACGGAGACGCTGACCGCCGCCATCCGCGCCGGCTTCCCGGTGGTGCTCGTCTCCGCGCCGCTGGCCGGAGCCACCTCGCCCGCCTCGCTGGTCGGCACGCTGGTGCAGGTGATGGCCGAGACGCTGGCCGGCCTGACCTACGTCCAACTGTTGCGGCCCGGCCACCCGCTGCTGATGGGCAACCTGCCGCTGGTGGCCGATCTGCGCAGCGGCAACATGGTCGGCGGCAACGCTGAACTGGCCCTGATGAACGCCGCCGCGGCCCAAATCTGCCAGAGCTACGGCCTGCCCATCTACAACTCCTGTGGCCTGACTGAGAGCAAAATCCCCGACGTGCAGGCCGGCTTCGAGAAGGGGCTGACCGTGGCCGTCACTGCTCTGGCCGGCTGCGAGTTCAACCACCACGCTTCGGGTATGCTGGAGTCCATGCTGTGCGTGGCCTATGAGCAGTACGTCATTGACGACGATATCAACGGCCTGGCCATGCGGCTGGTGCGGGGCATCGAGGTAACGGAGGAGGCGCTATCACTGGACGTGATTGACGAGGTCTGTCGCGGCGAGGGGCACTACCTGGGCCACCCGCAGACGCTAGACCTGATGAACCGCGAGTATTACTACCCGCATACGGCCGACCGCCGCACGCGCCAGGATTGGCAGAAGGACGGCAGCCCCGATATGCGCGAGCTGGCCCGACGGCGGGCGCGGGTCGTCCTGCGCGACCACTTCCCGCCCGGCTTCACGCCCGAAGTGGACGCGCAACTGCGCCAGAGCTACCCGATCGCCCTGCCGGCGGCGGTCATGCGACCGGGTAGCTACCCCTGATGGCCCGGCTCGTCAGGCGAGTTGGACGTCGGCCGCCGCCTCGACCGCGGCGCGCAAGCGCCGCACCCAGGTGGCGAACCCATCGCTGAAGGGGCGGAAGCCGCTGCCGTCGGCAATGACCAGGCCGCGGTTGGCCAGCAAGCGCAGTTGGCGCGCTGCCATGCCGCTGGCCGAGCGGGTGGGCAGCGTCGGGTAGTGGCTCTGGGCCAGCGGCGACAGCGAATCCCATAACTCCTGCCACAGGGGGGTGGCCGCGGCCTGGAAGCGCCGCCACGCCTCGGCCGTCGAGTACACCCCCGTCAGCGCCTCGAAGAGGTAGTGGCCGGCCAGATGCAAGTAGAACGGATGCGGCCCGGCCTGAGCCAGTAGCTCGTCGGCCGCCTCGTCGGGCACGATCAGGCCGGCGCGCTCCGACGGCGCGGTGAGCAGCGCCCGCGCCGCGGCGGCGTCGAGCAGCCCCAGGTCGATCTGCCGGAACAGCTCGTAGAAGCGCGACCGGTAGCCGGCCTGGGCCAGCAGTTCGGCTGGGGCGACGTGGGCCGTCAGCGCGAAGCCGACCGCCCCTTCGCGCCCCAGCGCCAGCCAGGCGTCGAGCAGGTCGTCGCCGAAGATGCCCGGCCGCCAGACCAACTGCTCCAGCTCATCGAGGAACAGCAGCGGCCGGAAGCCGGCGGCGTGGAGCTTGCGCGCGGCGACGGCGAACTCGCCCAGGGTGCGCACGACGGCGGCGCTGCCCGGCTTCACCCCCGCCCACCACTGCCCCCAAATACTGTTCAGTAGCCCCGGCAGCGTGTGCAGCGCCGGGTCTTTCAGGTCGGCGTAGGCGGCCAACTGCGGCGCGGCGGCCTGGCGGGCGGCATGGGCCAGCAGCGACGACGCGCCGAACGTCCGCGCGGCGACGATGGCCACGTGACCGCCGCCGGTCAACTGCTCCTGGAGGAGCGTCTGCTCGGCCTGCCGCCCGAAGAACATGCCCTCTGCGCTGATCTTGCGCCCAGGTGTGTAGGGGTTGGGCGCGGGCTGGGCAACCGTCGCGGCGGCTGTGGCCCCCGCGACCACGTCCTTGGCGGGCAAGATCACCGTCCGCATGGGATCGTCCGGCGCGGCCTCCAGTTGGGCCGTGAGCGGCCGGCCGGGCGCGTCGCCCGCCGTCGGCCAGCGCCAGGTGACGCCCGACTCCATCCGCTGCCCCGCGCCGCCCACCTGATCGAGCCAGGCCAGTTGCGGGTCGTCGGCGGCGAAGAGGTTGGCCACGGCCGTGGCCAGATCGGGCCGCAGGGCCACCAGCGCCTCGGCCAGCCCGGCGTCGCGCCCCTGGCGGCCGACGTAGCCCAGGAATTCGCGCGTCCGGTCGCGCTTGGTGCGCCCCGGAAAGGCGGCGAACGACACCGCCAACTGCCGGCTCAGCGCGGTCAGTTCGGCCTCGTTGAGCGAAGTATCCAAAAGGTCAAGCCACTGCATTCGGTCCATAGTCATCTTCCCGCGCGGAGTATAGCCCCGATGCTTTTCGTTTGCCCATCAACTCAATTCGCGTAGGATCACCCCTACGAGACGGGCTGATTCCCCAATGCAGGAATAACCCCACTCAATCCATCCGGCTCCTGGCCCCCGCTTGCCACTTGGCTGGCCGCGCCCCACGAGCCTTTAGATGCAAGGAGACTCATGTCCACATTCCAATCCTTTCCGAGCAACTTTGTGTGGGGCGCGGCGACGGCCTCCTATCAAATCGAGGGCGCCTGGGACGAGGACGGCAAAGGGGAGTCGATCTGGGATCGCTTCACCCACACGCCGGGCCACGTCTTCGAGGGCCACACCGGCGACGTCGCCTGCGACCACTACCACCGCTGGCCGCAGGACATCGCCCTGATGCAGTCGCTGGGCCTGCGGGCCTACCGCTTCTCCATCGGCTGGCCGCGCATTTTGCCCGAAGGGCGCGGCCGGGTCAACCAGGCCGGGCTGGACTTCTACAGCCGGCTGGTGGACGGCCTGCTGGCGGCCGGCATCACCCCCTTCGTCACCCTCTACCACTGGGATCTGCCGCAGGTGCTCCAGGACGCCGGCGGCTGGCCGGCGCGGGCCACGGCCGAGGCGTTCGTCGAGTACGCCGGCGTGGTCAGCGCCGCCCTGGGCGACCGGGTCAAGAACTGGATCACCCACAACGAGCCGTGGTGCATCAGCATCCTGAGCCATCAGATCGGTGCCCACGCCCCCGGCCTGCGCGACACGCAGGCCGCCCTGCGCGCCGCCCACCACGTGCTGCTGTCCCACGGCTGGGCCGTGCCGGTCATCCGCGCCAACAGCCCCGACGCCGAAGTGGGCATCACCCTCAACCTGGAGTGGGTTGACCAAGCCAGCCGCAGCGCCGCCGACGCCCGCGTGGCCCGCGAGAGCGACGGCCGCTTCAACCGCTGGTTCCTCGACCCGCTCTTCGGCCGCCATTACCCGGCCGACGCCGTGGCCGGCTACGCCGACGCCCTGCCCAATGGCCTCGATTTCGTCCTGCCCAGCGATCTGGAGGCCATCGCCGTGCCGACCGACTTCCTGGGCGTCAACTACTACTCCCGCCGCGTGGCCCGCGACGAAGAGGCGGCCGACAACCTGCCGCCAGAGATCCTCGCCGACCGGCCGCGCACTGAGATGGGCTGGGAGGAGTACCCCGAGGGGCTGTACGGCCTGCTCAACCGGCTGTACTTTGACTATTGCCCGCCCAAGCTCTACATCACCGAGAACGGAGCCAGCTTCGGCACCGGCCCCGACGCCACCGGCCGCGTGGCCGACACGCGCCGCCTCAACTACCTGCGCGAGCACTTCAGCGCCGCCCGCCGGGCCATGAACAACGGCGTGCCCCTGGCCGGCTACTTCGTCTGGTCGCTGCTGGACAACTTCGAGTGGGCCGAGGGGTATCGGCAGCGCTTCGGCATCGTCTGGGTGGACTACGAGACGCAACAGCGCCTGCCTAAGGACAGCGCCCTGTGGTACCGTGACGTCATCGCCCACAACGGTTTCCCAACCGTCAACGGCTTCGAGGCCCAACCAACCCAATGACCGCCACCGACAACCCGGCCACGCCTGAACTCCAACCGGAACGCCGCCCGCGCCCCGGCGCAATCTTTGCCATCTTCCTGGCGCTGTGGATCGCCGTTGCCGTTGGGCCGCTGATCATCGTGCTGTGGTTCGGCGAGCAGTTCGATCTGGCGACGGGCGGCGACCCGTGGCGGACGGCCTGGATCGTCGGCCAGCTCACTGTGGCCGTGGTCGTCGGCCTGCCGGCGTGGGTCGGCGGGCGGCTGAGCGTTATCCCGCGCTACCGGGCCATGTTCGGTGCGTGGCTGCTGGCGGCCGTGTTCGCCCTGTGCCTCTTGCCGGCGCGGCTGGCCGGGCCGACCGAGGCCCTGTCGGCGGCGGCGCTCCAGATCGCCGGGCTGCTGCTCTACCTGCTTCTGCTGGCTCTGCTGCGGGGGCGGGCGGGCGTGGCTCGACGGTCGGGCGGCTCGCTGGCCGCGGCCGTGGCCGGCGGGGCGCTGCTGGCCCTGCCCTGGGCCGCCTGGGGCGCGCTCGGCTCGGCGCTCGATACGGCCCTCAACCTGCTGGCGGCACTGCTCTTCGGCCTGGCCGCGGCGCTGACATTGGAGCACAAGCTGCTGCCTATCCTGCGCGAGGATGACGCCGTCGGCCGCAACGACCGCCGGCTACTGGGCGGGCTGGCCGCGGCGGTGCTGCTGGGGGTCATGGGCAGCGCGTTCGGCGTCAACGGGCAGCAGGTCATCCTGCTCCTCCTGCTGCCCGGCCTGGGCTGGGCCGTCGCCCGGCTGGGGCTGGCCCGCGGCGGCTGGGCCGCGGCGGCGCTGTTGGCCGGCCTGGTCGTGGCCGCGCCGCTGCTGCTGATTGATCCCGACGAGTTGAACCTGACCCTCAACCTGGGCAGCCGCGACGTTGGGTATTACGTCGTCCTGGCCACGCTGCTGGGCGCGCTGATCGGCGGGCTGCTCAGTCTGGCGGCGCTGCTGCTGCCGCGCGGGCCGGGGCGGCGGGCCGCGCCGCTCGTCACCCTGGCCGCCGTGGGCATCGTGACCGCAGTCTACTTTCTCGTCGGTCAGGTGGGCTGGCACGGCGAGCGGCTGTACGTCATCCTGAAGGATCAGGCCAACGTCTCGGCCGCGGTGGGCATCGCCGACCCGGTCGAGCGCCGCACGGTCGTCTACGGTCTGCTGACCCACCACGCCAACGCCACCCAGGCCGACCTGCGCCGCACGCTCGACCGTTTCGGCGTGGACTACCGCCCCTACTATCTGGTCAACGCCCTGGAGGTGGACGGCGGGCCGCTGTGGCGCTGGTGGCTGGCGCGGCGGCCGGAGGTCGAGCGGGTGCTGGTCAGCCCGGAACTGCGGCCGCTGCCGGCGCCGGCGCCGATCACGACCGGCACGCAGGACGCGCCGGAGATGGCCCTCTGGTCGCAGGGGCGCATCTACGCGCCGATGGTCTGGCGGCAACTGGGCATCACCGGCGCGGGGATCGTCGTCGGCCAGAGCGACAGCGGCGTGGACGGGGCGCACCCCGAACTGCGCGACCAGTACCGCGGCAACGCGCCCGGCGGCCCGGCCGGCGACGACTACAACTGGCTCGACCCGTGGAACAACACCCCCGCGCCAACCGACAGCGGCGGCCACGGCACGCACACGCTGGGCACGGCCGTCGGCCGCAACGTGGGCGTGGCCCCCGACGCGACGTGGATCGCCTGCGTCAACCTGCCGCGCAACTTGGGCAACCCGCCGCGCTACCTTGACTGCCTCCAATTTCTCCTGGCCCCCTTCCCGCAGGCGGGCGACGCGCTGGCCGACGGCCGCCCGGAACTGGGCGCGCACGTGCTCAACAACTCCTGGGGCTGCCCGGTGCAAGAGGGCTGCGACGCCGACGCGCTGCTGCCGGCCGTGCGCGCTCTGCGGGCCGCGGGCGTCTTCGTCGTCGCCTCGGCCGGCAACAACGGCCCGTCGTGCGCAAGCATTGACAGCCCGCCGGCCCACTACGACGAGGTTTTCACCGTTGGCGCGACAAACGAGGCCAACGCCCTGGCCGCTTTCAGCAGCCGCGGCCCGGTCAGCGCCGACGGCAGCGGCCGGACGAAGCCCGACATCGCCGCCCCCGGCGTGGGCATCCTGTCGGCCTACCCCGGCGGCGCTTATGAGTACAACGATGGCACGTCAATGGCCGGGCCGCACGTCGTCGGCGTCGTGGCCCTGATGTGGTCGGCCAACCCGGCCCTCATCGGCGACATCGAACGCACGGAGCAAATCCTGGTCGCCACGGCGCGACCACACAACGACACGCCTCTGTCTCTCATTGACCCGGCCGATGCCCCGCCCGTCTGTGGCGACCCGGAGGCGCGACCCAACAACCTCGTCGGCTACGGCGTCGTGGACGCCTTCGCCGCGGTTCAAATGGCGCTGGCCGAGCCGTAGGGCCAAGGAGAAACAAGCCATGATGGGCGGCATCCACGGCCGAATCCTGCACGTTGACCTGACCACGGGTGAGACGCGCGTCGAAACTCCGCCGGAGGAGCTATACCGCCTGCTGGTTGGCGGGCGGGCGCTGGTGGCCTATCTGCTGCTGCGCGATCTGCCGCCGCGCACTGACCCGCTCGGCCCAGCCAACCGCCTCATCTTCGCCCCCGGCATCATGCAGGGAACCAACCTGCCCGGCTCCGGGCGGCACGGCGTGGGCGGCAAGTCGCCGCTGACCGGGGCGCTGGCCAGTTCCGAGGCCGGCGGCTGGTGGGGGCACGAGTTCAAGCGCACCGGCTACGACGCGCTGGTCATCACCGGCCGCGCCGCCGCGCCCGTCTATCTGGCCATCCGCGACTTGCAGGTCGAGCTTCGCCCGGCTGAGCACCTGTGGGGCCAACTGACCCACCCCGTCGAAGAAGCCATCCGCGCCGAACTGGGCGACGGCCGCGTCCGCGTGGCCCAGATCGGCCCGGCGGGCGAGAACGGCGTGCGCTTCGCGGCCATCATCCACGACGTCAACCGCGCCGCCGGGCGCAACGGGTTGGGGGCGCTGATGGGGTCGAAGAACCTGAAGGCGGTGGCCGTGCGCGGCACGACGGCCGTGCCCGTGGCCGACCGCCGGCCGGTGACGGTCACGGCCAAGTGGCTGGGCGCGAACTACAAGGAGCTGGTCGCCTGGGCGGCGGCGGGCATCGGCCGGGGCACGCAGGACTCGCTGGCCCACTGGGCCTACGTCGGCGGCCTGCCGATCAGGAACTTCAGCCAGCCGGTCTTCGACGACGCCCCCCTGCTCAGTGGCGAGCGCAACTACGCCATGTTCCTGCAAGAGCGCGACACCTGCCAGGCGTGCCCCATCACCTGCAAACAGGTCTTCGCCCACGACAGCGACAACCCATACCACAAGCTGCGGCCGGAGTACGGCGGGCCGGAGTATGAGGCGATGGCCGCCCTCGGCCCCACCTGCGGCGTCAGCGACAACCTGGCCGTCTGCAAGGCCAACGAACTGTGCAATGCCCACGGTCTGGACGCCATCTCCACCGGCGCGGCCATCGGCTTCGTCATGGAGTGCTTCGAGCGCGGCATCCTGAGCGCGGCCGACACCGGCGGCCTGGAGTTCCGCTGGGGCGACGCCGGCCTGCTCGTCCGCGCCGTGGAGCTGATCGCCCGGCGCGAGGGGTTCGGCGCGATCATGGCCGAGGGGGTGGCCCGCATGAGCGCCCGCTTTGGCCCGGCCACGGAGCCGTTCAACCTGACGGTCAAGGGACAGGAGTTGCCCATGCACGAGCCGCGGCTGAAGCACGTGCTGGGTGTGGGCTACGCCGTGGCCCCCGTCGGCGCGGATCACATGATGAACGTCCACGACACCGACTTCACCTACGATGGCGACGGGCTGCGGCGAGTGAATCTGGCCCTGCCGCCGGAGCAGCAGGTCGGCCCGCTGCCGGCGCAGTCGATCAGCGAGGAGAAGCTGCGCGTCTTCTACAACGAGTTGAACTGGATGCACTTCCAGGACTGCGCCGTCAACTGCCACTTCTACCCCTACGACTACGCCCAGTTTGCCGCCGTGCTCAGCGGTGTCACCGGCCACGCCTATACGCTGCACGACATCTTGGCCGTCGGCGAGCGGGCGCAGACGTTGGCCCGGCTGTTCAACCTGCGCGAGGGGTTCACCGCCGACGACGACAAGCTGCCCCGCCGCGTCCGCCGCGCCTTCCGCAGCGGGCCGCTGGCCGGCAAGGCGATCAGCGACGCCGAGTTCGCGTGGGCCAGGCGGCGCTACTACGAAATGATGGGCTGGGACGGGGCCACGGGTGTGCCCTCGGCCGCGGCCCTCTCGCGCCTGGGGATTGACGCACTCTTCGCCTAGCTCCCGTGCATCGCACTTTCTGGAGTGCGTTGCACGTTCTTATAGAGGAAACATCCACAGATTTCACAGATTACGCAGATTTCTAAGAGATCAATCCGTGAAATCTGTGTCATCTGTGGATGCTTTCTCTATTACATCGCTCGCCGACTACATCGCCAAGAAGGTGCAACGCACTTCGGAAAGTGCGATGCACCGGCTACAGGAGTTCGACGATCGTCGCCTCGCCCTGGCCCACGCCGACGCACAGCGTGGCCAGCCCGTAGCGCATCCTCTCGCCGGCGGCGCGGCGGCGCTTCATCTCGTGCAGCAACGTCGTCAGGATGCGCGCCCCGGAGCAGCCCAGCGGGTGGCCCAGGGCGATGGCCCCGCCATTGACGTTGACGATGTCTGGCGACAGGCCCAACTCGCTCATGACGGCCAGCGATTGCACGGCAAACGCCTCGTTGAGTTCGACCAGATCGATCTGCTCCAGCGCCAGCCCGGCGCGGGCCAACACCTTGCGCGTGGCCGGCACGGGGCCAAGGCCCATCGTGCGCGGGTCTACGCCGGCGGCGGCCGACCCCACCCAGCGGGCCAGCGGCCGCAATCCCAGCGCCGCCGCCCGCTCGGCCGACAGCAGCAGCAGCGCCGCCGCGCCGTCGTTCAACCCGCTCGAGTTGCCGGCCGTCACCGTGCCGCCGGCGCGGAAGGCGGGCTTCAGCTTGGCCAGCGTCTCGGCGCTGGTGTCCAGGGCGTAGCCGTCGGTCGTCTTTTTGATGCGCGGGTGCTCGTCGGTGTCGAAGACGATGGGGTCGCCCTTGCGTTGCGGGAAGACGACGGGCACGATCTCCTCCCGGAAGCGCCCGGCGTTGATCGCCTCCAGCGCCCGCCGCTGGCTCTCCAGGGCGAAAGCGTCCTGCGCCTCGCGGCTGATGACGCCACCGGCGATTGCCCCGTCGCAACTCATCTGGTAGATGTTCTCGGCCGTCTCGCCCATCGCCTCCAGCGGGAAAAGCGCCTCCATCTTCGGGTTGGGGTAGCGCCAGCCCAGCGTGGTGTCATAGGCGGTGACGTTGCCCGACGGGCCGAAGGGGCGGCTGTTCTTGGGCAGCGAATAGGGGGCGCGGGTCATGGACTCGACGCCGCCGGCGATGTAGACCTCCCCCTCGCCGGCGGCGATGGCCCGCGCCGCCTGGTTGATGGCGTTCAGGCCGCTGGCGCACAGGCGGTTCATCGTCACGCCGCCGACGCTGTGGGGCAGGCCGGCCAGCAGCGCGGCCATGCGGGCCACGTTGCGGTTGTCTTCGCCGGCCTGGTTGGCGCAGCCGAAATAGACCTCTTCCACTTCGGCCGGGTCAATGCCCGTGCGGGCGACGATCTCTTTGATGACCAGCGCGGCCAGGTCGTCGGGCCGCACGTCGGACAGCGCCCCGGCGTGGCGGCCGATGGGCGTGCGCACGCCGTCAATGATGACTACTTCTTGCATGGTGGGCCTCATCGTAGCGCGAGCGGTCGAGGCGGGGCCACGGCCGTCGCATGAATTTGGCCTGATTGTACCCCGTCCGGGCGCGCGACACACGATCCAGCACCTTCGCGCCCAGACCTGACAGGTGGGCGGCCAAGGGGACTCTGACCAGGACGAAACGTGTGGCCGCCCACCTAGTATGTCCCTATAGGGGTAGAATAGGTAGGGAAACAGGAAGGGCACGACAGACCGCACCCACCAAGGTCGAGTAGACCGGCTGACAGCAAAGAGTCGTCGTGCCCCAGTTTC
>WBZP01002214.1_pt1 | contig 22637 bp, 17 predicted proteins | sample 5204301 | NCBI WGS metagenome assembly WBZP01 (sample SAMN12412401, study PRJNA552823) | activated sludge metagenome | isolation source: activated sludge from nitrification reactor of wastewater treatment plant... | place: USA: Pennsylvania | collected 2017
CCGTCGGATTATAGGAAAGATTGGGCCGAATCAGTTTATCAGCGGCAAATATAAGGAGGTTTTTGGAGAAGGCAAGAAGGTGCGAAAAAAAATAAAACGTCGGGGCAAAAGAGCATTTTGCGTGTCTTTTAATTCTTAAGACCCGGATATCATCTGCCTTCCATCATGATTTTTCCTGTCTTTCGCAACCCGAAAACAGCGGGAGCTTTCTTATTACCTTTCATTGGCCCGGATCAGGCCGTTTATTCGGATGTTTCCTCCCTGCCCCCCAAAAAAAAAGCCCCTCACCGCGAGCCAAACCGGAGGGGCAACCATGAGATTATAACGAAAAAAAATCTTAGGTATATGACATAAACTGCCGACCGTTTCCCCGTGTGGAGACCGGACGCAGGCTGTTTTGCGATCAACGGGGCCGTACAACCCGTTGGAAATATAAGACCAGGTGAAATCGGTTGGGAACGATACGGCGGACTTAGAGGGTGGATTAAAAGTGATAAAATAATACTGCAAAGGTAAACGCCTATTCAAAAACTACAAATAATTTTCTTAAAAAAGCATCAAAAATCTGAAAGATTAACAAATTTGCCCTAAAAATGCCGTCCATTTGTGCTTTCGGGCAGCAGGCTGGCACACAACACTGACCTTTCGGACAAGATTATAAAAAAGATTTTTTTGTATATTATATGACTTTTAAAGGGTATTTTATGCAGCGCAGCAAAAATGCCGTACCTTTGCCCGCTGCAACCTGTTTTTGCAATCCCATTTTGACTACTGCTTTCTGCGTCTGTACATCCGGGACAACGGGTAGGGATGCAGAATACTCCAACACATTTATTTATCTGCCTTTCAGGTGAACGCGAAAAAGACAAAATTTTTGAATCAGCCGGAATACCCCGGCGGCCCCAAGGCGCTGACGACTTTTATCTATCAGCATTTAAAATATCCGCAGACTGCATGGGATGCCAATATAGAGGGCATCGTTTTGCTCGAATATGACATTAATAACAAGGGCAAAGTGATTGAAACGCGGGTTTTGCAGAGCCTTTCGCCCGAATGCGACGAAGAGGCGAAGCGGGTGATTGCCCTCCTGCGGTTTGATGTCCCTGTGAATCGCGGCTTGCGCGTGGTATTCCACAAGAAAATTCAGGTACATTTCAAAAAGGCGGCCCCTGCACCGCAGGAAGCGGTACCCCAGCCGACGGCTTCCATGCAAATGACCTATACCATTGTTCCGGCAGCCCCCGTACCCCCGAAGACGGAAGAAATGGCCCCGCCGCCTGCTGCACAGCAAACGTATTCTTATTGGATCAACATCTGATGCGGGTAGTGTGGATCACGCCGGGCTTTGCTGCCGATGCAGCGGACACGGACGCGGTTCCTTATTTGCAGGTGTTGGCCCGTGCGCTACACGACCAGGGCGTGGATTTGCACATCGTAACGCTGGAATATCCTTTCAGCAGCAGGGCATACCAATGGTATGGCATTTCGGTTTATCCGTGCAATGGGCAAAACCGACGTTTCAGGAAGCCCGCTGCGCTGTATGCTGCTTTCATAATGGTCTGGCGATTGTGTAAGGACCAGAAAAATGTAGCGGTACACAGTTTTTGGTGGGATCGGAAAACGGTGCTGACAGAATGCCTGATGCGGCTGTGGCGATGGTGGGGCCAACACGGGAAACGGGCACCGTTATGCACCCATTTTTGCACATTAATGGGCCAGGAAGTCCACCCCGACAGAAAATTTAATTTCCGAAACTGCGCCCGCCAGATGCAGCAGCGCCTAGTGGCAATCAGTGCCTTTCAGGATGCACGGCTGTTGCAACATGCGGGCTTTCGCGCCGGACAGATCATTGAATGGGGCATTTCCGACAGCGATGTGGTGTCGTCTGCTTCTGCTCTGCGGAATATAGACATCATAGGCGTGGGGTCGCTGAATGCGGTCAAAAACTGGCCGCTGTGGATCAGGGTAGTGGCGCAAGTACGCCTGCACCTGCCGGACATTCGGGCGTTGTTGGTGGGACAAGGGCCGGAAAGTGCAAATATAGAGCAATATATTCGGGCAGAAGGATTGGAGGACAACATTGCATTGCAACCTGCTCCTGCGCGTCCTGTGGCCCTGGCGGCCATGCGGCGCTCCAAAGTGTTGCTGCACACCGCCGATTTTGAGGGGTTTGGCTATGTGCTGACCGAAGCGGCGGCGCTGGGTTGCCGGGTAGTCAGTACCCCTGTTGGCATTGCCCCTGCTGTGGCCCGTTGCGGGCAGGACGAAGTGCAACTCACGCAACAGGTGTTGCAGGCCCTTTCCGAACCTGCCTGCCACCAGTCGGTTGTTCCGTGGCGGGCTGCCGACACCGCACAGGCATACAGGACACTGTGGCAAAGCCGGATACAGATTTAGAAAATTTTTTTAACAGGGTAGTTGTGTTTTCTCCTCAGCGGTTTTGGGCTATTCGAAACCCAATCAGGGTACAGCGGGTATCGGGGGGCCAGTCGAAACGATAGGCGGCGCGGCAAAAGGCGGGTTGCGAAAACCACGAGCCGCCCCGTGCAACTTTGGTGGTCCCGGAAGGCCCCGCTTCTCCTTTGCGATAACGATCCTCGGCGTACCAGTCGGCACACCACTCAAAGAGGTTGCCGCTCATTTCGTGCAGCCCCAGCGTGTTGGGCGGCAGCGCACCCGCCTCAACGGTGCGCTGTCTGTACAGGCCCGTGCGGGCAAAGGGTTTGCGAAAAGCGCTGTCTGCCCGGAAATTGAGGTGTTGCGGGTCGGCGATCTCGGTGCTGTTGCCGAAGCGCACCCGACCGCCCCCTTTTGCAAGGCCATCGGAGGGGTCGCGCCAGGCCCGGGCGGCGTATTCCCATTCTGCCTCTGTGGGCAATCGGTAGCCGGAGGCAGCAGGCACAAAGTGGACTTTCCAGTTTTTTCGGTTGTGGAAATCAGGGCCTTTTTCAATGCGATAGCAGCACGCCAGGCTCTCCGTCTGACTGCGCCAGTTGCAATATTCGGCAGCATCGTACCAGTCTGTGTGCAGCACCGGCATTCTGCCCCTTCCCCAACCATTGTCGGAGGGCAGGCGACGGCCCGTTGCCCTGCAAAAAGCATCGTACTCGTCAAAAGTGGTCTCGGTAGCAGCAAGGCGGAAGTCGGCGACCCGCATGAAAAAAAGTGGTTGCTCGTCGGTATAGAGGCTGTCGCCCCAAATATCTCCCATTTGGAAAGTACCGCCCTGCACAAAAATCATGGAAGGGCGGGGAACGGTGGCGGGTTGAGCAGGGGGGGGCGCAAGGCCGACCACTCCAATGAGAAGCAGAATCTTCAGTACGGCATACAGCACAGCCGGGATATTCAGTTTTTGCCGGGTTATTCCTCCACTTTGAATTTAAAACCCACGCCGTGGATGTTTTCTACTTTAATGCGCTCATCGCGGGAGAGGTATTTGCGCAGGCGCGAAATAAATACGTCCAAACTGCGCCCGAGGAAATAGTCGTCTTTGCCCCAGATGGTTTCCAGAATCACGGAGCGCTTCACAATCTGATTGCGGTTTTCGTTGAGCATTTTCAGCAAATCCGCTTCCTTTTGGGTGAGGTTTTCCGAATAGCCTTCGCAGGAAAGGTGCAGGTTGGGGTAATCAAAGGTGTATTGCCCGATGGCCATGAGGGCGTTGGCCCTTTGTGTGGAAGGAACACTGTACTTGCTGCGCCGCAGGAAAATTTCCACTTTGAGCAGCAACTCTTCAATGCTGAATGGTTTGGTGATGTAATCATCTGCCCCCAATGTCAACCCGTGTATCTTGTCCTGCCGCATACTCTTGGCCGTCAGAAAGATGATGGGCGACTGTTCGTCGCGTTTTCGGATCTCCTGTGCCAAAGTGAATCCATCCACTTCGGGCAGCATGACATCTAAGATGTACAGGTCAAATTTTTTATTGGACTGAATAATGGCTAAGGCTTTGTTACCATCGTCACAGTGGGTGACATCGTAGCCGCTTTGCTCCAAATTATCGCGGGTAACAAATCCCAGGCTTTCATCATCTTCCACATACAGCAGGTAGGCTTTCGGCTCGGACATAAAGGACAAAAAATAAGGTTGAGAATCGGTTGAGGATTTTTTTGGACGCAAATATAAGTATTGTGGCATCTTTGCAGCCTGTTTGTTCATTTTTTTTTGCAGACCGCTGCATAGCAACCTGTTGAAAGAACGTTTATCCGGCATCTGCATACACAAAATCTGCTCCCTCATGATACGACTTTTATTGGTATGGACGGCGGCTGTTCTTTTGAATGGCGTTCGCTTTGTTGCGGCTCAAAATGCCGATCTCCTCCCTGTACCCGGCATGACCATCCGGCATTCCTGTACCATTCAGGCAGGTAATTATGCGTGGACCGGGTACCGGGAAGACCATTTTGAAGGCAAATTCGATCTGTCAACTGCGCGGCCGGTACTCATCATTGCCGGAGAAAACATCACCGTAGATTTTCAGGGGGCAGAATGGACGGGCCACCCCGACCGCACCCGACCCGACCAGTTTCGCGGTGTGGCTTTTTTGGTCAAAGGCAAGGGGATTACCCTCAAAAATGTCCGCATCCGGGGGTATAAAGTAGCCATTTTAGCAGACAGTGTGCAAAACCTGTTGTTGGAAAACTGCGACGTTTCTTACAATTACCGGCCCCGCCTGTACTCGGGCCGGGAAAAAGAAACCTTTTCGGACTGGCTGAGCTACCACCACAACGAGCGAGACGAATGGCTGCGCTATGGGGCAGGGATTTACCTGCGCGACTGCTCCGAATTTACGGTGCGTCAGTGCCGGGCCACAGGCAACCAAAATGCCCTGCTTTTGCAACGCTGCAACAACGGATTGGTTTATAATAACCTGTTTCAATTCAATTCTGGATTGGGCATCGGGCTGTACCGGAGCAGCCACAACCGGCTGATGCACAACCGCTTAGACTGGAATGTGCGGGGCTATTCGCACGGATTTTATCAGCGCGGACAGGACTCGGCGGGCATTTTGGTCTATGAGCAGAGCCACCACAACCTGATTGCCTACAATTCTGCCACCCATTGCGGAGACGGCTTTTTTCTGTGGGCCGGACAGTCCACCATGGACAACGGACAGGGCGGCTGCAACGACAACTGGCTCTATGGCAATGACTTCAGCCATGCCCCCACCAATGGCATTGAGGTCACTTTTTCGCGCAACCGCATCCAGGGCAACCGCATAGACGACTGTACCTACGGCATCTGGGGCGGGTACAGTTACGAGACCCTGATACGCGGCAACCTGATCAGTCGCTGCACCACTGCCATTGCCATTGAACACGGCCAGCAGGATACCATTCAGCAAAACCTGATAGAACAATGTCCGACAGGCTTGCGCCTTTGGGCCCGCCCCGGCCCCCAGCCTGCCGATTGGGGCTATGCACGTGCGCGCGATGTGCGCAGCCGCGATCACCTGATAGACCGCAACGTGTTCGATCGCGTGCGCCATCCTTTAAAAATCAGTGGTTCCGAAAAAGTGTCGGTCAATGGCGAAAACCTGTTCAGCGGCTTTGATAAGCTGCTGGAAACCAGCCTGCCGAACACCGATCTGCAATTTGTGCGCAACGATTTGTACGCTGCACCCGCTTTGATAGACAGCGCCTGGCAGCATCCGGCTCTGAAAAGCGCGAAAGGGCTCAATTTCAGCCACCCCGACCAGAAACCCCAACAATTGTACGCCCCCCTGATGACCCCGTCGGCGAGCCTGCGCGAACCCGACAGCCTCCCCGACGGCATGGAAACTGCTCTTCCTTCCGGCTTCCCACGGGGGCGGCCCTTCATCGTGATGGGTGCTTGGGGGCCTTATGATTTCCGCCGACCAACGGTTGTTCTGGACACCTTAGACGGGACGCGCTATTCGCTTACCCTGATCGGCCCCAAAGGAGACTGGAAGGTGCGGAACATGCAGGGTGTACAAAAAATCAGTCGCCAGTCGGGCAGCCTGCCCGCCGTACTGCTTGCAGAGCGCCTCGCCAACGCGGAGGATGTGCGCATTGAGTTTGAGTACACCGGCCCGCAAACGGTGGTGACGGAATTTGGAGAAAAGATACCGCCCGGCACTGCTTACAGATTTTACTTTCAGCGTTTTGAAAAAAAACTGTCGTGGAAGACCGAATTTTACAATGTCTTTCCCAAAGATTCCACGTTCAGCGATGTGGCGCTTGCGGCTGTGATGCAGCAGGGGTCTGTAGCACAACGCCACAGCGAAGGGCTGTGGTATGCCTGGTGGGATAAGCCCGACCCGGCCATTCAGACCGAACGCTATGTGACTTTAAGCAGCAGCAGTTTTAATGTAGCGCCGGGTGAGTACGTCCTTGCGCTTACCTCGGACGACGGAGCGCGCCTGCGCTTGGATGGTAAGTTGCTGATAGACCACTGGCAGCCCCACGAGGCCGCTACCGATGAGGTGACAGTGCGCCTCGGCGGGCGACACATCATAGATATAGAACACTACAATGCAGGCGGTTTTTCGGCATTAGAGTGCCGCCTGCATTTAAATCTGGAAAAATAAGGGGATTTTTGTTTTTATTGTACCCGTAAGTAGTGATGAGTTATAAACGATGAGTGATGAGTGTCATAAACCATTGATTATTACAAATTTGTGGCAAACCAAAACACGGTTTATTTCTATTCACCTGCTTATCAGCGTAATTTATCGGCTTCCACTGCCAGAATGCGCGCTACCGGGTACATTCTGTGGGTGGGTTCGTACCAGGGCGATTGCCGATAGACCCAGTCCAATTGCAATTTGGCACTTGCGGCTAAGGCGGGATCATTTTTTTTCTGTGCCTCCAGTCCTGCCTGCACATCCGGATGCTCTTTCAGAAATGCCTCTGCCAGGTCTTCAAAGACGTAAGCGGAGAAGTATTCTTTTTGCATCAGAATGGGTTCAAAAAAGTTCCAGGCAAACCACGAATCGGGTGCGTGTGGTTCTAAGGTTTCCACCAAATAGCGGTTGGCATCCTGATTGACCCACACCACATAGTCGCCTTTGTGAAAAGTGCGCGTCAGGCTGCGTTTTTCCAACTCTACTGCGGAGTGGTAGTAGTGTCCTTCCCATGCGTTGCGGGTTTTGAAGTCGCGTATGTAGTAGGTTTCTGTTTCCAGGGTTACTTCCTTTTCTAAGCGCTGCAGGGCGACCTGATTGATTTGAAGGCGTTCTATAACGTTTTCCCACGCCTGCGGAATGACGTAGGCAGCTGGTCTTTCCACCTCTACGGAGGGCTTGAAATAGTTGTAATAGGGAATAGGTTTGGTGTAGGGGGCTGTGCGGTCGTACCACAGACGCGGCAATCCGCTCACGCCGGAGGGTTTGTATTTGGCTTCGTAGCCCTTGAATTGCAGGGTGTCGCGGTGGGCCGTATCCATCTCGTAGTCGAGGGTGAAGCGCGCTTTGGTGCGTGTTTTTTCAAAAGCGGCCTGCCGCAATTGTCCGATTTTTTCCTGTTCCTGTGCGGTAAATTCTAATACCGTTTCCATGAAAGCACGGGTACTTTTCAGACGGTCGGCGAAGGGCTTCAGCATGTGGGTTTCGGGCATAAAACCGATGGTATTCCAAAAGGCAGCGTAGCCGGTGGAAAAACGCCCGTAATCGGTAAAGCCCATGAGGCCACTGTCGGGGGTTTCGCCGGGGCCATCCACGTAGGGGATCATTTCCCAGCCGCGCTGCTGCATGGTGGCGTACAGGGCGGGCAGCATGGTTTCCTGCAAAAAAGCCCCCAGCGGCGCTTCCAATTTGTTGTGGTGGGTAGCAATGAGGGTCATCGTATATTGATAATCCGCTCCGTTGCTGGTGTGGTTATCCACGAAAATATCGGGATTCCAACGCCTGAAAATGGCATTGAAAGTGCGGGCATTGCGGGAATCGCATTTGACAAAATCGCGGTTGAGGTCGTAATTGCGGGCATTGGCGCGAAAACCATAGGCTTCGGGGCCGTTCTGATTGGCGCGGCTGTAGGAACCGCGATTCAGGCAGCCGTCAATATTATAGACCGGGATAACAACCAGTACTACCCGGTCGAACAAAGCCGGGAGAGCGGGCCGGGACAAATAGTCGCGCAGCATCAGCACAGTGGCATCTATGCCTTCGGGTTCGCCCGGATGGATGCCATTGTTCACAAAAACGATGCGTTTCCCGCTTTTCCGAATGGCTTCGGGATCGAACACCCCGTCGGACGAAAGCACTGCTACATGGAGGGGTTCGCCGCTGTCGGTGCTGCCTGTTGCTTCCAGATGCAGGCGTTGCGGCCAGGCGGCGGCCATTTTTTCGTAACAGGCGATTGCCTCGTGATAGGTGAGGGTCTGATTGGGGTTGGACTCGAAAGGAATAGTGAATAAGGGAGCCATCTTGTGGGAAGGAATAAGGGTCTTAGGGTGACAGGCGGTCAGCGCTAAAAAGAGGAGCAGTATCCCGCCGGTTTTGGTGGTCAGGTGTGCGTGTTGTACACTCATGAGTGAAAAAGAGCGGCAAAGGTAAGGGATAAAAGAAAAGCGGCGACCCTGCAGGTATATAAAAAAAACGCGGTACTCTTTTGCACCGCGCCGGTTTCCCGTATATAATCTCATGAAAAGTGTCTGAGGAAAAAAGTCCTGAAAAAGGACTTTTGTTGAAAGCGAAACAGGAATCAATGATTTTTAAATTACCGTTCCTTTGTATTTTAGTACCGCTTTCTTATAAGAACGTCACAAAGGTAAGAATGATTACACCAATGTAAAGAACAAAAAAAGACATTTGTTGAAAAAAAATACTTCCTAGTTGACGTGTTTATTTCATAAAAGGTTGCTTGCTTTCCATGAAACGCTATACAAAAAGCGTCTTTTGGGCAGTATTTTTGCGTCTTTTTTGTTACTATATTGTCGTGGGAGCTGCTTTTTGTTGAAAAAATATACCTAAAAAAAGGTAAAAATATTCTTTGAAAAAACACATTTTTGCAAAATGTTAACAAAATTGACTTTGGGAGGAGGCTCTTTTTTTGGGACTGTTTCTTTGCATTAACGATAGCCGGGAACTATCCAACTGTCTTAACGGGCAGGGGAGAACAGGCCGCCGCCCTCACTCAGCGGGGAACGCTGCGCAGCTGCTCGGCTATTTCAATTAAACGCCGCTGCTTAATGGAATCCACCGCCGCAGGTAGGCGTGTGGTGCGCATGGCCTGATAAAGGCTGTCTGTTTTTATTTTTACTTTTTGTATCTCTACAATGGATATGGAGTCAATGATGCGCCGGGTGTCGGCATCTATGGGTTTGCGCGAAACGTTGCTGCAGGCTAATAAGGTGGAGAGCGCAAGAAGAGGAAGGAGGTTTGCCACAAATTGCACGAATTTACAGGAAATGGGAGGGAGAGGATTTGCCACGATTTGCACGAATTTACACGAATGGAGTAGGGACTCTATTCTTCTTTGCGTTTGAGCATTTTGCGGTCGTCGGTCCAGACCATGTACTCGGGGACTAAGATTTTGGTCACAAAGATCTCTGTACACTCGCCGGCAGGGGTCTTGATTTTTTTGCGGTCCTGCTGGCGGGTGTATATTTTCAATTCTGCCTTGCTGATGGTGTCTATGGCAAAATCGTAACGGCCTTCTTTGATCAGGAAATTCAGAATGGCCGGAGAAGCATTGGTGAGCTGAATGTTGGTTTCAATCAGCAGGGTACTGCCTTCCCACTTTTGCAGGGTATACTGACCATACAAATCGAGGGCAATGGTTTTTACAGAATCTATTTCCAACACCTGATAGAGGGTACGCTCCATTTGTGCTTCGGCACGCAGCGAAGAAAGGAGGCACAAATGGGTGAAAAACAGAAAATGAGGAATACGCATGGACAACAGAATGGGTGGATACAGCCCCTTCCCGGAGCTGGTGAATGGAAAAGTCTTTCTGGTGATGATGGACAGCCGCAAACACCCAAATGATAATTGTTGTGTTTGGAAGCCCCGAATAAACGTTCTGCCAGCCTTCACCGATATATTTCCCGGTTAATCTTGTTCTTCGGGCGGCGTAGATGATACGCGATAGATGACTTTGGTGAGCCATTTGGCGGTGTCCGGCTCCTTACGCGGGTCGGTTACATAGGATTCGATGACGGGGCTGAGGGAATAGAGTTTCTTCTCGGCCATATACAGATCCATCGCCCGGTGGGCATTACCCGTGCTGTCGTAAGGGCCATAAAAGTCTATCACCAAAGCCCTGCCGCCTGGTATGGTGAAAGCCTTATACGTGGAAGCAGGCTTGGTCTCCGCCGGAACCGGATAGGCAGCGGCCATTTCGGTGATGCTGTTTTTTTCATCCCAACGCCAAAACAGACCCGCAGGTGGCCCGGTCGGTTCTATTTCCGCATCCAACAGGGAGACGAGAATTTTGGGTGTGTGGTCGGCATAAAAACGCATCACATCCCCGATTTTAAGGGTGTCGCGCACACCGATGTAGTATGCTTCGGGCCAGTCGGTTTCCATGACCTCCAACCCGTTGTACCGGGGGTTCATAATGTTTTCACAGAGCTTTTTCAGATTGCCTAAGCCCCGCTCGGAGTCCTTCCCCACACCGCGATCCACATCGGTCAGCATAGCGAAACCATTCCACGGAAAACCGATGTGCATGTCGTATCCCCATGTGACTTTGGTCTTTTTGCCAGCCGGTTCGAGCGTGAAAAATACGGGAGAGGTGCTTTTCCAGGGCTTTTCCCGCACATATTCCATATCAATGCGCTTCGGAGTAACAGACTTCAATACCTGCATCCCTTTGCCGACATCTTCATTGCCCGACCAGCGATAGATCGCCCCCGGCGTGCCATCCGTTCCTTCGTAGCTGACTTCCATGTCGGGGTCTAATCGGCTCCACGGAGACCATTTGGCAAAACTTTTGAAAAAACGTATTTGTTCATGCACCAATGAGTCGGGGGCTTCAATTTCTATACTACGCTCTATGTGATACGTTTTCTTGGCAAAGATGCCCATGACGACAGCCAGTGCAAAGAAAATACCAATGGCATAAAGCAAAAATTTCAAAACTTTCATGTGCTTGCAGATTGATCTTCGAAAAAAAGAAGGTAGAAAAGAAGACTTTTGAAAAAATGCAAAGGTAGGGCATACCGCCCATAAAATTCAAAATATCCGGGTCCGATCTCATTTCAGGACCCGATATTTCTGTTTTTTTGAAAAAAAGCGGCAGAAAAGTCTTATTCCGGCAAAGTCACTTCCAACGCAGGTGGCCACGGCAGGGTTACTGCTTCCTGTGCAGTGGTTTTCCACAAAGCGGCTTTTAGAGCCAGCAGGGCCGACCTTACTTCTGTATTCCGGACAGCCACTATTAGACGGGCATTGTCCTGAAAAGTTTCTTTCACAATTTCGATGTGCAGTTTTTTCAGGGCATTCATCAGGTCGGGCAGCAGGGCGTAGTCCAATTCTAGGACAATGGACGTTTTCAATACCACTTCCCGAATGACTGCCTGTTGCAGGGTAAGGGCGGCTGTTTCCTTGTAAGCCTGAATAAGGCCGGATGTACCCAGCAGGGTGCCTCCGAAATAGCGCACTACTACCACCAATACATCTGTCAGACCGGCTGCGTCTATCCGGGCCAGAATGGGGCGGCCCGCAGTACCCGAAGGTTCGCCGTCGTCGTTGGCGCGAAACACCTGCCCGTCGGGGCCGAAACGCCACGCGAAACAATGGTGATTGGCCTTGAAGTGTTCTTTGCGCAAGGCGGACAGGTGGGCAAGTGCCTCCGCTTCGGCAGATACCGGATACGCATATCCCAAAAATTTGCTTCCCCGGTCTTTGTATTCCCCGGTGGCAGGTTCCGCCAATGTCTTATAACTGTCTGTCATAGAGCGGCAAAGGTAAGATGTTTTTGCAATTTTATTTTGTTTTAATGTGCTGTGGACATTGCAAAACAAACTATCTTTGCCGCTGATTTCGTTTAAGGGTTTGAGGAGCCTTTTTTCGATCTTCTCAGAGCCATATTTAACACATTTTAAAACTACATTGATCCATCATGATTCGCATTTTGGCAAATGACGGAATACATCCAGACGGCAGGCTGTTGCTGGAGGAATCTAATTTTTCTGTAGACGAAGAAAAAGTACCGCAGGAGCAGTTGACGGAACGCATTGGCGCTTATCAGGTTTTGGTGGTGCGCAGTGCCACCCAGGTGAACAGGGCCGTGATAGATGCGGGCAGGAACCTGAAGGTCATTGCGCGTGGCGGGGTCGGCATGGACAATATTGACGTAGAATATGCGCAAAGCAAAGGCATTCAGGTCTATAATACGCCCCGTGCTTCGTCGCGGGCCGTTGCCGAGCTGGCAGCCGGTCATATTTTCTCATTGGCCCGGATGTTGCACCGCAGCAACCGGGAATTGTCCACAGGCGGAGACTTTAAAAAACTGAAAAAGGAATATGAGGCCGGTTTTCAGGTGAAGGGCAAAACCCTCGGCATCATCGGTTTTGGTCGAATCGGTCAGGAAATGGCCCAACTGGCCCTTGGCATGGGCATGACCGTCATAGCCCACGACCCTTATGTAAATGAGCAGGACATTCCCATTTATATACAAGGATACGACGATCTGACTTTAAGTGTCAAAGTGCAAACCCGCTCCTTTGAAAAGGTATTGCGAGAGTCCGACTTTATTACCCTCCACGTTCCCGGTACCGGCAGCCCCCTGATCGGCGCAGCAGAAATAGAAAAAATGAAAAACGGGGTTTTTCTGATCAATACGGCCCGGGGGGGTCTGATCGAAGAAAAGGTGCTTTTGGAAGCCCTGAACAGTGGAAAAGTGGGAGGAGCCGGCTTGGATGTGTTTGAAAATGAACCTGCCCCGATGGAAGCCCTGATCCGACACCCGCGTGTATCCTGTACGCCGCACATCGGCGCAAGTACGGTGGAAGCACAGTCCTACATCGGGATGGAGCTGGCCGATCGCATTATCTCCTTTTTTGAAAACCAATAAAACGGGGCGTATCAAGCTGTCCGTCCTTTTCACCCATGAACGAATCCATATTGCGGATTGCTATTCAGAAGTCGGGTCGCCTTTTTGAGGATTCCGTGCGTTTTCTACACGACGCGGGGGTTGATTTTGGCAGCAGCCCCAATCGGTTGCGCGCACAATCTTCAAATTTTCCTTTGGAAATCATTTTTTTGCGTGACGACGATATTCCTGAATATGTGGAAGAAGGGGTGGTGCATTTGGGCATCGTCGGGGAAAATGTTCTGTTAGAAAAACACAAAACCGTTCGCACCATAGATCGGCTGGGTTTCGGCAAATGCCGCATGAGTATTGCGCTGCCCAAAAACCGGGCCTATGCAGGGATAACAGATTTAAATAATTTGCGCATTGCGACTTCTTACAGCCGGATATTGCGCCAGTTTCTGGAAAAAAATAAGGTAAAGGCTGAAATACATGAGATCAGCGGTGCCGTGGAAATAGCTCCTTCGCTGGGCTTGGCGGAAGGCATTTTTGACATTGTCAGCACGGGCAGTACCCTCTTAGCCAACGGGCTGCGCGAGGTGCAGACCGTGCTGGAATCGGAAGCCCTGTTGATTGCCCATCCCCGCCTGACCACCGCCCAGGAAGAGATTTTGCAACGACTCCTGTTTCGCATTGATGCCCACCGCAACGCACAAAAGCATCGCTATATACTCCTCAACGCCCCGAAAGACCGTTTGGACGAGATCATCGCTGCCATACCCGGTATGAAAAGCCCTACTATCCTGCCTTTGGCCGTTGAGGGCTGGTGCAGTGTACACAGTGTGATTGCGGAGGATGTTTTTTGGGACGTTTTAGAGCGCCTGAAAGCGGCCGGGGCCGAAGGCATCCTGGTGGCCCCCCTCGAACGCATGGTACTTTGAAGACGTGGTCGAAGTGAGGCACGGGGAGGACAGCATAAAAGGTTGAATCATTCCTTTTAAAATGGAAAAAATACTTATATTAGACTTTGGATCGCAATATACCCAGCTCATTGCGCGGCGGGTGCGCGAAATGAACGTCTATTGCGAAATTGTCCCTTACAACCAAGTGCCGCAGGACATCGGCGATGTACGCGGCATTATCCTGTCCGGAAGCCCCTTTTCAGTCCGTCAGGCGGATGCCTTGCGGTTGGATTTGCACCAATTGGCAGGCAAAAAACCCCTGTTGGGCATTTGCTATGGTGCCCAGCTGATGGCCGATTTTTACGGCGGCACGGTGGCCCGTTCCGAAAAAAGGGAGTACGGTAAGGCAACCTTGGTATTGGGCAGCGACGACGACCCTTTTTGGAACAGCATCCCTGAACGCTCACAGGTGTGGATGAGTCATGGCGACACCATTACGGAGTTGCCCGACCGTTTCGAGGTGCTGGCCGGTACAGAAAGCATTCCGGTGGCCGCTTTTCGCTCGCGTCCCGCTGTGTTGGAAGCCGCCGTCTATGGCATTCAGTTTCACCCGGAGGTGTATCACAGTTTAGAAGGTTTCCAGATGCTCAAAAACTTCGTGTTGGGCATTTGTGGTTGTGCAGGCGACTGGACTCCCGCCCATTTTATAGAAGCCACCATTGAGCGGTTGCGCACAGAAATCGGCTCGGAATGTGTCATCATGGCCCTCTCCGGCGGAGTAGATTCCACAGTCGCCGCCACGCTGCTGCACCGCGCCATTGGCGACCGCCTTTATTGTTTTTTTGTGGATAATGGCCTGTTGCGGAAAAATGAGTTTCAGGAAGTGCTGGCTTCCTATCAACACATGGGCCTGAATGTGGAAGGCATTGATGCCAAAGAGCGTTTTTATACGGCTTTGGCCGGAGTGTCCGCTCCCGAAGAAAAGCGCAAAGTCATCGGTCGGCTGTTTATTGAGGTCTTTGAGGAGGCCGCCAAAGCCCATCCCGAAGGGAAATGGCTCGGTCAGGGTACCATTTATCCCGACGTGATCGAATCGGTCAGCGTTCACGGTCCTTCGGTGACGATAAAAAGTCACCACAACGTCGGGGGGCTGCCTGAAAAGCTGCACCTGAAAATTACAGAACCGCTGCGGATGCTTTTTAAAGACGAAGTGCGGCGGGTGGGCAAAGCGTTGGAAGTGGCTGATAACATCCTCCAGCGCCATCCCTTCCCCGGGCCGGGCCTTGGTATCCGCATTTTGGGCGATATCACCCCCGAAAAAGTGCAGCTCTTGCAGGAAGCAGATGCCATTTATACGGCCAAACTACGTGAATACAATCTCTATCATCAGGTTTGGCAGGCCGGAGCCATCCTCTTGCCCGTGCAATCGGTGGGCGTTATGGGCGACGAGCGCACCTACGAGCGCACCCTCGCCCTGCGCGCTGTGAACAGCACGGACGGTATGACCGCCGAATGGAGTCGCCTGCCTTATGACTTTCTCGCCGATGTGAGCAGCACCATTATCAATCAGGTACGCGGCATCAACCGCGTGGTGTATGATATTTCCACCAAGCCGCCCGCTACGATAGAGTGGGAGTAAGGAGATGATGATTTGTCATTGCCTAAAATGGGTTGCCTGTGTTAGGCAATGACAATGAGAGATGAGTGGACGGGTATAATGAAAAAAGATCACACGGCATTGCGTCCGTGTGATCTTTGATCGTGTTTTTATTTCTGACGGGCAAACAGCGGGTTTGCTCGTAGGAGACTATTCTGTAACGCCGGACACCAGCAGCGCCGCTTCGTTGTTGAGGACTTCCACGAAACCACCGCTCACAGTGAAATTTATCTTTTCTCCCTGTGTGGTCACTACCTTTACTGCCCCTTTTCCCAGCGCTGCAACAATGGGCGCGTGGCGATCCAGTATCTGCAATTGCCCTTCGCTGCCCGGCACGGTCACTGATTTGACAGCCCCGGAAAATATTTCCTTTTCAGGCGATAAAATAACCAAATTCATGTGTTGAATGTGCTAATTGGTGAATCCCGCCAAAACGGGACAAAAAATAAACCGTCCCCCACTCATCACTCATCACTCCCCACTCTATTGCGCTGCTTCCGCCAGCATCTTCTTCCCTTTAGCAATGGCATCATCAATGGTACCCACAAGGTTGAAGGCTGCTTCGGGGTATTCGTCCAGCTCGCCGTCCATAATCATATTGAAGCCACGAATGGTTTCATCAATGGGTACCAATACCCCTTTGAGGCCGGTGAACTGTTCGGCCACGTGGAAGGGCTGCGACAGGAAGCGCTGTACACGACGGGCGCGGGATACCACCAATTTGTCCTCGTCAGAAAGTTCTTCCATACCGAGGATGGCGATGATGTCCTGCAATTCGTTGTAGCGCTGGAGAATCCCTTTTACGCGCTGTGCGCAGCGGTAGTGCTCTTCGCCAATGATTTTCGGGTCGAGGATACGGGAAGTAGAGTCGAGCGGATCCACCGCCGGATAGATACCGAGGGAGGCGATTTTACGGCTCAATACCGTGGTAGCGTCCAAGTGGGCGAAGGTGGTGGCAGGAGCTGGGTCGGTCAGGTCATCCGCAGGTACATAGACGGCCTGTACGGACGTGATGGAGCCGCGCTTGGTGGAGGTAATCCGCTCCTGCATGATGCCCATTTCAGTGGCAAGGGTAGGCTGGTAGCCCACCGCAGAAGGCATACGGCCCAACAAAGCGGATACTTCGGAGCCGGCCTGTGTGAAGCGGAAGATGTTGTCCACGAAGAACAGAATGTCGCGGCCACCGGCGGGGTCTTTCAGGTCGCCATCGCGGAAATACTCGGCCATGGTGAGACCGGAAAGCGCCACGCGGGCACGGGCACCGGGGGGTTCGTTCATTTGACCGAACACTAATGTGGCCTGGCTTTTGCGCAGTTCTGTTTTATCTACTTTGCTGAGGTCCCAGCCACCGGCTTCCATAGAATGCTTAAATTCTTCGCCGTATTTGATAACGTTGGACTCGATCATTTCGCGCAGCAGGTCGTTGCCCTCGCGGGTACGCTCGCCTACGCCTGCAAACACCGACATACCGTCATAGGCTTTGGCGATATTGTTGATCAATTCCATAATCAATACCGTCTTACCTACGCCCGCACCGCCGAAAAGGCCGATCTTACCGCCTTTTGCATACGGCTCGATGAGGTCAATGACCTTGATACCGGTGTAGAGAATTTCCCGTTCGGTAGAGAGGTCTTCGTAGGTAGGTGGTTTGCGGTGAATGGTGTAGGCATCTTTGCCTTTTTCCACTTTGCCGATACCATCAATGGCTTCACCGACTACGTTGAACAGCCGGCCACGTACTTCATCCCCGACAGGCATGGCAATCGGCGCACCGGTATCGGTAACTTCCAAATTGCGCATCAGGCCATCGGTGGAGTCCATTGCGATGGTGCGTACACTGTTTTCGCCGAGGTGACGCTGCACTTCAAGGATGAGTTTGGAGCCATCCGGGCGGGTTAATTCCAATGCGTTGAGGATTTCGGGCAGTTTGCTGTCGGGATCGCTGAAATCCACGTCCACCACAGCGCCGATGATCTGTTTGATACGACCGATATTTGCCATATTAGTTGCGAAATGATATTTGGTGACACCCTGCTTTTTTTACCCGTAAACAAACGGAATTGGGTGACTATATAAAAAAGCGGCGCAAAGGTACAGCTGTATTTGCGGCTGTACAAACATTAAGGCAAAATTTTTATAGTTTTTTCGAAAGGGCGGACTGTGGGAAGGGCTGTACAAACGGGTGCAAAAAGGAGCGTGTCCGAGGAGCAGGTTACAGTAGAAAATCGTCCAGGTAATTTTTAGGATGGATGACCTGAAAGGTGGCTTCGGGGTAGGCTTCCGGAAAAGTTCTGGGCAGACGGGTGGATTTGTCGGGGTTCCATTTGAATTCGTAAGCAAACAACCGACCATGTCAAAGCAGTTCTTACCTTTGCCCCTCTTACACCCATTATTCAACATTAAAAAAATCTGTTGCTCTGTTTGTGCCTGCTACCCTGCCATCGCCTCTTCGCTTGCAGAAGGGAGGGTCCAAATTGCATAAAACCGATATGTCTTCTTTGCAAAAACTACCAGATGCAGTTCTAATAGCGTTATTTGATACCCTGCCCACTTCAACTGCGAACTGGCTGTATTGGCTTTTTTGTTGCTGCCTCTTATTCTCCCCTTTTACAAGCCGGAGTCAGTTGCCGTCCGATGCCGCCGCCTACACGGCCTTAGATACGCTTTTCACACAACTGGCGCAGGTACCTTCAGAGGCGCGCGTGGGAAAAGCGTACGATCAGACCCTTTTGTGGCGCAACACTTCCATCCTGACAAACATCACATCTATACACATTAAACAAGTTACATGTGATGATGTCTTGTCTGGTGCAGGTAGAATGAAAGGTAGTATTTTTGCTATTTCGCGACATTTTATCATTTTTTTTATGCTTCTTTACTCTAATGTATGTATTTTTGTAGCAGCATTTGGCCAGACTGCTCTCAAATCCCAAATTTGTTATTGAAATACGTTTTTTCTCACCATTTCAAACAATTTAAATTCTTTATTATGCGACATCTCTCTCTCTCTCTGCGCTTAAGAGACGCTTCTGTCTGACTTTCTTGTTGCTCGCAGCACTTATGCAAGTCAACGCACAAAACATAACCAATATTCCTGCTCCGGCCGACCCCTTGCCTGCTCAATGCAGTACAGGTGGTGGCGACAAAGAAGAAAATGCAACAGAAAGTGTCCTTTGTGCCTCAAGTAGTGCCAGCTGGCCTGCTTCGCGCTATTTCCCACATATTGATGCGAAGCCCATTCGCATAAAGGCCAATATGTATGTTTTGCAAAAAGCGAATGGAGAAGGCAATTTCAATCCGAAAAACCCGGATGAAATGGAATTCCTCAACGATTGGTTCAATAGATGTAACGATGCTTTTGCTACGTTGATTATTCAGTCAAATAACTGTAGCCAGACCCTATACAACGGAGCAAAAATAGAAATTGTCCCTAACTGGATATTTTATCAGGATGAGTACCTGTGGGATAACGACAACACTCCGGATGCTTTTAAGTGTCCCAGTACTACTCCGGGAGCCTGGCACCTCCATCCATTTGATCTTGCCAATCATAAAAGCGATCCGAGTGCCCTGAATGTCTATCTGACTGCAAGTGGATCCATTTATCACGAAATGGTCACATTGGGTACTATAACAGATCCCAATACAGGTGCAGGTGGGTCAATGCCTTATTGGTGGTGTTCAGAATTACCATCTACCGGCAATCTTGAGCGATCCTCCCGAATTCATATTCCAAACCTGTATCTCAAATACTGGTGGTTCAAAAATACCTATCCCAATCAACCTTTTTCTGTTACCCGTCAATGGTTGGTAGAAGAAGGCCGGGTATTAGCCCATGAATTTGGCCATTCATTAAATTGGTTTCACTCAGGCAGTTGCATCAACAACTTAATGACAACAAGTGGTGGATTCAGAAACTTAGTAACACGAAGCCAATTGGAGTTAGCGCATAGAATGCTGGCTACCAGTAATCTCCGTCAGTTTATTCCATGCGAAGAACGCTATGACAATCCGGCAAGTGATATAGTAGTTTCCACAAACGAAATATGGAATATCAATATGCGCCTTTACAGCAATGTGATTGTCAGAAGCGGTGCCACCCTGACCATTACCTGCAAAGTATTAATGCCGGAACAGGGTATTGTCACAGTAGAGCGGGGCGGCAAACTGATTGTTGACGGCGGTACTGTTACGCGTGCCAATACCTGCAGCCCGACGCAGTTCTGGCGTACCATTGCCGCACACGGCGACCCTGCCAATCAGGCGCAGGGAGCCGTTGTACGGGTTATTAACAACGGTTTTATAGAAGGTGCCGTGGTAGGTGTCACTACGGGATCGTCCCCTAACAATGACCCTGCACTCTGGGGTGCCACGGTGCAGGTGGAAAACAGTACCTTTAAAGATTGCCGCAAAGGGGTGGAGTTCTGGCCTTTCAGTAGTACCAATGCCAGTTATTTTAAGAATGCCAAATTTCTGCGCACCAATTCCGGCAGTTCTCATACGGGGGTTTCTATGTGGCGCACAAAAGGTATTCTTTTCGATAATTGTACCTTCACGGACATGACGCGCAATGGTATCAGTTCTTTTGATGCCTCTTATACCGTGCAAAATGCCTGTCGTTTTTCGGGTTCCACACAATCGGCCATTGCTTCGGGTGCTACCGAGATATTGCCTGTTCCTATAGTAATAGGCAGACTGACAGATACTGAAGCACAACGCAATGTTTTTTCAGCCAATACGCTGGGCATACATTTGACAGCAGGTAACAATGCAAAAATTTATCGGAACAAGATGAGCAGCTACGACTTTGATTTGGCCATCATTGGTATGAGCCGTGTGAGAGCGCAAAAAAACAATTTTTCTGCAACGGCAGCAGGAATTAAATTGGAAAGCAGTGGTTTTGAAGCCAACGAATACAAATGCAACAGCTATTCCGGCTCCATGGTAGGCCTCAATATTGTGGGTCGAAACTTGGGTTTTTCTTTTACGGAAGATGGTTTTAATACGACACTGCACGATATGTTTTTGGAAAACGCAGGAACTAACCTGGGAAGAATTGGCAATCAGGGAGGACCGGGCAATGGCAGATGGAACTTTTTTACGCCCGGCCAGCAACAGCAATTGAAAACCAAAGAGGGGCAGACTATCATATTTGATTATTTTTATCCCAACGCCATGCCTCGACCCAAGTGTTCCATAGGGGCTACAGACTGCTCTCCGAACAGTAACTTTGGTGCTACGGCAACCTTAGCAGGTGACCCAAACTGCGGCGGTACTTCTGATGAGGAACCTCCCTGCGAAGATGATGCCTGCTATCGGCCCGAATATCAGGACACGATTGATACGCTGACTACGTTGCTTCAAAACGGAGACAGCCCGGAAATCCTGAATGCAGCGCGAAGCGGTTACCCTGTTCAAACAGCCTTGTTGCTTTCGGCCAGTCCTTATCTTTCAGATGGCATCTTAATGGAAATTACGGCTAATGAAGGTTTGAGTATGGCTCAAAAGACAGATATTTTACAACGGCATGCACCGCTCTCTGAAATAGTGATGGAGCAGGCAGCAGCTGTATTGGACGCAGCTGCCTTACAGGAAATCACGGCTGCCGGAGTGCATAAAGCTACCTCTGCCCGTACACAAACAGAAGACCGCCTCAATGCGCTGCTGGTAAAGCGGGAAGACGCTTTATATCGCTTTTTTGCCTATCATGCAGAAAAAAAGAACTGGAGCAGATTGGAGACCGTTTTCTCTCAGGACACAAACGGCTACAATCGCCGCCGACTGTTCTCTGTTTACCTGGCACAGGAAAAATATGAGCAGGCCAATCAGGTGCTGAATCAAATGCCCCTTTCCAATATAGAAGACCAGTATTTTGTGGCTATACAGAGGGTGAATCTGGCACACCGCATGAATCCTGCGGGCTATCAATTGGACAACCTGACCGAACAGTCGCTCTTAGACATTGCGGAATCGCATACGGAGGTGGCCGCTTACGCACAAAGTTTGCTCGGTTTGTTGACAGGCAGGGTATTTATGCCCGATCTGCCCGATCTGACAGACGGAGCAGAACAACGCAGTCGGGATAATGAAAACCGTACTCCCGCTGTCCACCGTGCAAGTGGAGCGCAGCAGATGTTGCGGCTGTCCCCCAATCCTGCGCACGAGTTTATGCAACTGCAAATGCCGGGCACTGCGGGCTGTCGCGTTGAGTTCCATCACCTGACCACAGGCCGTACAGAACGTACTGTGTATCTGCCTGATGGAAATGGGTTGAACATCTCTATAGGAGAACTGCCCGCCGGGGTATATGTCCTGACGGCTCTGCAAAATAAGCAGGTCATTGCCCGCCAAAAACTCGTCATTCAACATTAATTTTTCACCGGCGCAAGCCACTTTATCACCTGTTACAGGGAAACGATTTCCCTGTAACAGGTATTTGCCAAACTTATGAAAAATCTACTGGTTTTATGCGCGGGTATATTCGTATGTAGTAGTATTACTCTGGCGCAATTGCCTCCTTTGTATAAAGCAATTGACCCGAATCCCCAGAATCCTTATCAGTCAGATGGAGCGGACAATATGTTCTTCATGGACAGTTCATACTACATTAGTTATGGGTATTTTAATCCCGACTGGGTAGTAGAAACAGGAATAATTCGATTAGACACTAAAGGTGATATAAAGAAAAGCATTCTTATTAAGGAGGAAAATATAAGTATAGGTTTCTCGGATGGGGGTGCGTATCATTTGACAAAAGATGGCTATATTCTTTTTGCAGGCCAATCTTACGACATAAAGAAACAAAGGCAGCGAGTTTGTCTTTTTAAAATGACTCCGCTACTACAAGTAGTTTGGACAAAATACTATGGTCACCCGGAGAGGGATTACTACTGCACCAGCGTGACCGAAACAGAAGATGGACGTTACCTGATCTATGCATCGGACGGATACAAAAATGTAAATATCAACTGGCTGCGCCTTATTGCAACAGACACAGCCGGGACCCTTCTTTGGGATCGTATCATACCCGACACTTTTGCATGGTCGGCCAATGGCAATATGATTCCTACTGCCGATGGTAATTTGCTCTTTTCAGCAGCAAATTATAGGGAAGAAGAAGATCACTATGGGTGCCAAATA
>WBZP01002215.1_pt1 | contig 22629 bp, 26 predicted proteins | sample 5204301 | NCBI WGS metagenome assembly WBZP01 (sample SAMN12412401, study PRJNA552823) | activated sludge metagenome | isolation source: activated sludge from nitrification reactor of wastewater treatment plant... | place: USA: Pennsylvania | collected 2017
AGGGCTTCTTCGACATCCCGGTGGACAACATCTATGCCAGCCCCGTGCTGCTGTCCGACCTGAAGAGCAAGGACCACCCCAACCTGGTCGTCATCTCGCCCGACGTGGGCGGTGTGGTGCGCGCCCGGGCGCTGGCCAAGCAGCTGGGCTGCGACCTGGCCATCATCGACAAGCGCCGGCCCTCGGCCAATTTCTCCGAGGTGATGCACGTCATCGGCGAGACCGAAGGCCGCAACTGCGTGATCATGGACGACATGATCGACACCGCCGGCACACTGGTGAAGGCCGCAGAAGTGCTCAAGTCCCGCGGTGCGCGCAGCGTCTATGCCTATTGCACGCACCCGGTCTTCTCGGGCCCGGCGGTGGAGCGCATCAAGGCCTCGCACATCGACGAGGTCGTGATCACCAACACCATCCCGCTGTCCGACGAGGCCAGGGCCTGCACCAAGATCCGCCAGCTGTCGGTGGCCTTCCTGTTTGCCGAGACCATCCGACGCATCAGCGATGGCGAGTCGGTGACCTCGCTTTTTGCAGAGCAGAACAACAACTTTTGAGCCCTTGGCGGGTTCCTTGCAGAATCTGCCGTGGACTTACCTTCCCGGGTTTTGGCCCGGTTTCACGGGCGCCTGGTCGCGGGCGCCTCAGCCATTGGAGTCGACATGAAATTCACAGCTTACGAACGCAAGCTGCAGGGGACCGGAGCGAGCCGCCGCCTGCGCAATGCGGCCAAGGTGCCCGGCATCGTCTACGGTGCCGGCACGCCCACGATGATCGAGGTGGATCACAACGCGCTGTTCTTCGCGTTGAAGAAGGAGGCCTTCCATTCGTCCATCCTCGAGATGGAACTGGCCGGCACGGTGCAGAAGGTCCTGCTGCGCGACTACCAGATGCACGCCTACAAGCCGATGGTGATGCACGTGGACTTCCAGCGCGTCGACGAGACCACGCGGCTGCGCAAGAAGGTACCGCTGCACTTCGAGGGCGAGGAGAACTCCGCTGCCGTCAAGACCGACAAGTGCCTGATCAACCATGTGCGCAACGATCTGGAAATCGAGTGCCTGGCCTCGCAGCTGCCGGAGTTCGTGACCATCGACCTGAGCGGCCTGGTCAAGAACCAGAGCCTGCACGCCAGCGATCTGAATCTCCCCGAAGGCATCAAGGCGGTCAAGCATGGCACCTTGAACCCGGTGATCGTGGCCGTGATCACACCCAAGGCGGAAGAGGAAGTCGTGGCCGCTGCGCCGGTGGTTGCGGCGCCCGAAAAGGGCAAGGCCACCAAGCCCAAGAAGGACGAGAAGCAGAACAGGAAGTGATGGCACGGGTCTGCCCCGGCGCAGACCCGATCACGCCAGGCCAAGGCCAGCGCGGGTAACCGGTCTGGCCTTTCTCTTGCTTCCGGACACAACCGTGTCGATGCGCCTGCCGCCTGGCTTGCGCTGGCAACACCCGAACGGGGGGTGTGGGCCGGGCCCCCGTTGGTGCCATGCCCACTTCGGTGCGGACAGGCAGGACTCAGGCCTGCCGATAATCCCGGCCCATGATCCAACTGTTTGTCGGCCTGGGCAATCCGGGCCCCGAGTACCAAGCCACGCGGCACAACGCCGGGTTCTGGTGGATCGACGCGCTGGCCGCCCGGTTGGGCGCACGACTGGTCGACGACCGCGCGTGCAAGGGGCGCCTGGCCCGCTTGACCGGGCCCCAGGGGCCGGTGTGGCTGCTGCAGCCGATGACCTTCATGAACCGATCGGGTACCTCGGTGGCGCCATTCGCACGCTTTTACAGGATCGACCCGCAGAAGATCCTCGTCGTGCACGACGAACTGGATCTGCAGCCGGGCCAGGCCAAGCTCAAGTTCGGTGGCAGTGCGGCCGGCCACAACGGCCTGAAGGACATCCACGCCATGCTGGGCACGCAGGATTTCTGGCGCCTGCGCCTGGGCATCGGCCACCCTGGCGACAAGGCCGAGGTGGTGAACTACGTGTTGAAGAATCCATCGGCCGACGACCGCGCGGCGATTGAAAGAGCCAGCGACCAGTCGCTCAAGGCGGCGGACCTGCTGATGAAGGGCGAGATGGACAAGGCCCTGGCTGCCATCCACGCCCAACCACAAAGACCCAAGCCGCCGCGCCCGGCGCCCGCGGCGCCACCCACCCCGCCCGCACCCCCTGAGGAAAAGAGCCCGCCATGACACGACGCCTGATGCTCACCCTGGCCTTGGCGGCCGCTTGCCTGCCTGCATCGGCAACGGCACAGACCGTTTGGCGTTGTGGCGCGGAGGGTCGGCTCTTCTCGGACACACCCTGCAGCGATGGCCGCCTGATCGCGACGGCCGACCCGCGCCCGGCCAGTGACCTGCAGGCAGCACGCGAACTGGCCCGGCGCGAGCAACGCCTCGCTGAACGCCTGCGCGAAGAACGGATTCAGCGCGAGACGGTGAGCCCGGGCGCAGGACTGGCCGGCATCGGCCCGGCGCAAGAACGCATCAAGCCGCTGGCGAAGAAGGCGCAGCACCGGCGCCATCGGGTGCACAAGCATTCTGCAGGCGACGATACTTGGCCAGCAGTTGTTCCGGCGTCTCGACAAACGAAGGGTTGACCGGGATGCAACTCACCGGGCACAGCTGGACGCATTGCGGCTCAGCGAAATGGCCCACGCACTCGGTGCATCGCTGGGGGTCGATCTCGTAGATCTCAGGGCCCATGGCGATGGCCTGGTTGGGGCACTCGGGCTCGCAGACATCGCAGTTGATGCAGGCGTCGGTGATCCACAGTGCCATGTCGGATCTTCAGGCGTTCAGCCTTCGACCTGGGTGATGCGCTCTTTCAAGCGCCGCAGCACCGAGGGTGCCACGAACTTGGAGACATCACCGCCCAGGCTGGCGATCTCGCGCACGAAGGTGCCGCTGACGAACTGGTACTGGTCCGAAGGCGTCATGAAGACGGTTTCCACTTCCGGCATCAGCTGTCGGTTCATGCCCGCCATCTGAAACTCGTATTCGAAGTCGCTGACGGCACGCAGGCCACGCACGACGACCTTGCCATCCGCCTCGACGACGAAGTCGCGCAGCAGGCCGCGGAAGGCCGTGACCTCGACGTTCTTGTAGGGTCGGGCGATTTCCTCGGCGATCTCAAGCCGTTCGGCGATCGTGAACATCGTTCGCTTGTGATGCCCGACTGCGATCGCCAGGACCAGACGGTCGAACAGCCTTGATGCGCGCCGCATCAGGTCTTCGTGACCCAGCGTCATCGGGTCGAAGGTGCCCGGATAGATGGCGGTGAGAGGGGCTTTGAGGGTCACGGCGCGATTCTCCAGCGGGCGTGCGAGCGGCGCAGTGTAGCCGCGCCGGTGACGGTGTGTCGTACGGTGTTTCGGATTGGATCAGACCCGCTGCCAGAGTTGCGCGTGCACCGAGCCGGCCTTGAGGCTGCGCCAGGCGACCAAGCCGGCGGGCGGCTCACCCAACGCCCGGGGTGACTCGACATACAGGAAACCGCCAGGCGCCACCAGCGGCGCAGCGGCTGCGATGGCCGACCCCAGGCCGTCCGCGTCGAAAGGCGGATCCAGAAGCACGAGCTCGAAGCTGCCGGGCTCGGCCATGCTCATCCAGCGCAGTGCGTCGGCACGCTGCGCGCGCAGCGCGCTGGCACCCAGCCGCTGGGCACTGGCTTGCAGACTGGCCACCAGCGTGGCGTCGCTCTCCAGCAACAGCACGGCGGCGGCACCGCGTGAAGCAGCTTCGAATCCAAGTGCGCCGCTGCCGGCGAAGGCGTCCAGCACGCGCCAGCCGCTCAGGTCCTGACCCAGCCAGTTGAAGAGCGTTTCGCGCACACGGTCGGGTGTGGGCCGCAGACCCGGGCGATCCGGCACCGGCAGCTTGCTGCGCCTGAGCCGCCCGCCGATCACACGCACCTCGCCGGGTGGCTGCTTGCTGCGATGGGGCCGTTGCATGCGCAAGGGCTTGCCGCCTGGGCCGCGGGGTTCGTCGTCGTTCACTGGCGCACCGGGATGCCGTCACGCGCCATCAAGGCCTTGGCCTGGGCCACGGTGAACTCGCCGTAGTGGAAGATGCTCGCCGCCAGCACCGCATCCGCGCCACCCAGCCGAATGCCTTCGCTGAGATGCTCCAGCGCACCGACACCGCCGGACGCGATCACCGGCACCGGCACTGCGTCGCTGACGGCCCGCGTCAGTTCCAGGTCGAAGCCGCTGCGGGTGCCATCGCGGTCCATGCTGGTCAGCAGGATCTCGCCGGCACCCGCCTCGGCCATCCGGTGCGCCCAGGCCACCGCATCCAGCCCGGTGTTCTGGCGCCCGCCGTGGGTGTAGACATCCCATCCGGGTGCGGCGCCCGCGCGTCGCTTGGCGTCGATGGCCACCACGATGCACTGGGCGCCGTACTTGTCGGACGCATCGCGGATGACCTGCGGGTTGGCCACCGCGGCGGAGTTGAAGCTGACTTTGTCGGCGCCGGCATTGAGCAGCCGCCGCACGTCGGCCACGCTGCGCACGCCGCCACCCACGGTCAGCGGGATGAAGACCTGCGAGGCCACGGCCTCGATGATGGGCAGGATCAGGTCGCGCCCATCGCTGGTGGCGGTGATGTCCAGGAAGGTGAGTTCGTCGGCACCCTGCTCGTTGTAGCGGGCAGCGATCTCGACCGGATCACCCGCATCGCGCAGTTCGACGAAGTTGACGCCCTTGACGACCCGGCCACCGGTAACGTCCAAGCAGGGGATGATGCGTTTGGCGAGCATGGCGGATAGGGTAGGCGCCCATCGGGGGCACCAACGGGCGGGCAGGCGTTGCGGCTATCAGGCTGCGAGTTCGTCGGCGCGGAACTGGGCGGCGCGGAAGTCAAGTGCACCGGAGTAGATCGAGCGCCCGCAGATGACGCCGTCGATGCCTTCGCCCTGCACGGCGCACAGGCGCTCGATGTCGGCCATGCCGGACAGGCCACCGGAGGCGAAGACAGGGATCGTCAGCGCACGTGCGAGTCTGACGGTGGCCTCGATGTTGATTCCGGTGAGCATGCCGTCGCGGCCGATGTCGGTGTAGATCACGCCTTCGACGCCGTAGTCCTCGAACTTCCTGGCCAGGTCCACGACCTCATGCCCGGTGAGCTTGCTCCAGCCGTCGGTGGCGACCCGGCCATCCTTGGCGTCCAGGCCCACGATGATGTGGCCGCCGAAAGCCGTGCATGCGTCCTTCAGGAAGCCTGGACTCTTGACCGCAGCCGTGCCGATGATGACGTAACTCAGGCCGTCGTCCAGATAGCGCTCGATAGTGTCCAGGTCGCGGATGCCGCCGCCCAGCTGCACGGGGATCTGGTCGCCCACCTCGCGCAGGACGGCCTTGATCGCCGGCTCGTTGACCGGCTTGCCGGCGAAGGCACCGTTGAGGTCGACCAGATGCAGGCGGCGGGCGCCGGCATCCAGCCAGCGGCGCGCCATCGCGGCAGGGTCTTCACCGAAGGTGGTCGAGGCTTGCATGTCGCCTTGTTGCAGGCGCACGCATTTGCCGTCCTTGAGATCGATGGCCGGAATCAGCAGCATGGCTCGGGCTGAGCGTGGTGGAAGAACGGGTGCGGCAAGGAAGAGGTCGGGCGTGGCGCTGATGGCCGGTCAGGGCTTCCAGTGCAGGAAGTTGCGGTACAGGGCCAAGCCGTGGTCGGCGCTCTTCTCGGGGTGGAATTGGGTGGCGAAAATGTTATCCCTTGCCAGCGCGCAGGTAAAGCGCGCCCCGTACTCGGTCCACCCGGCGGCATGCCGCTGGTCGTGCAGCTGCGCGTAGTAGCTGTGCACGAAGTAGAACCAGCTCTGGTCCGGTACGCCCGCCCAGATCGGGTGCGCCACCTGCTGCACGCGGTTCCAGCCCATCTGCGGCACCTTGTAGCGGCTGCCGTCGGGCTGCAAGCGCCCTTCCAGCTGGAAGCGGCGCACCAAACCCGGGATCAGACCCAGGCCCGGTGTGTCCTGCTCCTCGCTGTGATCCAGCAGCATCTGCATGCCCACGCAGATGCCCATCAGTGGCTTGTGGGCCGCGGCGTGCAGCACCGCCTGCTTGAGCCCGGATTGGTGCAGCTCGCGCATGCAGTCGCGCATCGCACCCTGGCCCGGCAACACCACCCGGTCGGCCGCCAGCACCACCTCGGGGCGTTGTGTGACGACCACGTCACAGCCCGAGCCCGCGGCCACGTGCAACACCGCCTGCGACACCGAGCGCAGGTTGCCCATGCCGTAGTCGACGACCGCGACCGTGCTCATGGTGTCAGAGGGTGCCCTTGGTGGAAGGGACCACGCCAGCCGAGCGCGGGTCGGGCGCCAGCGCCATGCGCAAGGCCCGCGCAAAAGCCTTGAACACCGTCTCGCACTGGTGATGCGCGTTGCTGCCCTTGAGGTTGTCGATGTGCAGGGTGACCCCGGCGTGGTTGGCAAAGCCCTGAAAGAACTCGTAGGCGAGCTGGCTGTCGAAGCCGCCGATCATGCCGGCCTTGAAGACCACATCCATGTGCAGGCCCGGGCGGCCGGAAAAGTCCACCACCACGCGCGACAGCGCTTCGTCCAGCGGCACGTAGGCATGGCCGTAGCGCGTGATGCCCTTCTTGTCGCCCACCGCCCGTGCCACCGCCTGGCCCAGCGTGATGCCGACGTCTTCCACCGTGTGGTGGCCGTCGATGTGCAGGTCGCCCTGGGCCACTACGACCAGGTCGATCAGCCCGTGGCGGGCAATCTGGTCCAGCATGTGATCAAAGAAGCCGATGCCGGTGGCCAGCTGGGCCGCACCGGTGCCGTCCAGGTCCACGCGCACGCGGATTTGCGTCTCCTGGGTGTCGCGGCGGACATCGGCGATGCGGCTCATAGGCTCTCTTTCAAGGCGCGAATCAGGGCGTCATTCTCCTCGGGAGCACCCACCGTGAGCCGCAGGCAGTTGGCCAGCAGCGGATGCAGCCCGGCGATGTGCTTGACAAGCACGCCGCGTGCCTTCATGCCTTCGAAGCAGTGCAGGGCGTCGGGCACGCGCACCAGGATCATGTTGGCCTCGCTGGGAAAGACCGTCACAGCGGCGGCTGCGGCCAGGGCCTGGCTCAGGCGGCCACGCTCCTGCCGCAGCAGGGCCGCCTGGCGGGCGTACTCGTCGGCATGGTCCAGCGCGAACAAGGTGGCCTCCGCGTTGAGGACGCTGACGTTGTAGGGCGGGCGCACCTTGTCGACCTCGTCGACCAGCGCCGCATGGCCGCACAAGTAGCCCAGCCGCACGCCCGCCAGGCCGAACTTGGACAGCGTGCGCATCACCAGCACATGCGGGTGATGCGCCATCCGCTGCATCCAGCTGCGGCTGGAAAAAGGCTGGTAGGCCTCGTCGAACACCACCAGGCCCTGCTGTTGCCCCACGGCCGCGACGATGCGGTCGATGCTGGCGTCGCTGAACAGGTTGGCCGTCGGGTTGTTGGGGTAGGCGATGTAGGTCAGCGCAGGGTGGTGCCGTTTGATGGCCGCGAGCATGGCCGGCTCGTCCAACTCGAAGTCCGCCGTCAACGGCACGCCGACGAAGTTCAGGCCGCGCAGCTGCGCCGACATCGCGTACATCACAAAGCCCGGCAACGGCGCCAGCACGCAGGCGCCGGGGATGTTGCAGGCCACCGAGAGGATATCGATCAGCTCGTCCGACCCGTTGCCCAGGATCATCCGGCAACCCGCGGGCAGGTCCACGAAGCGCGACAGCGCGGCCACCACGTCGGCCGTGCTCTGCACCGGGTAGCGGTTGATGGCCACGCGGCCCAGGCGCTCGCCCAGTTCCTGCTGCAGATGCGGCGGCAAGCGGAACGGGTTTTCCATCGCGTCCAGCTTGATCAGCCCACGGCTGTCCTGGATGGCATAGGCGTGCATGGACTTCACGTCCTGCCGAATGGTGGCCTGGATGCGGTCTTGCAGCGACTTCATGCGGTGGCCGGGTTGAGCTTGAGAAGCATCTTGTGCTCGCCGTCATCGATCAGACCGGTGTAGGCAAAACCGAGCTTCTGATAGAACGCTCCGGCGTGGCCGGGCTCCATCACATGGGACAGACCCACCTCGGCCAGGCCCATGCGCCGGGCTTCGTCGATCACCCACTGCACCGCCTGGCGACCTAGACCGAGTCGCTGCCAACGGGCGTCCACCATCAGGCGCCAGATGTAGAGCTGCTCGGCCGGCTTGTCCTTGTCCCGGCGCGCGTCGTACAGCAGCATGAAACCCGCGGGCTCGTCGCCGCCGTAGATGACCATCGGCCAGCCTGCCGGCTCGTAGGCCACCTGCGCCAGCGAGCGTTCCACCGTGGCCACGAAGCGGCGTTGACCCGGCGCCACCGCCAGCTTGAGCACGGCATCGAGGTTGTCGGCCGTCACTGGCCGCGCGCTGAAGGGCATGGCCTGCGGCGCTGGCCCGGCCCCCTGCCCTTGCAGCCGCATCTCGGCCGCGCGGGCATGCGCCTGCAAGCCTTCGCCATAGGCCAGTTCGGCTGCCACCGGCCCCAGCAGCCGGGCGCCGGCGGCGCTGACCTCGATCAGGCTGCTGCGCTTGACGAAGTCGTAGACGCCCAGCGGTGACGAGAAGCGCGCCGTGCCCGAGGTGGGCAGCACGTGGTTGGGACCGGCGCAGTAGTCACCCAGGCTTTCGCTGGTATAGGCACCCAAAAAGATCGCGCCGGCATGCTTGAGCAGCGGCTCCCAGCGGCTGGGCTCGGCGGCGCTGATCTCCAGGTGTTCGGGTGCGATGCGATTGCTGATGTCGCAGGCCTCTTCCATGCTGCGCGTGTGGATCAGCGCGCCGCGGCCCTGCAGGCTGGCGCGGATCACCGCGTGCCGCGGCATGCCGGGCAGCAGGCGGTCCATGGCCTCCTGCACCGCGTCCAGATAGGCTGCATCGGGGCTGAGCAAGATGCTTTGCGCCAGCTCGTCGTGTTCGGCCTGGCTGAACAGGTCCATCGCGACCCAGTCTGCGGGCGTCGTGCCATCGGCCAGCACCAGGATCTCGCTGGGCCCGGCGATCATGTCGATGCCCACCTGACCGAACACGTGCCGCTTGGCGCAGGCGACATAGGCGTTGCCGGGGCCGGTGATCTTGTCCACGCGCGGCACGCTGGCCGTGCCGTAGGCCAGCGCGGCCACGGCCTGGGCACCACCGATGCAGAAGACGCGGTGCACGCCGGCGACGAAAGCTGCCGCGAGCACAAGCGGATTACGTTCGCCCCCAGGCATGGGCACCACCATCACGATTTCACCCACGCCGGCCACCTGCGCCGGGATGGCATTCATCAGCACGCTGCTGGGGTATGCGGCCTTGCCACCGGGCACGTAGATGCCCACGCGGTCCAGCGGCGTGACCTTTTGGCCCAGCAGCGTGCCGTGGGCATCGCGGTACTGCCAGCTGCGCGCGCAGGCGTCGAGCTGGCGCTGGTGGTAGTCGCGCACGCGCTGCGCCGCCACCACCAGCGCGCCGCGCTGCGCGGGGGTGATGGCGTCCATCGCGGCAAGCAGCGGGTCGGGCCCGATTTCCAGCGCCGCCATCGTCGGGGCCCGCACGCCATCCAGGCGCGCCGTCAGTTCCAGCAGCGCCGCATCCCCTCGCTCGCGCACGTCGGCGATGATGGCCGCAACGCGTGACTCGATGGTGGCATCGGTCTCGGCCGACCCGTACTGCAAGGCCTGGAACTGCGCCTCGAAGTCGCTCGCTGCGGTACTCAGGCGACGCATGCCGGGCTTCATGCGCGCGCCTCGACCGCCTGTTCGAAGGCGTCGATCAGGGCACGCAACGGTTCTCGCTTGAGCTTGAGCGCGGCCGGGTTGACCACCAGCCGCGAACTGATGTCCATGATGCGCTCGACTTCGACCAGCTGGTTGGCCTTGAGCGTGCTGCCGGTGCTGACCAGGTCGACGATGGCATCGGCCAGGCCCGTCAGCGGCGCCAGCTCCATCGAACCATAGAGTTTGATCAGATCCACGTGCACACCCTTGGCGGCAAAGTGCTGGCGCGCCATCTGCGTGTACTTGGTGGCCACGCGGATGCGCGAGCCCTGCTTCACCGCGGCAGCGTAGTCGAAGTCGCGGCGCACGGCCACGCTCAGCCGGCAGCGGGCGATCTTCAGGTCCAGTGGCCGGTACAGGCCAACGCCCGAGGCGGCACCGGCTTCCGCCGCGTGTTCCAGCAGCACGTCCAGACCGGCCACGCCGATGTCGGCGCCGCCGTGTTCCACATAGGTAGGCACGTCCGAAGCCCGCACCAGCACCACCCGCACATCGGGCCGCGAAGTGCCGATGATGAGCTTGCGGCTCTTTTCGGGGTCTTCCAGCACCTCGATGCCGGCCGCGCGCAGCAGCGGCAACGAGTCTTCGAAGATGCGGCCCTTGGACAGTGCGAGCGTGATCATGGCGGGGGCTGCCACCGCGCACCACCGGGATCCACCCCGTGCCGCATCACGGCGCGCGGGGGCGGCCCCGCGGCGCGCCGCGGGCTGTTCAGTGGTGGAGGTGCTGGTCCGGCGCCGAAGGACTGGCGGCGTACTCGGCTGGGGTGAAGGTCTTCATCGACAGGGCATGGATCTGCTCGCGCATTCTATCGCCCAAGGCCGCGTAGACACGCTGATGGCGGCGTACGCGCGGCAGGCCTTCAAAGGCGCTGGAGACGATGGTGGCAAAAAAATGCCGGCCGTCGCCTTGGACCAACAGCTTCTCGCAAGGCAGCCCGGCGGCGATGAAGTCGCGCACTTGATCCGTAGTGGGTTCGGCCATGGAACCATTGTCGCCGCAGTTCAGGAACGCAGTTTGTAGCCGGTGACCAGCAAGCGCAGGGCAACACCGGCAACCAGCACGAAACTGCCGGCCACCACCACCAGGCTCAGCCAGGGCGAAACGTCGCTGACCCCGAAGAAGCCACGGCGGAAACCGTCGATCATGTAGAAGAAGGGGTTCAGGTGGCTCGCCGCCTGCCACACGGCGGGCAGGCTGTGCACCGAGTAGAACACTCCGGACAGGAAGGTCATCGGCATGATGATGAAGTTCTGGAAGGCCGCCAGCTGATCGAACTTCTCGGCCCACAACCCGGCGATCAGGCCCAGCGCCCCCAGCATGCCCGCACCCAGCGCCGCAAAGACGATGATCCACCCCGGCTCTGCCAGGCGCAGCGGCGCGAACCAGACGGTAACCACCATCACCCCCGCCCCCACCGCCAGCCCTCGCACGATCGAGGCCCCCACGTAGGCCACGAACCAGGCCCAGTGCGACAACGGGCTGACCAGCAGGAACACCAGGTTGCCGGTGATCTTGCTCTGGATCAGCGAACTGCTGCTGTTGGCAAAGGCGTTCTGCAGCACGCTCATCATCACCAGACCCGGCACCAGGAAGCTGGTGTAGCCCACGCCCGGAAAGGCCTGCACATGGTCCTGCAGCACATGGCCAAAGATCAGCAGGTACAGGATGGCCGTCAGCACCGGCGCGGCCACCGTCTGGAAAGCCACCTTCCAGAAGCGCAGCACTTCCTTGCGGAACAGGGTTGAGGCGCCGGCCGGACTCATCGCCCCGGCTCCTGCTGCATGATCTCCAAAAACACGTCCTCGAGGTCGGCGCGGCCGATTTCCAGGTCTTCCACCGCGACGTCAGCCTGGCGCAGCGCGGCCAACAGTGATTCCACCTCGGCTGCATCACGCGCCTTGGCCTGCACGATGCGGCCGGTGACACGCGAACGGGCCACCACCTCGGGCGGCAACGCGGCATCGGTCTTGAAGCGCAGCATGGTGCTGGCCTTGCCGGCCAGCAGCTGGCTGGTCTTGTCCAGTGCCACCACCCGGCCCTGCTTGAGCATGGCGATGCGCCCGCACAGGGCCTCGGCCTCCTCCAGGTAGTGGGTGGTCAGCAGCACGGTGTGCCCTTCGCGGTTCAGCCGCGCAATGAAGCGCCACAGCGTCTGCCGCAGCTCGACGTCCACACCGGCAGTGGGCTCGTCCAGCACGATCACCGGCGGCCGGTGCACCAGAGCCTGCGCCACCAGCACGCGCCGCTTCATGCCACCGGACAGCTGGCGCATATTGGCGCCGGCCTTGTCGCCCAGGCCCAGTTCGGCCAGCAGCTCGTCGATCCAGGCGTCGTTGTGCCGGACACCGAAGTAGCCGCTTTGGATGCGCAGCGTCTCGCGCACGCTGAAGAAGGGGTCGAACACCAGTTCCTGCGGCACCATGCCTAACGACCGGCGCGCCGCGGCGTAGTCCGCCACCACGTCATGGCCCATCACGATGGCGCGGCCTGCACTGGCACGTGTCAGGCCCGCCAGCACCGAGATCAGGGTCGTCTTGCCCGCGCCGTTGGGGCCCAGCAGGCCGAAGAACTCGCCGGGCTCGATCCGGAAGCTGACCTTGTCCAGTGCCTTCACGCTGCCGCGGGTGCCTTGGTAGACCTTGCTGACCTGGTCGAATTGGATCGCGCTGGTGGACATGAGCAGGGGATTGTAGGCAGGCGCATGCGCAGCCACTGATGCCAGAATGGCTGATGGCCAGCTCACCGAAAAAGCCCCGCCGCACCGCCGAGCGCATCCTGGAGGTGACGCTGGACCTGTTCAACCGCTTTGGCGAGCCCAATGTCAGCACCACGCTGATTTCGGCCGAGATGAACATCAGCCCGGGCAACCTGTACTACCACTACCCGGCCAAGGACGAGCTGATCAACGCCCTGTTCGGGCGCTACGAATCGGCGCTGACACAGATCCTGCGCGCCGCCGACGGCGTGGAGAACGTCGAGGACGCCTGGCTCTTTTTCCACATGCTGTTCGAACTGGTCTGGGGCTACCGCTTTCTGTACCGCGACCTGAACGACCTGCTGAGCAAGAACCGGCGGCTGGAAACCCACTTCCAGTTCGTGCTCAAGAACAAGGGCAAGGCCATGCATGCGGTGCTGGACGGACTGGCCCGTGGTGGTGCGGTGCGCATCACCGGCAATGAGGCGGCCCCGGTGGCCACCGCGATGGTGGTGGTCGTGACCTACTGGCTCAGCTACGAGTACGTTCGCGACCCGCGCCACGCGCTGGAGCCCGAAAACGCCGCCGCCGCGATGGGACGCGGCGCCTACCATGCGCTGGCACTGCTGATGCCGCACCTGGACGAGGCCTCACGTGCCCACCTGCAGCGTCTGGCCGCTGCCTACCTGGTTGAGTGAAGCTCGCGCGGCCGTCCTTCAGACGTCCAACTTCGAAGCAGGCGCCTGGCGGTCGGCTCTGACCTCGGCTGCGGCCTTGAACAGGCGCAACTGTCCGATGGCCAGCCCGAGCGCGGCCGACGGGTCGTCCTGCTGCAGCATCAATGCCTGTTCCAGGGCCTTGCGGATGACGGTGTTGGGCAGCCTGCCCACGCCTTCCCAACCCGCGCTGACCAGTTCGTCGTGCACCTGCACCAGCGGGTGCAGAACCCTCACCGCCTGCTCAGTGGGCAGCACGACCAGGCGGGTACGCAGGTCAGACCGGATCTGGTCCAGCGACGGCTGCGCTTCGCGCAGCGCAGTGCGGCGGTCCACCAGCACGATGTGCAGGCGACCATTGACCTTGCGCAAGGTCAGAGGCCGTCCCAGCGCACCCTTGAGCCGGCGCAGCGAGACCCTCAGGCCTTTGGCGCCTGCGGGCGCGCGACGATCGTCTTCGGGAGCCGGGCTGCAGGCCCGGCGCGAATGGCGGGCCTTGGTGGGCGTGGTGACCATCGACAAGTGGGCAGGGAGAATGCCGTGTGGACGACTTGACGCGAAAGCGGCACGTTGAAGCCTGGAGCACCATCCAAGCCACAGGTCTGCGCATCGATCATCGGTGCGATCATCGGCAAATGCACCAGCCGTAGGAACCGTACCTTTGGGGGATCGAGATGGACAGCCTGGACCTGCAGGTTCTGCAACAGGCCCGCGACTGGCACGCCGGCGGGCAGAGCGTCTGGCTGGTGACGGTGATCGAGACCTGGGGCTCGGCACCCCGTCCACCCGGCGCACTGCTGGCACTGCGCCAGGACGGCCTGGTGGTCGGCTCGGTCAGCGGTGGCTGCGTCGAAGACGACCTGATCGACCGTGTGCGCCATGGTGAACGCGTGGCCCGCCCTTCGCTGGTGAGCTATGGCGTCACCCGCGAAGAAGCGGCGCGCTTCGGCCTGCCCTGCGGCGGCAACCTGCGCCTGGTGCAGGAACCGCTTCAGGAAACGAGCTGGATCGACGAGGTGCTGGCGCGCACGGCGCGGCACGAACTGGTGGCGCGGCGGATGGACTTCGACACCGGCGCGGTGAGCGTCGAGGCCGCCACACGGGGCGAGGCCTTTGACTTCACCGGCCACAGTCTGCGCGCGCTGTACGGCCCGCGCTGGCGCCTGCTGATCATCGGCGCCGGGCAGCTCAGCCGGGCGCTGGCGCCGATGGCGCTGGCGCTGGACTTCGAGGTCATCTGCTGTGACCCGCGCGAGGAATACCACCTGAGCTGGGACGTGCCCGGCACCCGCTTCAGCCGCAGCATGCCCGACGATGTTGTGCATGAACTGCAGCTCGATCCGCATTGCGCCGTGGTGGCGGTGACGCACGACCCCAAGCTGGACGACCTTGTACTGCTGGAAGCCCTCAAATCGCCGGCCTTTTATGTCGGCGCGCTGGGTTCGCGCGGCACCACTGCCAAGCGCCAGGCGCGACTCAGGCTCTTCGACCTGAGCGAAACCGAGATCAACCGCCTGCATGGCCCCATCGGCCTGCATCTGGGCGCGCGCACGCCGGCCGAGATCGCCGTGTCCATCGTGGCCGAGATCGTGGCCGTGAAGAACGGCGTGGCACTGGCGCAGAAGAAGGTCGGCTCGGCCCTGCCCTCGCCCGGCACGGTCGCGACCCCTGGGTTCCGGTGAAGACGCCTCCCGACCCGGCGCTCAGGAACGCAGAGGCTGCGCAACCCGCTTCGCCTGCGCCCAGACCCGGCGCCAAGGACCTGCCCGGGCTGGACAAGCTGCTGCGCCATGCTGCCGTCGCCACCCTGGTGACCGAACACGGCCACAGCCTGGTGGCCGCACAGGCCCGCAGCCTGCTGGAAGCGCTGCGCCAGCGTGCGCTGGCCGGCACCTTGGAGGCGCCTGATCTGACAGAAGAAGCGCTGGCCCGGGCACTGGCCAGCCGGGTGGTGGAACGCCTGGCACCACGCCTGCGCACGGTGATCAACCTCACCGGCACCGTGATCCACACCAACCTGGGACGGGCCCTGCTGGCCGACCGTGCGCTTCAGCACCTGATGGCCACGATGGCCGGCCCCAACAACCTGGAATACGACCTGGCCAGCGGCGGCCGTGGTGACCGCGACACGGTGGTCGAAGAACTGCTGTGCACGCTGACGGGTGCCGAAGCCGCCACCGTGGTCAACAACAACGCGGCTGCCGTGCTGCTGACGATCGCGGCGCTGGCGCGTGGCCATGAAGTCATCGTCTCGCGCGGCGAGCTGGTGGAAATCGGCGGCGCCTTTCGCATGCCCGACGTGATGGCCAGCGCCGGCGCGACGCTGGTGGAAGTGGGCACCACCAACCGCACGCACGCAGCAGACTACGAACGCGCCATCACCCCGCGCACGGCTCTGCTGATGAAGATCCACACCAGCAACTACGCGGTGCAGGGCTTCACGGCCGCGGTGGATGAAGCCGAACTCGCCGTCATCGCCCACACCCGCCAGTTGCCGCTGGCCACCGACCTGGGCAGCGGTGCGCTGGTGGACATGGCGCAGTGGGGGCTGCCGCGCGAGCCCATGCCGCAGGAAAAACTCGCCGCCGGCTGCGACGTGGTCAGCTTCAGCGGCGACAAGCTGCTGGGCGGGCCGCAAGCCGGCCTCATCGTCGGCAGCAAGGTCGCCGTCGACCGCATCCGCAAGTTCCCGATGAAGCGGGCGTTGCGCATGAGCAAGCTGCCTCTGGCCGCACTGGAGGCCACGCTGATGCTCTACCTGCGCCCTGAACGTCTGGCGCAGGACCTGCCGACGCTGCGGCTGCTGACGAGGCCGGTACAGGCCATCCGTGCACTGGCCCTGGGCCTGCAAGGCGCCGTGGCCAACGCGGTGGCGCCGCGATTCACGGTGCAGGTGGTTGAACTGCTGGGGCAGATCGGATCGGGGTCCCTGCCGGTGGAACGTCTGCCGTCGGCCGGGCTGGCCATCTCGCCGGTGCTCAGGAAGGGCAGCGGCCGCGCGCTCGACGAACTGGCCAGCGCGCTGCGCGCCTTGCCGCAACCCATCATCGGACGGGTGTCCGAAGACCGGCTGCTGCTGGACCTGCGCTGCTTGGAGGACAGCAGCGGGTTGACGGCACAGCTGGCGCGCCTGCAGCAGGCCTTGCACTGAGGGCGACGGCGACCGCCTTCGCTACAGTCCGCCCATGTCCTGGTTTGCCGTCGGCTCGGAACCCGAGCGCTGGATGTCCATTCTGCTGCGTTCGCTGCACATCGTCGGCGCGGTGTGGCTGGGCGCGGCCGTGCTGGGGGCGCCGCTGGACCACCGGGCACCGGCAGCGCTGGCGCTGGCCAGTGGCCTGCTGATGCTTGTGATGGACCTGCGTGCCGGCCGCATCGCGCTGCGTGAACTGGCCGGCGCTTCGGTGCTGGGCAAGCTGCTGCTGGTGGCCTGGATGGTGCTTGACGCGGCGCATGCCGCGTGGGCGCTGGGCCTGCTGCTGCTGGTGTCGTCGCTGACCTCGCACGCACCGAAGAACGTGAGGCACTGGCCCAGCGCGGATCACAAACGCGCGAGCAAGGCCTCGAAGCCGGGGTAGTCCGCCGCGGTGATGGCCACCTTTTGCGCCAGGCCACGCCGCTGTTCGCCGCTGCGCAGCGCGTCCACGTAGGCCGGACCGTCCAGCACCCAGTTGCCGCCGATCAGCGTCACGCCGCGCGCCAGCAGGCCATCGGGCAGGCAGCCCAGACTGGGGCCGATCAAGGCCAGCCAGCGTGCCGACGTGCAGCAGGCCAGCATGCGGTCCAGCGTGTCGTTGAGCAGCAGCGTGCCGGTGCCCAGCACCTTGTTGCAGTGGCGCAGGTCTTGCGCGTCCAGCGTCACGCGCCAGCCTTCATGCTGAGCGGCCAGGTGGGCCTTCAGTTCCACCACGGTCAGCGCCGCGCCGCTAGCCAGCACACGTGCCAGCAAGGGCGTGAACAGGCCGATCATCCCGATGTGGTCGCCCGGCTGCGGCTGCAGCGCACCCAGCGAATCCGCGCTGTCCGGTGGCCGGTAGCCGGCGTGGTCGAAGCACCAGCGGCTGATCGCGTTGACGGCTGCAAGACCCAGCGCACGCTCGGCTCCCCGGCCGTGGACGAAGCGGCGCGCCAGTTCCAGCACATCCGCGTCGGCCAGTCCCCGATCGCCCAGGCGCAGCCGCGCCAGCGTGTCGTCCAGCAGCACATAAGACAGTCCCAGCGTGCCACCTTCCAGTTCCAGCGCACAGAACTCGCCGCGCGCTTGCCCCGGCGGCGGGTCTGGCGGCAGGTGCAGCGCGCGCACGCGTGGCAGCGCATGGGCAGCACCGAGCCGCTCCAGCTGGGCCAGGCAATCGATGGCGAAGCTCATCGTGGCTTGGCTGATTCGTCGGCGTGGCGCGCCGCGCGTGGCGACAGCGCGCCTGGAAAGTACAGCGCCGTCAGGCTCTTGCTGTGCACCGGCGAGAAGCCCTTCGCCGCGGCACCCTCCGTGCCGAAGCGGCGCCAGTCGCGCTGCCAGTGGATGTGGTCGCAGACCTCCAGCAGGCCCAGCGTTTCCCGGTCGCCGACTAGCACCCCTTGCACGCGCAGGCCCAGGCTCGATCGCGCCTGGTCCAGCCGCTCCAGGGTCTGCGGCACGCAGCCGAACTCCCCGTCACTGACCAGTAGGATGTCGGCGCTGCGCCAGCGCGCTTCCTGCACTAGCTCGATGGCCCGTTCGATCGGTGTCTGCACGTCGGTGCCACCGTCGAAGGCCTGGCCCATCAGCGCCATCAATGCATCGAGCCCCTGGCTGCCGCGGCCCAGCTCTCGCTCCAGCAACTCGCCCGGCCCGCCGAAGGCAATCAGCCGGCAGCCGCGCCGCGCCTGGTGCGCCGCCTGCAGCGCGGCGACGACCACCGCCTTGGCGATCCGCTCCGGCGCGTCGTGCATCGAGCCCGATGTGTCCAGGCACAGGATGATGGGCCCGCGCTCCAGCGGCTCGGGCGGCTGCGGCGCGACCTGCGCCTGCGGCTGCGCATCGGGGTCGCGGCGCCAGTCCGTCAGCTGGGCCTGCATGTCCCAGCCCAGCAGCCGCGCTTCGGCATGGCGCGCGCGCCACAGCCGCTTGAGCACCGGGTGGCGCAGCATCACGGCCTCGCTGGCCAGCATGTGCTCGATGTGCTGCGACAGCCGAATGCCGGTGATCTCGCCTGGCGTGTCGGGTACCACAGTGTGCACCGCGCGCAGCGGCACCGGCGGCGCCGGTCCGGTTGACGGCGCAACGGTGGCGGCCGGCGGCGATGCAGCTGCACGTTCAGTGCGGCCCAGGCGGCGGATCAGTTCCGCCAGCGCAGGCAGTTCGGCCAGCAGCCGGGCTGCACGCTGCGCCTCCTGCCAGGGTCGTGAGCGCAGGTGACCCCGCAGGCTGTCCCACTGCAAGGCGCCCAGTTCGCCCAGGCCCTGCAGCAGTGCCAGGCTCTCTTCCAGGCCCTGGGCTTCGATCTGCCAGGCCTGACGGAACTCGCGCGCCGCCTCGCTGATGGCAGCCTCCCGCGTCAAGCGGGGCTGGTGGTCGTTGATGCGGTCCAGATGCCACAGCAGCGTGCGCACCACCTGCTCGGCCAGGGCGGGGGTGTCGCGGCACAGCTGCGGCAGGGCCAGTTCGCCGACGGCCCCACGCAACGGTGCCAAGGCCGGCGCGTCGCCGAAGTCGGCATCCGGCAGTGGCAGCTTGCCCTGCAGCAGCGCCTGCAGCCAGGCCTGCGTGCCCAGCAACCTCGCGTCGGCGTGACCCGCGCCGGTGATCAGCGTGGGCAGCCAGACCGCCCGCGGCAGCTGCGCCAGGCGGTCAAAGGGTGCATCCAGCGCCAATGGACCCACGGCGGCGGCGCTCTAGGCTTCGAAGGCCACCGGCAGGGGCGCTTCGGCGTGGGCCGCTGCCTCGTCCAGCGGCAGCGCGGCAAATCCGGCACGTGCCCCTTGCAGACGGCAGCACAGGTCCTCCAGCCCGGTCAGGGTCTGGCCGTGTGCGGCCTGCAGCCGCTGGTGCAGGTCCGGCGGCATCCACAGGCGCGAAGCCAAAGCGGCCTGCAATGCAACCTGGCGCAGCCGCACCGCTTCGCAGGCATGCGCTGCACGGTCAAGCACTTCATCCAGTTGCCTCAGGCGCGCTGCCACGTGCACCGGGCTGTAGCGTCGGCGCAGGCTGGCCTCGAGCGCGGCCGACATCAGACGCACCATGCCGTCGTCGCCTGGATCGCTCGCGTCGCGCCGGGTGAGCGTGCGCGCCAGGGCCAGCTTGCCGGCGCCGTCCTCGGCTGCATCGGCCGGTGCGGTCTCTTCGATCTGCAACTGCTTCTCGAAGGCTTCCACCGCCCGCGTCAGCCAGGGCGCCTGTTGCGGCACGGCCTGCAGCAGATCGGCCTCGAACCAGGTCTGGATGCGCGGCGCCCATTCGGGCGACGGGCTGGCCACGTAGGGCGCCAGCCAGAGGTCCAGCGCATCGATCTGGTCGCGGCCTTCGGTGGCGGCCACCACGCGCATCAGTGCGATGCACTGGCGCCAGCGGCGGTCCGACAGCGTCACGCCTTGCCCGCCCAGCCACTGGCGCAGTGCCTGGCAGGCCAACAAGGCGGCCTGGCCCACACCCACCTGTGCCGCAGCCTGCAGCACGGCCGCACGCTCATCGGCCGTGAGCGGCGCCGCCGGCGCCGCGGCCACTGCCTGCAGTTGCAGCAGGGCGGCAAAGGAGGCATCGCCCACCGGCTGCACCGGCAGGCGCAGCAAGAAGCGGTCGAAGAAGGCAAGCAGCGCTTCATCCACCGGCACTTCGTTGCTGGCCGCCACCACGCTGAGCAGCGGCGTGGGCGTCCGGCCGCTGCCGTTGTCGAACTCGCGTTCGTTGAGCAGCGTCAGCAGCGCGTTGAGGATGGCCGAGTTGGCCTTGAAGACCTCGTCCAGGAAGGCCACGCCCGCAGTGGGCAGGAAGCCGGCCACCAGGCGTTCATAGCGGTCGTCCTCCAAAGCCTTGAGCGACAGCGGCCCGAACAATTCCTCGGGTGTCGAAAAGCGCGTCAGCAGGCGTTCGAAATACGGTGCATCGGCCACCACGCGGTGCAGGCGGCGCGCCAGTTCGCTCTTGGCCGTGCCGGGTGGGCCGATCAGCAGCACATGTTCGCGTGCCAGCGCGGCCAGCAGCACGATTCGCGCTGCGGCCTCGCGCTCCAGCAAGCCGGCCTGCAAGTTCTGCAGCAGGCTCTGCAGCCGACTGGCAGCGGGCAGAGCCATCGTCAGCCGCCGCGGAGCTTGCGGTACACCGTGTTGCGCGCCACCCCCAGCTGGCGTGCGGCCCGCGCGATGTTGCCGCCCGCGGCCTGCACCGCGCGGCGGATGGCGGCCAACTCCTGCGACTGCAGCGTGGCGGACTCGGCCGCCTGCGCCTGCGCGGTGGGAGCGCAGAGCACCTCCGCCGGGACGCGTCGCGTGGCGTTCGCCGCCCGGGCAACGCTGGCCGCGCCCGCAGGCCATTGTGCGGGCCAGTTGAACTGGGCCCTCAGCCACAGGGGCTGGCCGTCAGGCCGGCTCGGCGGGTGCACGGCCAGCGGCCGGTCGCCACGCTGGCGGAAGTGGTCGGCCAGCTTTGGCAGGCTGGTGGCCAGCGCTGCTTCCAGCCCCATCATGCGCAGGGCGGCCACGGTCAGGCCGAGCATCTCGATGGCCGCGCGATTGGCCCCCAGGATGGCGCCTTCGGTCGACAGCGCGAGCATGCCTTCGCGCACCGTTCCCAGCAGCTCCGCCCGCGGGTGCAGGCACAGGCGCAGGCCATGGCGGAAGCGGTCGTTGATCCACTGGTTCTCGATCATGCGCGCCGACATGCTGACCAGCGCCAGCGTGTGCGGGTGGTAGGAGGGCTGCTCACCGGTCACGTCCAGCACGCCCAGCAGCTGCCCGGCATGGTCCAGGATGGGCGCGGCCGAACAGGTCAGGAAGTGGTTGGCGCGCACGAAGTGTTCGCTGCCGTGCACCAGCGTCGGAGCTTCGTTGAACAAGGCCGTGCCGATGGCATTCGTGCCCTTGCTGGCTTCGCTCCAATTGACGCCGGGGGCCAGCGCCACACGCTGCGCCTTTTCCAGAAAGCCGTTGTCGCCCACGGCGTGCAGGATGGTGCCCCGCGGATCGGTCAGCACCACCATGCTGTGCGTGCTGACGATCTGCTCGAACAGCATCTCCATCACCGGCGCGGCCTGCTGGTACAGACGGCGATGCTGCTCGAGCGATTGGCGCAGCCCCGCTGCCGGCACGGGGCAGATCTCCGGCACCGCAGCTGCGACCACACCCAGCGCCTGGCAACGCTGGTGCGAATGGCTGATCGCCTGGCGGCGCTGCGCGTCCGCCAAAGGCGCCGCCGCCGGCCGGGCCAGCGCGCTGCGGGGTGAAACAGGGTGGGCTTGCATGGGAGTTGCGGCGGCAGGGGCCGGGCCAGCCGCCAGCGCGCAATGTACTCGTGCGCGGCCGGCTGGCAAGATGGCGATGGCGGTGCTCCAGCTTGGCGCAGTGTCGGCGCGTTCGCCGGCACCAACCCAGGGTCAACCCCAGGCAGACAGGGCCGAGCGACACCCCGATGATTTGTCCTATGCAACGGTGTGCATAGGCCGCCGTTGCCCCACCGCACCGCTGAAAGGCTGCCATGCAGAAGACGCTGCTCATCAAACCCGACAAGTGCACCGGATGCCTCCAGTGCGAGATGGCCTGTTCCTTCGAGAACTACGGCGTTTTTGCCACCGCCCGTTCGCGCATCAAGGTGTTCGACTTCCACGAGACCGGGCGCAAGGTGCCCTACACCTGCACCCAGTGCGACGAGGCCTGGTGCCTGCACGCCTGCCCAGTGGCCGCGATCACGGTGGACAAGGTCTCGGGCGCCAAGGTGGTCAACGAAGCCACCTGCGTCGGCTGCAAGGTCTGCACCATCAGCTGCCCCTTCGGCACCATCAACTACGTGCGGGAAACAGGCAAGGTGCAGAAGTGCGACCTGTGCGGCGGCGACCCCGCCTGTGCCACCGCCTGCCCGACCGGCGCCATCACCTACGTGGACGCCAACTGGACCGGCATCGACAAGATGAAGGCCTGGGCCGACAAGCTCGGCAACCAGCCTTCGGCTTAAGGAGTACACGACATGTCATGGGCAGGAAAGATCCTCCGCGTTAATCTCACCGCCGGCACGGTGACGAGCGAACCTCTCAACATGGCCTGGGCCAAGGAATATCTGGGTTCCCGGGGCCTGGCTTCCAAGTACCTGATCAGCGAGATCGACCCACTGGTCGATCCACTCTCGGCGGCCAACAAGATCATCTGGGCCACCGGCCCGCTCACCGGCACGATGGCCAGCACCGGGGGCCGCTACACGGTGGTCACCAAGGGTCCGCTGACCGGCGCCATCGCCTGCAGGCAGGCGATGG
>WBZP01002216.1_pt1 | contig 22626 bp, 13 predicted proteins | sample 5204301 | NCBI WGS metagenome assembly WBZP01 (sample SAMN12412401, study PRJNA552823) | activated sludge metagenome | isolation source: activated sludge from nitrification reactor of wastewater treatment plant... | place: USA: Pennsylvania | collected 2017
GAGGCCCATTGCCCGATCAATTTTTCCATTTCCGGTGCCGTCCGGCGCTTCTTTGTCGCTTTTTCCATATCTTTGTCGCGGTTTGTAACGCGCAGCAAAGGTCGGGTGGAATGGGGAGGTGGAAAAGATGGGGTTGGACAGGGGGCTTACCGTGCTTCGGGAGCGGTGCTGACCAAAAGATTGATAATAAGCCGGGATTGACAGTGTTCATGGTGCCGTATTTTCTTTCGAGCCGGAAGCACGTGCCGTTGATGGTTTTGCCGATCAAAACTTCCGGTTATAGCCCAGTCGCACGACTTGCGTTTCGTAATAATCCGTGCTTTCGAGCCGAAAGCCAGTGCCGTTGATGGTTTTGCGGATTTGCATCGTGTTCAAAAGGTCGGTTGCGTTCAGTATCCACTCGTCTTTTCCGTTTCGGGTACTTTTTTTCATGCCTGCATCTAAACTAAAGCGGTTGCCAATGCGCCCTTGAGGTAATAAATCCGGGGCGAGCCAAATCGCGGAAATTTGAGTTTCAAAATGCGCCGTCGTTTTCAACGAGCCGGTACATTTAAAATTACCGGATACAAGTTGCTGATTTTCGGCGGTAAAAATGGTTGGAACGGGGTATTGATTCAGGACGGAAAAAGCGGCAAATTCGTTTCGATAGACGTTGGCATTCGCCGAAAATGAAAATATTTTCGTGATTTTTTGCTGCCAGACAAACTCCGCGCCCGTGTTCCAACTGCGCCCCGCATTCTGAAAAACATTGTATAAAATCGGGCTGCCCGGAGCCTGCGCGGCAATGCGGGTGATCGTGCCGTCAATGATTCGGTGATAGGCCGCCGCAAAAAAACTGCCGCCCGAAAATGTGTTTTTGAAACCCAATTCGGCAGACTGCGTGAACTGCGGGCGCAGCGCGGGGTTGCCCACCTTGATGAGTTCCGGTTCATCGTATTTCGGGAAAATACGGATATCCACCTCGTTCGGGCGGTCCACCCGGCGGTTCAGGAAAAGCGTGATTTTGTTGTTTTCGTTCAGTTTGTACGCTGCCCGCAGGTTCGGGAAGGGCTGGAAGTACCGGTAGCCGTCGCTTTTGTAGGTGTTGTGGTTGGGGTTCACCTTGTAGTCCACCAGCACCAGTTCGATGCGCAAACCGCCCTCGATTTCTAATTTTTCATTTTCAAAAACGTAGTTCGAGTAGAGCGCGGGAATTTTTTCAAAGTAATCCGCCCAGCCGCCTGCACCCGTGTCGAGCGGCGAGTTCAGCCCCGGAAAAAACTGCATATTGACCGGAATGGAACGAAAGCGGCCCTTGAACCCCGCTTCCACACGCCCTTGCCGCAGGGGCTTGGTGTAGTCAACATTGAGGTCGAAAACGTGTTCGTCAGAAAGCAAAGCGAAGGAATCCTTGCCCGAAAACTGCGGGGTTGTGTTTGTAAAGAAGTATTTTTCGTCTTCGCGGTGGAAAGAATAATTGGCGGTTGCAGTCAACGCGTGTCCCGGTTGTCGGAATTTGTGCGTGAAAGCGACCGTACCAAACGCGGTGTACTTCACCTCGTCCTCCAGAAACTGCCAGAGGCGATAGCGATTTGCGGCTTCCACACTGCCCGTGAAGAAGGGTTGATCGCCGTTGTCCAATATTTTTTCGCGGTTAAAAAGCCCCGAAATGCTCAGGGAGTTGCCCTTGCCGAGGTCGTGGTCGAGACCCGTTTTGACGGTCGCGTAGTCGGTTCGGCGGTTGCGTTTGACCTGCTGGAAAATGGTCGTGCCGTCGTCGTAACTGCGGGTCGAGAACTCATTTTTGTTCAAAGTAGGCGCGTAAAGCCAATCGCCCTGCAGGAAAAAGTTGCTTGCCTTTTTTCTATAATTAATTGAAAAAGAAGGATTTATTTTCGGTGTCCAACGAAATTGCGGGCGAATGGTGGGCAGGTTTGCACGTTTTTCCCAGAGTGCGCCTGCGCCCGTTGTCATGCCGATTTTGCCGTTAAAACCCTGTTTCTCTTCTTTTTTAAAAATCAGATTGATGATGCCCGCCGAAGCATTGGCATCGTATTTGGCGGAAGGGTTGTTGATGATTTCGATGCGTTCGAGGGCAGAGGCGGGCAGGTTTTCGAGGCCCGCCTGCGAGCCGTAGCCCGTGAGCGCGGTTTGTTTTCCGTCAATCAAAACGGCGATTTTGTCGCTGCCGCGCAACTGGATTTTACCGCCGTCGCCGACGATCACGCCCGGTAAATTGGCCATTGCCTGCACGACCGAGCCGCCCGATTGGCTGATGTTGTCGGCAACCGCGTAAGTTTTTTTGTCCATTTTTCCGGAAATCGCATCGGTTTTTGCCGACACGACGACCTCGCCGAGTGCTTGCGCAGCCTCACGCATTTGCAAAACGCCAAGGTCCAGAAACGGACTCAACTCGCCCACGCGAATGCGCTGCCGCAAGGTTTGGTAGCCCAAAAACGAGGCTTCTAAGCGGTAGTTTCCCTTTTTTAAACCGGAGAAGACGAACGCGCCGACCTCGTCGGTAATAGCCCCGGCCACAAACGCACTGTCTTTTTCGGTTTTCAAAATGACACTGACAAAGGCGAGCGCGGCTTTGGTGTGTGCATCCTCGACTTTGCCGGAAAGCGTGGTTTGGGCAGAAAGCTCTGCCGCTCCGGACAGAAAGGGCAGAAAAAACAGCCAGATCGCAACGAAGGGCAGTTTTTCTGCACCTGTAGAATTTTTCATTAAAAAATTGCTTTGAAGCACAATGGGGTATGCCGAAGCGAACGCAATGCGTGCTTCGGCATACCCGATTTGTGCCGAAATAAGTTAACCCGTCGATGGCGTGTCAATTCAGCCGCTTGCCCGCAGAGTCGAACAGCCAGTCTTTTTTGCCGATTTCTGCTTCAAAAACGGTCGTGCCGTCGGCGCGTTCGATTCGGGCAACTTCCCTGACCTTTTTGCCCTGCAAAGCGGCTTGCACGGGCGCGGGCAGGTCGGCCATTTGGATTTCGGTCTCGGTTTCGAGCCAAGAGCCGTCGGCGCGGAAGTTTACGCTGATGTCCTTGCCGTTTTGTTCAAACTCAGCTTCCCATTCATTGGCGTTTTCCTTGTCCCAGTCCACGTCCGAAACGCCGGGGAATTTTTGGGAAAAGGCCTCGCGCACGGCTGTGGGGGCAGATTTTTGAGAAAAACAAGTGGTGCTGCAAAAGCAGCAAAAGATAACGGTTGCGACCGTTGCTATGATGTTGATATTCATGTTAAATGTAATAAACTTAATAAACGATGTTTGTATGTTCGTACTTGTCTATTCAATTTTTAGAAATTCTACAGGTTGCTCTTGCGTCAATATTAGTTTTGTAACTTTTCCATTGTTTAGAACAAAGTCAGCCACAGTGTAGTACGTCTCATAAGTTGGACAAAAATTAGAAATAAGTTGGATAGTGTTTATCTGCGATTAAACGGAATAAAGCACTAAGATATTGGAAACCCGCCGGACAACCCGAACCCGAAAAAGAAAAGGCGAAGGATGCCTGAGCGCTAAACGGCCCCCAACGGCGGCACAGGATGGCGCTGTGGGGGGCGTTTAGCCTCGCGCTCGTGCGTGAAAAGGCCCGGAGGGGAGGGGATGTCGGGGGGCTGGGGTTGGCCGGGGGCTTATGCACAGACATCATTATTGCAATGTAAATTGCCAGACACTATCCCTTGTGTTGTTATTATTTTTGCCGAGATAACAATAAGTTTTCCGATGTTCCCCGCATAAGGGGGGAATATTCGGAAAACGAAGGTTGAACAGATGTTCTTTTTTTTCGTTAGTATTTTCCGTTTTCTATCCCGATTTTCCGGGAATTTTGATTGTATATTTCGGTGGCGTGCTGCGGGAAGGACACTTCTTTTTACCTTATTTTGATGTTTGTGACTGTCCGATTTTTGGGGCGCATTATATTTTTACGCAGATATGCGCATCCACTTTACGCAATCTTACCGAGGCCCTGCGGGTTGCCCACCTCCCAACTTTGCATCATCAATTCACAAAAAAAATCTGCCATCCTGCAATGAAAAAATTTTTTAAAGTCACCGCTTACATCCTCGGAGGATTCCTCGCGCTGCTATTGGCGTTTGTCGCTTATGTCTGGTTCAGTGCCATGCCCGTCTATGAGGTGAAAGCGCCCGACCTCAAAATCACCGCCGACAGCGCCCGCCTCGCCGAAGGCCGCCGCATCGTTATGACCGATTGTGCCCACTGCCACCGCAGCCCCGACGGCAAACTCAGTGGCGACCTGTGGGCCAACGACGACATGTTGGGCAAAATTTGGTCGGCCAACCTCACCCAACACCCCACTGCCGGCATCGGCCAATACACCGACGGCGAACTGGCCTACACCATCCGCACCAGCGTCAAGCGCGACGGCCACGCCGCCGGCCCTTTTATGACCTTCCCCCTGCTCTCGGACGAAGACCTTGCCTCCGTCATCGCTTTTTTGCGCTCCGATGCGCCCGAAGTGCAGCCCTCTGAAAGAAGGCAGCCTCCTTCCGAACTGGCTTTCTTCGGAAAAATATTTATGAAAATAATCGCCAAGTCTTATCCCTATCCCGAAAAGCCCATTGTGGCACCTCCGCCAACCGACAAAGTGGCTTTTGGTCGCTACTTAGCCACCGGAAAGTGGGAGTGTTTCCGCTGCCATTCCAAGTCTTTCGAGAGCAATAACGACTTTGAACCGGAAAAATCCGCCGGTTTTTTCGGCGGCGGCAACGCTGTGACGGATAAAGACGGCGCGGCGATTTCGGCCAACATCACTCTCGACAAAGAAACCGGCATCGGCAACTGGACGGAGACCCAATTCTCCGAAGCCGTCCGCTACGGCAAGCGCCCCGATGGCACCGCCCTCAGCCCTATCATGCCGCCTTTCGCAATCCTGACCGACACCGAAGTCTCCGCGCTTTGGGCCTACCTGCAAACCGTGCCACCGCTTCAAAACAAAGTGGAGCGCACCGCTGCTGCAAGCCGGTGAAACCAATTTTTAATCGGAACAGATGGAGATGTCGGACACTTAAAAATAAGCAGCCCCCTTCTTTCTTGAGCAAGGTCCACGCCCGCTCAAAAAGGCGGGGGGTGTTCACCCCTCGCCTTTCCAATGCAGATACAACCGCTTTCCATCACTTTTGCTGTCCGGTTTTGTGGCGCATTATACAAGTCACTTGTCAGAAACCAGCACGAAACCGCCGTACTGCAGCTTTACATTGAGGTTGGCGCGGTTGTTATTGCCGTCTATGTAGCCGCTTTTTACGCGCATCCCGTTGCTTTCCTCTAAGCGCACCGTGGCAGCCGGGGGCAGTTTGACATCTGCGTTCTTGTATTCAATGTCGAATCTACAGGGGGTATTGCGCTCTAAGCTGACTTTGTAATCGGTATATTTGCCGTCTAAGTTCACCGAGCGGAAATTTTTGGACAACTGGTCGAGGCGGAGGCTGCCATAGGTTTGTCCTGCGTCTAAGGATTCGGATACGCTGCCCACTTTCAGATCACTGTATTGGGCGGTGACGTAGGCGCTGCGGAGTGCTTTTACTTTCACGTCTGCATATTTGGTTTGCAGGCGCAGGTCGTTCATGTCGCCGAGGTCGAAATCGTCGTATTTGGACGTGATGCGCACGTCGTTGGCGCGCTCGATATTGATGTCGGAATACTTGGTGTCCATTTGCACGTCCTTACAATCGTTGAGGCGCAATTCGCCGTAGCTGATCTGGCCGCTGAGGTTCTGTACGCTGGAAATGAAGGCTTTCCCGTAAGACAAGTATAATTCGGCATCGGCCCGGACGTTTTCTGTCCGCAGGTCGCCGTATTTGATTTCGGCCAGTAATTTGCCATTGAGGTTGCCCACAAAGGAATTGCCATAACGGTTTTTCAGGTCCAGCTGATTGCCAATGGGCATCATCACTTCATAGTCTATCTTGAAATTGTCGCATTTGGGAGTCCACCAGCTGGTTTGTCCGATCATAGTTTCTGCTTTGACATAGCCACTGGTGCTCGTGAAATTGACCTGTATTTGCCGGAACATTTCGTCGGCTTCCCGTTGACTGTTGGCATTTACCGTGATGGTAATGTCCATTTTTACGGAATTATCGGCCCAGGTTTGTACCTTGACTTGTCCGTATTTATTATACAGGGCAGTCATACCGGTGGCATTGGTACTGAATGTACGGTTGAGTTTTTTGGTAAATTCCTGCAAGGGGGCGGCAGCTGTTGCCGTGGTGCCTGTCCACAGTCCGCATATCAGCAGCAACCCGATGTGCAGCAAGTGGGTGCGCAATGCAGGGAAGGGCAAATGATTATTATAAATTCTCATGTTGTTGTATGGTGTTTTTAACCGAATGTGTGTCGTCGCGTTTTTCTAAGTGTTCAATCACGCGCCGCAACACGGTTGCTTTTGCTTCATAATTTTCGATCATGGCCCGCACTACCTGTTCGCGGTTGCCGGCCGGGACGCTGGCTAATTCTTCCCGCAACTCATGCATCACCTGATCCATTTGTTGCAGGTCGTCGCTGACATCGGCGGGTTGATAGCCCGCAAAATTGGCCAATTTTTGTTGATTTTGCTGAATTTCCAATTGGTAGTAGCGTTCCAGTTCGGCGTATTCGGACGACACTTCACTCATGGCCATAGTTTGTGTCGAAGTGCCTCCGGCATACCATATCCCCAGCCCTGCGCCTGTCAGCAACAGAGCCAGTCCGGCCGCAATGCGTGTCAGGATGTTGATTGAAAAGTGCCGTGTCGGACGAAGGGGCCTTGGCAAGGACAGCGGTTTGCGGTTCCTGCTGTCGGGTACCGAAAGGGCCGTTTCAATGCCCTCCCACACCCGCACATCCGGAACTTCTGTATCCAGCCTGCTGCGGTGTTGCAGGATAAAGCATTCTAAGTCGGCGGTATCCCGACAATCCGGGGCCTCTAAGCTCCGTTCTATGTGGCTCCATACCTGCTCGGAGGGTGTATGGGCATCCAGCAGCAGGCGGTCGAACAAAATTGCCCGTTCCATGCCGTCTGCTGTTTCCAGCCGTTCCAGCGCCCGCGTCACCCCTCCCCAGTGGTGGCCCTGCGGCCCTTCCCCGTCGAGTTCGGCCCGATACCGATGCAAAAATGTTTTAATGTCCATTGCTTTAAATTAATTTACTAATTTGCTAATCTTCAATCAATTATTTAAATCGTAAATCGTAAATCGTAAATCGTAAATCAAAAATCTCAAATCAAAAATCGTAAATCATAAATCATAAATCGTAAATCGTAAATCGTAAATCGTAAATCTCAAATCGTAAATCTCAAATCGTAAATCTCAAATCTCAAATCTCAAATCGTAAATCAAAAATCTCAAATCAAAAATCGTAAATCTCAAATCGTAAATCGTAAATCGTAAATCTCAAATCGTAAATCTCAAATCGTAAATCGTAAATCTCAAATCGTAAATCGTAAATCATAAATCAAAAATCTCTATCTTCCCAGCGTCTCCCGCAACCGCGCCTTCGCCCGGCTGTACTGCGACTTGGAAGTCGCCTCGCTGATGCCCAGAATATCACTGATTTCCTCATGGTCGTAGCCTTCCACTGCATACAGACTGAACACTACGCGGTAGCCGTCGGGCAGGTTGGAAATGCCTTTTCGGATTTGGTCAATCGAATAAGGCGATTCCGGCTCCGCCTCCTGGGGTTCCGCCCGATCGGTCAGCGCAGTGAGTTCGGAAAAAGACAGGCGGCGCATTTTCAGGAAGTTAATACACTTATTGACGGTGATCCGCTTGATCCAGGCTCCGATGCTGCTCTCAAACCGGAAGGTATCCAGCTTGCCGAACACTTCCACAAAAACACTTTGCAACAGGTCTTCCGCATCCTGCGGGTGCTGCACCATGCGCAGGGCTGTGTTGTACATCGCCTTCGAGTAGAGGCGGTACAATTCAAACTGTGCGTCGCGGCGGCCTGCCTGACAGCGCTCAATTAGTTCGCGGTGCGTTTGCGTAGCATCCATGAGTGATGTGCTTTTATAGACAGAAATGAGCGGCAAAGGTTGCAGGAGCAGGCGCGGAAAAGCAACAGAAAGGCCCGAAACCACGTTCAGGTGGATTCGGGCCGGTCATGCTACAGGCGGAGGGCAGTTTTCGACACAAGTGGGCTGTTGCCTGCCTTCCATGTTGCTGCTATTCTTCTGTGGGTTCAGTCGTCCAACTGTCCTCCGCAGGGTAAACTCCAGCCCCGCACGCACATTGTGGGTGGGGGTACGGGCCGCAGTAAAGCCGGGTGTCACGCCTGCATCTCCCCGAATGCCCGTACTCCATCGGTCGTATTGCGTCCCATCTTCTTTAGTCCCCTTGGCCGAGAGGTTATCGGCATTGGAAAAATCGTATTCCCCCCGCAGACCAATGTCCAGGACATAGCGGCTGCCAATCTGCCTGCTTACTCCTGCCCGCATAACCCCTCCCCATTGAAACCGCCGGTAAATCCAGTCGGACCTGAGCGTTTTGTCAAAGCGGACTTCTGTTTGCCGGTAGTTTTTTTGTATTAAATGGCTCTCATCATTAACACTGATTTGCCATTGGGCGTACCCCAGAGCGCTTGTGTCGGCGTAACTGTTGAAAATATACTCGCGGTAATGCACCAACAGGGAAGCCTGCAACCCCATTCCGACATAGAGCCTGTTTGCACCGCGCTGCGCTGAGTTCCATTCAAAAAAGAGCGGCAGGCGAAGGTACTGCAATCGGGTGTGCACTGTGTGTTTTAGTTCGTCTGTGGGAATCCTTGGAAATCTTACGTAATGATACTGCTGCTGAATGCTCCAGCTTAGTTCTGTGCGGGCCGACCAGGTCTCTGAAAACCCATAGCAGACTACGCCTCCAATGCCTCCTCCTGTAGGTGTAAACAGGCTTTTGTCATCTACGACAAACGTGGAGGAAAACGCAGCATTCTCTGTTTTGTCATTTGCATAGTCTGTCTTATTATACAACCAGTAGCGAAAAGGTTGCAATGTTAAACCCGCCGACCAACCCTCCAACGGTCTTGCCTGATTTGGATGAGGTGCTTTTCTAACCCAGTGCTTTATTTTCGACCGTAAATATTCGCGTGAATATTGCCGCTTGCGATAAGCATTGGCGAATTAGCTGTACGAGGCTGTATCATAAGTCTAAATTTTATAATTTTTCAAAAATTATAAAATTTGTAATATTAATTATGAAAATAAATTATTTATATTTAATTGCGGAACCAGACTTATATACAGCCTCATACAACAACAGCCTCTCACAAAAACCTTCCACTTATTGTCTGATGAGTAACGCAGGAATCGTCCGTATATTTTGAGTTTGCAACTTTAATAAGTAGGCCCCTTTGGGAATATTTTTGGTAATATTCCAGCGAAAAGTTGTATCCTGTAAAGGGGCGTTGATCTGAGTTGTCGCAACTATCCTTCCCTGAATGTCATATAAAAAAAGATCAAAGACAGGCGGCGGCAATGTTTTAAATGCGATTTGTATGTAATCGTTGAAGGGGTTCGGCGAAGCCGACCAGACAGGAACTATTGCATCTTTCAACGAAGAGGGGCATTCTTTAATGGTAATAAAAAGTGTATCAGCATCAGGACAGCCATTCAAAGAAATTCTGTAAATGATTCGCAGCACAGTACCTGCGGTATAATTGTTCGGATTTACTCTGCCATTGAGGGCATTAGAAGACCAGTTCCCTCCGGGATAATAAGGACTCAGAGTTTGCACTCCTGCATTTTTGCACACTTCAATATTCTTACTTGTAATGGGTTGATCGTTGATGGTTTCAATCGTGGCATCCGGCTGGTGTACCTGCACACTTACGTTCAGCACTTTGCGGCAAATATGCGTATTGCTGATGGTGACGGTGTACAGATTGCCCACTTGTGGCGTGACTGTAATAATTTGGGTTGTAGCTCCGGGTGACCATTGATAGGATGTACCACCTGATGCTTGCAGCATAATGGAATTCCCGGCACAAACTCCTGAGGAGACTGCAGAGGCACTGGGATTAAAGGATATGACTTCTAATCTTTTTAAAAGAACACTGCTTCCACCGTTCCCGTCGCGTATGGTGACCCAATAGATGGTGGTTGATTGTGGAGTCACTTTTATGGTTGCCGTTGTATCGCCTGTACTCCACAGGTATTGTCGCCCCCCTTTTGCTTCCAGAGTAACAGTATCTTTTGTACAAATGGAATCTTTGGAGGCGGTTACTGATGTATTGGTCAGTGCATAGCGCGTAATGCACTTGCGTGCAATTGCCTTTTGGATAACGCCGGCAGGCAGGGTTGCGCAACCTCCACAAATAGGAATGGTATAATTTTTAGGTACCAAAAACAGGCATATCTCGGTAGCAGCCTGATCATTGCCTCCGGTGGCATATTGGGAAGACCATTCTCCTGTGCAGGAAATGGGAATATACGGTTGTGCAAAGGTGGGCTTAGACCACCATATTCCATCAACTTTTATATACATGACTAATACGTGATCGCAGGGATTGTAAAAATTGACCCTGCCACGTATGATTTCAGAGGTGTTCAAAGCGGGAGTGGTATGTGTAATGGTATCAGGTCCTATAGAGGGAGGCACCTTACAAAAAGTAGTCAGGTCAAGTGGTTCAACAGGGCGGAATAAAGTATCCATTCCGGGCTTAACAGTGCCATTTATGTTTAGGATGCCCCATCCATCATCTGACCCTTTCCATGGTTCGTCGAATGCCGAAAAAATACATACCTTTATGCCAGTGGCTTTTTGCCAACGCAATACTTCGAGCAGATAGCGTACTGCATTGGCAGCTGTCGGCTCTGCATTTCCTATTTCTGGAGGTTTGGTTTTCCAGCCTGTTTCCGAAATAATAATTTCCTTACCATTCGCCAAACTTTTTATACATTTCAGACTTTGGTCAAAATGTTGTATCGCGCAGTCAATATGTACCCCCTCCCAATAGGGGTAGTTGTTAATTAAAATATATGTACAAGCAGTTATAATCTCCGGGTGGACACACAGGAAAGAATATACATCTGCACAGGACACCGGAATATTGGGGCAGGCCGTTTTTACCTGATTGATATATTGCAGGAGTTGAGCGGCAGAGACATCCCTGCGCAGCAGCACTTCACTGCCTACAATGAGCATATCTGCATATCCGGCTTTGGCGATGGCGACGCCGTTGGCAATCTGGCGATTGTTAGCCGCAGTATCCCTGCCAATCCAAATACCGACCATTACTTTCAGGCCCCGTTCTTTGGCCAGACGCGGAATTTTTTCTAAACCGTATTCGGTGCCAAATATCCGAATACCTTTGGCATAGTGGCGCAAAATATCAAGGTGTTTAATGATTTGTGCTTCGCCAATGGTGGTACCCTTATTGGGATTTTGGCCGGGTTCTGTATATGGTCCGTAGTTAATCCATTCGAGTTTGATGGTGTCAAAAGGTGGCGGTGGGCAAGGAGCAGCAGCCGATGAAGTAAAGTAGGAGAAAAAAAGAAAGCAACCGGGTAGGAAGTTACACAGGAAGAAAAATCTCATGATGATGGATATTGTTTTGAATGAAAGGATAGCGCAAAAGTGCATACTCCCGAATAGGTATTCCAAATAAAACATACATTTATACATACATACAAAACAACAAAAATGTAAAATAAAATTTAAAAAAACATAGTATGTAAAAAATAAACTAAGCAATTAAATGTTATGTAAAAAATATTACCTTTATGCGTACTAAATCTTCCACTAACCTGAAAAGCGAACAATTGACTTCTCTCATGCGCCTGATTGAAAAAACAGCAGACATTTGGTTAAGGGCCAATGGATATCCACGAGGTCTGGCTGAGAAACCGGTGCAACAGCGATTTGGCTTTGATGAAAAGTACTCGAAAGAAGAAGGCTCCATCAAAACCGCAATTCTTGGGAACCTTACAGAGCAAAATTATCCGCTTAAAAAAGAGTTCGGGTGCAAAGCGGATGGAAAAACCATAAGATGGAATGGTCGCGAACTCTATCAATTGGCTCAGCATTTGGATGAAAAAGGCGAAGTCCCTGTATCCAATCGTTACCTGGCCGCGTATCTGGCATTTATAAAGATAGAAAGTATTGCTCAACTTCCTGAACCTGATAGTATTGACCCCGTTTTCAATCTATTGAAACCTGTCGGCCAAAGTCGGACGACAAAGGCTTTAGCAAGAAGCAGGTGGGACATATTTGATCATTCATTACGAAATTTACACAATACAAACTGGTATATTTATGAATATGACATCCACGCACAATCTCAGGATGCTCCCTCCATTGTTCGAGATCGTTTTAGAATTTTAGAAGAACGAAATGACAAAACCGGAGATATTGATATACAATTACTGCGCAGCAAACCATTTAGCAATTTTTTTGGCAGATTGGTGTATAATCGCTGCACTCCGCGCATCTTGATTTTTCGATTACATACCGAAAAATTTTTAAAGTATTTGGAAATGATGCTCCATGTAGAGCAGACTCTTGAACGGAATCTGTACCTGGGTATTTGTCTGCGTTATGATTCTAATGATTCGGTTGTATCCAACACAGTAGTTTTAGAGAAGCGAGGTGAGGCGTTTGAAGATATGACTAGTGTAAAATTAGAAAATACAGAGGAATTGTGTCGTCAACATGGCATTTCTGGTGTAATTTCCTCCTATTTGAAAAACAAATACCAAAATGTAATCAGAATACCCTCAGGAATTGGCACTTTATACGATATGGCTCGTTGGTACGGTAGGCGCAGACATGAAATACCGCAAATGAATCAAAACATTACATACGATATATATATTGATGTTTTTCCAAAAACCAGGAGAATCAACCACGATGAAGGCGGTCGAATAGAAAATGAAATTATGTTAATGCAAAAAGATCAATTATGGGAACAAATGGGCATACAGTACATCTATTGCCCGGTTTATGATGTGGCATATTATCGCATGAAAGAGCCGATAAAAATAATAGAGGAAAATTTGCAAAAATTCAGACAATGCAAGGCATATTTATTGATTATAGAAAATGTAATCAGCGAAGAAGACCCTCTGTTCATGCAACTTGGATGGGCCATGTACGCAGGCAAACCAGCTTTTATTATTTGTAATAACCCGAAAAAACTACCTCATTCGCTTCAGCAATCCTCCGTTCACAATCGAATATTTACCAATACACAGCCAGTAGAAATTTCTGAAATTCCGCAATGGTTATATATTAATAATTTTTATTTATATATTTGACCGACGAAGAGCCTATCGCCTGCCAGACATCAGACTGGTGGTGACGGGTTCTTCTCTCAATAAAGTAAGCGAACCCTTGGTTTTGGGAATAGAAAATTATGCAGACAACCTGAACCTTAACCTAACATCGCCATCCGCATGATTACCGCCGGATAACTCAAAAGGCAAAGCACGATTCCTGCTATCCATAAAATCTTTGGCAGATTACCCGGTTGCTCATCCGGCAAGGCGGCAAGTTAAATTTCAGTTCTTTCGTCACGTTGAAAATGGGGTATAGAAAGACCGAAGCCTCTAACCACAATAAAAGGCATAATTTTTGCGATTAAAAACGCATCAACGACTTTACCCGGACAAAATAAATACCGATTACCATGTCCCTACGTACCCGCAGCCTTTCTTTGCTTTGGCTTTTTTTATTTGCTGCACGCTGTCTCTGCCTCAGGCTTTTGCCCAGTGGAAGGCCGCCACCCCTGCCGCTACCAACACCGGCTTTGAGCAGGGAAGGTGACGCGCCCGTTTTGTAGTGCTGTAATACGCTGGCTGCTGATGGCGATACGGTGGGTGTACCGGCCGAGGTATTGGATCACCTGTGTGGGGCCGCCGAAGGGCCGTTTGCAATAGATTGTCCTCTTCCCATGTCACGCAACCACCTTAAAGAAGGTCGAGAAGCAGATTTTTGTCTTCATGGACAATCGCAATCCCTCCCGATTTAAAGCCCTTACAAAAAAATAAAACAAAAAGTTTTGAAATAAAACAAGAATACGTATCTTTGCGCGTTCTTTTAAAAATGCCTGCTACCCGCGATCCGGGTAGCAGGCATTGCCTGCCTGTCAGGTATGTTTGTAATCAGCACATTCATTCATTCGCACATTCACCCACATGGCCCGCGCCGAAAAAAATAAAGACAATACGTTGCCCCCCGCCGTCTCGCACAATGGAGAAGACACCATTGTCACCCTGTCGGGGATGTACCAGAACTATTTCTTAGACTACGCTTCCTATGTGATCCTGGAACGCGCAGTGCCGGCCATTGAAGACGGCCTGAAACCGGTGCAGCGGCGCATCCTGCACGCCATGTTCGAGCAGCACGACGGCCGCTACCACAAGGTGGCCAACCTGATCGGGCAGACCATGCAGTACCATCCGCACGGCGATGCGGCCATCGGGGAGGCCTTAGTGAACATGGGCCAGAAGGAATTGCTGATTGACTGCCAGGGCAACTGGGGCGATTATCGCACCGGCGACGATGCCGCCGCCCCGCGTTACATCGAGGCGCGCCTCACCAAATTGGCCTTAGACATTGCTTTCAACGCCGACACCACCGTGTGGCAAATGAGCTACGACGGGCGCAAGCGCGAACCCGTCAACCTGCCGATGAAATTCCCTTTGGTGCTGGCACACGGGGCAGAGGGCATTGCAGTGGGATTGAGTACCAAAATCCTGCCCCACAACTTCGTGGAATTGGTGAAGGCTTCCATTGCCTGCCTGAAAGGCAAAAAAGTTGAGATTTTCCCCGATTTTCCCACAGGCGGCTCGGTGGATGTGTCCAACTACAACGGCGGGATGCGCGGCGGCAAAATCCGGGTGCGGGCCAAAATCCGGGAATTGGACAAAAAGACCCTGCAAATCACCGAAATACCCTTTGGCGTAACCGTCGGTGATCTGTGCGATTCCATTGTAAAAGCCAACGAAAAAGGGCAGATCAAAATCAAAAAAGTGTCGGACAAGACGGCCGCCAATGTAGATATTGAAATTGAACTACAGCCCGGTGTCAGCCCCGATGTCACCATTGATGCCCTGTATGCATTCACCGACTGCGAGATCAATATCAGCCCCAACTGCTGTGTGATTATCGAAAACAAGCCGCTGTTTACCACGGTGGACGAACTGCTGCGCATCAGCACCGAAAACACCAAAGCGCTGCTGCGTTTGGAATTGGAGATTCTGAAAAAAGAACTCGAAGAAAAGTTGCATTTTGCCTCTTTGGAGAAAATTTTTATCGAAAAGCGCATTTATCGCAACATCGAGGAGTGCGAAACCTGGGAGGCCGTGTTGGACACGGTGTCAAAAGGTCTGAAAAAATATGTCATCACGCCCTCCGAAAAAGGATACGATCAGGAGGAAAAACGCCTGAAACTGCTGCGCGACATTACGGAAGACGACTTGGTGCGCCTGACGGAAATCCGAATCAAGCGCATTTCAAAGTTCAATGCTTTCAAGGCCGACGAGGAAATTGCCAAACTGAATGAAGAACTGACCCAAACGCAGCACCACCTCGCCCACCTGACCGAGTACGCCGTGGCGTATTTTGAAACCCTGTTGCAGAAATACGGCAAGAGCCGCACCCGCCGCACTGAACTGGCTGCTTTCGATACCATACAGGCTAGTGCGGTGGTGGCCAACAACGCCAAACTGTATGTCAACCGCGCGGAAGGCTTCATCGGCATGGGCCTGAAGAAGGACGAGTGGGTGCAGGATTGTTCGGACATAGACGATGTGATCGTGTTCCGGCGCGACGGGGTGATGAAAATCGTCCGCATCGGCGAAAAAGTGTTTGTCGGCAAAGACATTATTTACGTGGCCGTCTGGAAGAAAAACGACGAGCGCACCACCTATAATATGGCCTATGTGGAGGGCAAACAGGGGCGGACCATGGCCAAGCGCTTCAACGTCACGGCCATTACCCGCGACAAAGAATATGCGCTGGCCACTGCCGAAAAAGGCTCGAAGGTGCTGTACTTCACCGCCAATCCCAATGGCGAGAGCGAAGTGGTGAATGTGCAACTCACGGCGGGCTGTACTGCAAAAATCAAGGTGTTTGACTATGATTTTGCTGAATTGGCCATCAAAGGGCGCGAGGCGCAGGGCAATATCCTGACCAAATACCCCGTGAAGCAAATCCGCCACAAAGAAGTGGGCAAGAGTACCATCGGCGCACAAAAACTCTGGTACGACGAAATCACGGGCCGCCTGAATACCCAGGAACGCGGCAGTCTGCTCGGCGAATTCGACACGGGCGACGGGGTGTTCGTCCTCTACAACAACGGCAGCTACGAAGTGACCGACACGGATGTGCAGCAACGCTTTGAACCCAAAGACATCCTCTACCTCGGCAAATTCGATCCCCAATTGGTCATCAATGCCGTACACTTCGACGGGCACAAGGGCTGGACCATGGTGAAACGCTTCCGGGTGGAAACCAACAAACTGCGCGAGCGCTACTCGTTTCTCACCGATCACCCCAAATCGAAAATCCTGTTTACTTCCATCCAGCCCAATCCGCGCATTCGCTACACCCTGAAGGTGAAAGGCAAAGCCTTAGCAGGCGAGATCAACCTCGGCGAGTTTATGGAACCCAAAGGCTGGAAAGCAGTGGGCAACAAGCTCAGCGACCAGCTCCTGACCCAGTTGCGCGAGGTGGAAGCCGAAACGCCCCTGCCCTCGGTACACCAGCCCGACCTTTTTGGGCTGGCCGAGGAAGCGGCTCCCATGGCGGCGGCATCGAAGAAAAAGGAAGCGGTTCCTAAGGCACCTAAGGTGAAAGTGGGGGATACTATTGAGTTTGACTGATTCCTCTTTTGTATAGGAGGACAATGCTGCCAGTGCGCTATCCGTTTTTCTATTATGAAACAGCTCTTATTTTTATGTGCCAATGCCTGCAAAAAATTTGACCGCTTCCTGCGTATATCTCGCTGAAACTACTTATTTTTGCCGCGTTTCAGCAGCATATAAAATTTTCACATGCAAAATATAGTTGGCAGAGTCAGCGAAATCCGACAATTGCGTGATTTGTTGGAAAGTCCGCGAGCGGAGTTTGTGGCCATTTATGGCCGAAGACGCATCGGAAAAACGTATTTAGTCAAAAACGCCTATCAGGGACATCTGGCGTTTGAGTTTACGGGTACCCAACATGCCTCCCTAAAGAACCAACTTTATAAGTTTACACAGAAGATTCGGGAAAGTTTTAATGTGGAACTGTCCGAGCCACCGCCCGGCAAATGGTATGAGGCTTTTCAACTGCTAAAATCGTGCCTTGCCAAAAACGCAGCATCCAAACAAGTCGTATTCTTTGATGAGCTGCCTTGGATCGCTACGCCCAAATCCAATTTTTTAGAGGAATTGGGGTATTTCTGGAATGACTGGGCCTGCTATCAGCCCAATTTGGTAGTGGTCGTGTGTGGCTCGGCTGCCGCCTGGATGCTGCAAAAGGTGGTAAGTAACAAAGGGGGATTACACAACCGACTGACAAAGCGGATCAACTTGAAACCATTTACGTTGGCAGAAACACAAGCCTTTTTGGAAAGTCTTGGTATTCGTTGGGATCATTATCAGATCATACAGTTTTACATGGCGGTGGGGGGTGTACCTGCTTACTTGCAGGAAGTGCAGCGCGGCGAAACTGTGACCCAGACCATTGACCGGATGTTTTTTGATCCGGATGGGTTGATGCGTACAGAATTTGACAACTTGTATGCGGCCCTTTTTGCCACCCACCAAAACCACATCGAAGTAATAAAAACGCTGGCTAAAAGGTGGCAGGGCATGACCCGTCAGGAAATCATTGCCCATTCTAATTTGCATGACGGCGGCGGTCTGACTCAGGTACTGACCGAATTAGAAGCGTCTTCTTTCATTATGCGTTTCCCGCATTTCAGTAAGCGCGACAAAGATTTCGTCGTTTACCGCCTGTCCGACGAATATTCCCTTTAAAAAACAGCTGTTCAATACCATCGTTACCACCTATCCGCTCAGACATAGCCCCGCCAGCCTCGGGCAAATAGATCAGGTGGTAACGATGGATAAGTTGTTTGTGTAATGTTCGGCTATCTCTTTACCGCTCCACCATCACCCGCAAAGCCTGCTCCCCATTGATAATCAGGAAGAAAAGACCATTTGGCACGGCGTTCAGATCTAATTCCACCACCTGATCGGTTTCGGCGGACACCTCCCACGTACGCAGCAGGCGACCGGTCGCATCCATCAGTCGAAGGTGGGCCGTCCCGGTAGCGGTGGCCGACAGTGACAGCTGTGCGTTTGTTCCGGTAACGGGATTGGGTTGCAGGGCTGCGCGTACTGCTCCCCCCAACGCAGCGCTCCGCACTGGCGTGAAGGCAAAATCTCCGTTGGTATCCACCTGGCGCAGGCGATAATAGTGGAGACCGGGACGGGCAGGGCGGTGGTCGAAAGTATAGGAGCGAAGGGCAGCACTGGTGTTGCCGCCTGCCACACTTCCCACCACCGTCCAGGTATGCATGTCGGCAGAGTGATGCACTTCAAACACGCGATTCTGGCGCTCAGTGGCTGTGGCCCATTCCAAACGCACTGCCTGCCCCAGCGGGCGTGCCCGGAAGGACACTAATTGTACCGGTAAAGGGGTGGTTACCTCAAACGTAGCACTGGCAGCCACCGTGGAAGGATCGGCCGTGCAGCCTGCTCCGGCGGTAGAGATGTTCCAGTCCACCTCCAGGACATACGTACCCACGCTTCCGTCGGCAGCCAAAGCAGCCGCTTTCAGATCTACATTGACCGCTGTGCCCCATTGCTGGTCGTTGTTACTGTTATTGCAAGGGCTTACACTGCACAACCAGCATCCCCCACAGGGATCCATTGTAGTACAGTTGCACTGAAAGCCAAAATTGATGGTGGTATAACTACCCGGTGTACTTCCCTGTTTATAGACCCGATAACGCAAGGAACCCCCGGTCACATCGCAGGTGCCGTTTTTGTAACTAAACAGATAAGGATTGTTCAGCGTGAAAGTACTGGCCGGCGTAATGCTGCCCAGACTGGCACCCTGCAAATCGGTACCTGTGCCTACGCCGCTTTTGTAGTTGGTGGTATTGCCGCTCAGGGTAACATCCAAGCTGCCGCGCCAGATGCCCGCCGTTTGGGCGGACAAGGAAGAACCCATGCCGAGGAGCAGCGCAGTGAAAAAGAAAATGTACAGAACTTTCATGAAAGCATATTGAATATAATGGTCTGATAATGCAATGAGAGATAAAACGTGCAAAAGTATTACGTATAATTGAAAAAAGTAACTTTTGCATCCTATAAAAATCTAATATGGAGAGATTTCCCAAAAAAAGTGCAATTTTGCTGCATCAAGTATGGAAATATCAAAACCATATAGTCTGCCAAATGCTTCTCCGTGTCCTGTTGTTTTTCTTTTTCCTGTTGTGGGCTGATGCCCCGCCAACACCTCTGGTCGCCCAGTGTCCCGAGGTGTTGTATGAATATGGAGCATCAGTGGAACAATGGCAGAGCGGGGGTAATTCGGACAGCACCTTACATTACCTCCGTGGGCAATTGGCAGCCGCTCGTACCTGCGACAGCCTGGCCTTATGGGCCTACACCCTTTTGGACATTGAAGACGCGTTGCCTCCCAACAGCGCCCGTGCCCTCAGTGACTTAGACAGTGCCCTCGCCCGATGCTGGCGGATGCCCGCCTCCGCCGCCGAGTGGGAAGCGTGGTTGTATTTGTCTGCCGATCGCGCACGGCACCTGTTTCGCACAGGTCGCCTGTTGGAATCGCTACAGGCTTACCAGCAGGCCGACTCCCTATACAGCCGTTGGCAATTTCCCGAATTTGATGCCGTCGAATATTTGTACAAGCCGCTGGGCAATCACCTGACGCGCCTGGGCGATAATGAAAAGGCGCTGGCTGTTTTTCAGAAAGCCCTGCACTTAGCGCAACAATCGGGTGCTGACCCGGATGTGTCGGCGGGCTTATACAATAATATCGGTATTGCCCACTGGAACAATGGCGACTATGCAGCATCCGGTAAAGCGCTGAATAAAGGGCTGTCCCTGCCCGCCATTTCTGCTGAAAAACGCGCCTTGCTGTCGGGCGCACTGGCGCGCACCCGCTTAGATGCAGGCGATGCCCCTGCTGCCCTGCGCTTAGCCGGGGCGGCCCTGCGCTTCCTGCCTGCGGTTGCTGAAGCGCCGGAACAGCGCTTTCGCCTGCGCGCTACCCTCGGCATGGCCTGCCTGGCGATGCAACAGCCCGACGATGCGCTAACCCACCTGACGCTGGCCCGGACAGAGTGCCAACAGGTGTTTGGCAGCGCACGCCATCGGGAAGCCGGAAAAATAGAAATTGCGGTAGCGGCGGCGTGGCGGCAAAAAAAAGACCCGGCGCGGGCAGCGGCGGCGGCCGACCGTGCGCTGGCCTCCGTAGTGCCTGGTGAGGGGGCAGGAACAGGGCATCTGCCCCTGCCCCGCCAACTTTATGCCGAGAACACCATTGCCGAAGCGCTGCGCGAGCGGGCGAGAGCCGCATGTCTCTATTTTGAGCAAACGGGCCGTGCAGCTCATGCCGACACCGCCCTGCAATGCTATGATCTGATTGCACAAACCCACCAATTGTTGCGCGAAGCCTATTTTTATCCTTCTTCCAAATTGCACTTACAGGAAACCGCCCGTGCCTGCGATGAGGAAGCCTTGGAGGCAGCCTGTTTGCTGTATCAAAAAAGTCGGGAACCGCGCTGGCTGCGTCGGGCATTGGCCATTGCAGAACGCAGCAAAGCCGCCGTACTGTACGAAACCCTGCGCGACAATGCCCTGCTGCGTCGGCAGGCCACCGGCGACCAGCGCACCGAAGCCATACACCGCCTGCGCAGCAGTCTGGCATGGACAGAGCGCGAGCAGTTGCTGAGCCGCGACAGCACCGAACGCGCCGCGCTGGCTTTGCAGTCAGATGCCCTTCGATCTGCCATTCGCCCCCTGGAACAGTCGCTGCGGCCTGCCCTCCCCTTTGGAGAGACCCTTGTGCAGGAACACCCGGAAACGGGGGTGATGGGCAGCCAGGAATCGTTTTTAGAGTGCTTTGCTACGGCCACCCGGCTGCACCTGATTTATGGCAACGCGGAAGGGCCGCAGGGCTGGCGGGTTGTAGAGGCAGATACCGTTTTCCGACGCGATTTACAGGATATGCACCGGCTGCTTACCCAGGAAGATGCCCTGCTACAACGTCCGCGTATGTTTTTTGAAGTGGCCCACCGCCTGTATAAGAACCTGTTGGAGGGGCTGCCTGCTCCACAGGGCGGCTGGCTCATCATTCCGGACGGCCCACTAACTGCCCTGCCTTTTGAAGTATTGCTGACACAGGCCCCTGATACAGCCATGAACTTGCGTGCAGCGCCTTACCTGTTGCGCCGCCACGCCGTGCGTTATGGGTGGTCGCTGGCCATATTGGCCCACCAAATGCACCTCCCTGCACAGGGATCGGGGCAGCTGCTGGCCATAGCGCCCGGTTTTGCGTCCGGACAACGCGGACTGGCTCCGCTGTCAGCTTCCGGCAAAGAGTGGCAGGCTTGGCCCCGCCACATCGCCTTTCCGGCCAATCAATGCACGCGGACTGCTGTTTTCGAAAAGGCCCGCCCCGCTGCGATTCTGCACTTTGCCACCCACGCTACCGGCGGGCAACGTCCCTCGCTCGAACTATGGGACGAAACCCTCTTCCTGCCCGATCTTTATGCCCTGTCTCTTCAGGCCGATCTGGTGTCGCTCAGCGCCTGCGAAACAGGTACAGGCGATCAGTACGCCGGAGAAGGTGCCATGAGTCTGGCGCGTGCTTTTGCCTGTGCAGGGGCCAAAAGCGTATTGGCTACCGGATGGAAAGCGGGCGATGCGGCCACAGAGACGCTCTTTGCGGCTTTCTACCAATATTTGGCAGCAGGCAACTCCAAATCGGAAGCCCTTCAAAAGGCCAAGCTGGATTACTTAGACCATGCCCGCCCCGCTGCCTTTTGTTCGCCGCGTTTCTGGGCGGCCCTGATCCTCACAGGCGATAATGCGGCGATACACGCCCACTCCCCGCGGCGATATGGGGCATGGCTTGCAGCAGGCTTCGTGCTTGTCCTGCTTTTTTTACTTCAGCGCTATAGGAAGCTTCGGGCCTGATGGCTAATATTATTCGAGTGGATGACAAAAATGGGGCGCTCGCACATCCTCTTCCCATTTAACGAAACCACATTAAAGTAAAGAGGCGGATTTTTGTCTTCATATTGGGCTGGGGTCATGTACTTGATGGCGCTGTGTGGTCGCTGCCTATTGTAGATCATAGACCATTGTTGGAGTTCTCATGATCCAGCGACAGATTGGTGTACAACTTCTTGAGCCGCTTGTTCTCTTTCTCTAACTGATTTATGCGACGCTTGTTGTCGTGCAATTCCGTTTTTGTGCGTCTTTCCATTTATAGAACGTCTCAGCACTGATTTGGCGGGTGCGGCATATCTCTTCTACGCTCTTACCACCCGATTGTTCTGAAAGAATTTGCTGCCGTTGGGCAGTTGTAAATTTGCTTTTGCGCATGGTCAAAATATTGGTGCAAAGTTAAACAGTTTTTTTAACTCCGCTCCATTTTATTGCGGTGGCGTGAGTCGGTAAAGGACAC
>WBZP01002218.1_pt1 | contig 22613 bp, 21 predicted proteins | sample 5204301 | NCBI WGS metagenome assembly WBZP01 (sample SAMN12412401, study PRJNA552823) | activated sludge metagenome | isolation source: activated sludge from nitrification reactor of wastewater treatment plant... | place: USA: Pennsylvania | collected 2017
ACACTACCGCATCCAGCAAGATCAATGATCTTGTCAAGAATTTTGACAAGGCAGATACGGATGGGGATGGTAAGGTCAGTTTCCAGGAAGCCATGGCTTACGATAAGAAGACGGAATCCACTTCAGCGACTTCTTCAAGTTCAAGCAATGATGTCAATACAAAACTGCTTGCTCAGATCGAGAAATTGATGAAGGCCTACGGCATTGGTGATAACCAGCCGAGTATCGATTCCCTTCTTTCATCGATATCGACTTCTGCCTAGACCGTCAAAGCGGATGCGGTTATCAAATTATCCGCATCCACTTTCTCCTTCGTCGTGTCCGGAAATATGGCCAGACGTTTACTGGGTAGTGATGACACTTGACGATTAGAAATTGTTGGCAACGTAGGTCGCGGCTCTTAACATCATTCATGGAGGTCGATGGCACATACTCTAACTTCGGCACACATGACGCTGGCACAGTCGCGCCATCGTTCGGAAGGAATGCGAGCTCTTATGGCTCTGGCGTGAGACACACCTTCTAAGAAGACAGAAACGCAGACGAAATGAAAGCGGAACTATTCGTCTCGTTTCCCGGCAGCGCGAGGGACTTGCAAGCTACTTTGTTGGAACGCTAAATTCCGGCAGCAAGCCGGCGCATTGCCGACTTTCCCGGCTAGACAGCCCGACGTCGGCTCAGGCCAAATTGCGTGAATTGCGTTTCCGGCAGATTTCAAAGTGGAGCAGCCATGTGAATGGCAGGCATGTATAAACGACGACCAGTAGCAATTGGCCGCCTGCTGTAATGCAGGTTACCCGGTTTAATGGCTGGAGCTTGCTGCATAGCTGTCCCTCAAGCAAGGAATCGGATTCCGGAACGCGAGCGACAGCTCTTGGTTTTTGCAATCAATCCGCGAATCGCAGCTTCCATTCATGATCGCCGCTAAATGCCGCGATGCGAAATGACCGTTAAATGCCATCAGCGGAATACGGATATCGGATATTCCCAAGACTTTTCGGCACCAACTCACCAAGGGTGCCAGGAGTCACCAAGAACAACTTTGTGTCCTTGGTGATTGGGTGGTCAAGAATTTCATTTCCATTCAACTTACTCGCCGAAGCAGCGCAGGCCGGGGAGGTCGAGAATGGTGATGCTGCCGTAGTCAATATGCAGCAGACCGGCCTCTTCCAGCTTGCGTAGCGCCTGATTGACGCGCTGCCGCGAGATGCCGGCAAGCAGGCCGATTTCTTCCTGCGATATTTTCAGTTCCAGGTTGCTTTCCGGGTAGAGCACCGGGTTGTACAGCGAGGCAAGACAACGGGCGAGACGCGAATCGGTGTCGAGCAGGCGTTCGTGTTCCATCATGCCGATAAACTGGCCGAGTCGTTCATTGAGCTGGATCAGCAGGAAGCGATTGAAGTGAATGCTGTTATCGTGTAGCCACTGGAAGGTGGCACGGTTCATGTAGGCCACACGCGATTCGCGCAGCGCAATTACGTCGTATTTTCGGGGTTCGTCCTTGAGCATCGAGCCTTCGCCGAACCAGCCCCCGGCCGACAGCCCGAGGAAAGAAGTCGCCTTGCCGGTGCTCCAGTTGCTTGCCATCTTGACCAGGCCATCGACGATACCCATCCAGTAGTCGACCGGTTCTCCTTTCATGCACACGAATCCGCCCGTCGGGATGGTGCGAACGACGATACCGTCGATGACGTTGCGCAGTTGTTCTTCCGTCAGTTCGCGGGCCCAGCTTGAAGCCAGCAACATTTCGTTTAACGAGCGCATTTTTTTACCAATTGTCAGGTAGGTGACAATTATAGTGCCGTGCACCAAATAGACTAAGCGTTGAACCAGTTTATGGGCCATCGTCAGCACGACAGGTCGCGGAGCGGCGTGACAACCTGGCTGAAGCGAATAATCTCCGCTGGCAACGGAGCAGAATATATTGGCTGGATTTTAGACCGACAACTCTCTATCCTTGACGCTGATGACGGTTAATTGAACCGAGGGGGAACATATGCCAGAGATGGCGTCTTCCCGGGCGATGGATACCTTCCCTCGCCTGTTGTTTCACCATGCACAGGTACGCGGATCAAAGACCGCCATGCGCGAGAAGGATCTCGGCATCTGGCAGTCGTGGTCTTGGCGTGACGTTGCCGAGCAGGTGGGCGCCCTGGCTTGCGGCTTGGCCCAGATGGGCTTCAAGCGAGGCGACAACCTGGCGATCATCGGCGACAACCGCCCCCGCCTTTACATGACGATGGCGGCTGTGCAGTGCCTCGGGGGAGTTCCCGTCCCGCTGTATCAGGATGCCGTGGCCTACGAAATGCTCTTTGTCCTGCAGGATGCCGGCATTCGCTTTGCCCTGGTCGAAGATCAGGAGCAGGTGGACAAACTGCTCGAAATCAAGGAGCAATTACCGCTGCTTGATCTGATCGCCTACGACGACCCACGGGGCATGCGGCACTACAATCAGCCCTCGATCCATAGCATTGAGGAACTGATGGCAATGGGGCGAATCCATCACCAGAACCACCCCGATTTCCTCAATGACGAAGTGGCCCAGGGCGACAGCGACGACATCAGCGTCATGCTCTACACCTCCGGCACGACGGGCAAACCCAAGGGCGTTTGTCTGACCCACAACGCTTTTATCAGCGCAGCACGTGGCGGTATCGGGTTTGACCACCTGACCGCCGACGAAGACATCCTTTCGTATCTGCCGATGGCCTGGGTGGGGGATCACCTGTTCTCGTATGCGCAGGCCATGTATGCCGGCTTCACCATCAACTGCCCGGAATCCGGCGATACGGTGATGACCGATCTGCGCGAAATCGGCCCGACCTATTACTTTGCACCGCCCCGCATATTCGAGAATCTGCTGACGCAGGTGATGATCCGTATGGAAGACGCCAGTATCATCAAGCAGAAGCTGTTTCATTTCTTCATGAAGGTGGCGCGGCGCTGCGGGTCCGATGTCCTTGACGGCAAGCCGGTGCCGGCCGGCGATCGCCTGCTCTATGCACTGGGCAATATTCTTATTTTCGCCCCCCTTAAAAACGTCCTCGGACTGAGCCGGGTGCGCGTGGCCTATACGGCCGGCGCGGCGATCGGGCCGGATCTTTTTCGTTTTTATCGTTCGATCGGCATCAACCTCAAGCAGTTGTACGGACAGACCGAAACCTGCGCCTACGTTTGTCTCCAGCCCGACGGCGAAATCAAGTTCGATAGCGTAGGCAAACCAGCGCCGGGCGTCGAAGTGAAAATCGCCGGCAACAGCGAGATACTGGTCAAAGGCCCGATGGTGCTGAAGGAATATTACAAGCGCCCGGATGCGACGGCCGAGGCGATCAACGCCGAAGGGTATTTCATGACCGGCGACGCCGGCCTGATCGACGATGAAGGCCACCTGAAAATCATCGATCGTGCCAAGGACGTCGGCAAACTGGCCAATGGCGCGATGTACGCGCCAAATTTTATCGAGAACAAGCTGAAATTCTTCCAGCACATCAAGGAAGCGGTGGTTTTCGGCGATCAGCGCGAGATGGTCTGCGCGTTCATCAATATCGACATCGGCGCGGTCGGAAACTGGGCCGAACGGCGCGGCATCGCCTATTCAGGGTATACCGATCTGGCCGCCAAGACGGAAGTCTATCAACTGATCCAGGATTGTATCGAACAGGTCAATGGCGATCTGATGACCGAAGGCGCATTGGCCGATTCGCAGATCCATCGCTTCCTGATTCTGCACAAGGAGCTGGATCCGGATGACGACGAATTGACGCGGACACGCAAGGTAAGGCGCGACTTCGTCGCCGAAAAATATGCCGTATTGATCAGCGCCCTTTACGGCGGCAAGTCCAGCCAGTTTATCGAAACGGCAGTCAAGTTCGAGGACGGCCGGCAGGGCAAAGTGGCCGCCGACTTGCACATCCGCGATCTCAAGACCTTCGGCAGCGCCGGGAGGGCGGCCTGATGAACCATCAGATCGGTGACGTCATTCTCGACCTGAAGAACGTTTCGCTGGCCTTCGGCGGCGTCAAGGCGCTGACCGATATTTCCTTCGACGTTCGCGAACACGAAATCCGCGCAATCATCGGCCCCAATGGCGCCGGCAAGAGTTCGATGCTCAACGTGATCAACGGTGTCTATCGGCCACAGCAAGGCGAGATTATCCTGCGCGGCGAGCACTTTGCCCGCATGAACCCCTACAAGGCCGCCAAGGCCGGCATCTCGCGCACCTTTCAGAACATCGCCCTGTTCAAGGGAATGAACGTGATCGACAACATGATGACCGGGCGCAACCTGAAGATTCGGAGCAATCTGATCCAGCAGGCTTTCTGGTGGGGACCGGCGCGGCGTGAGGAACTGGCACATCGCGCCAAGGTCGAGGAAGTGATCGACTTTCTGGAAATCCAGCACATACGCAAAACGCCGGTCGGGCGACTGCCTTATGGCCTGCAGAAGCGCGTCGACCTCGGACGCGCGCTGGCCATGGAGCCGAGCATCCTGCTGCTCGACGAACCGATGGCCGGCATGAACGTCGAAGAGAAGCAGGACATGTGTCGCTTTATTCTCGACATCAATGATCAGTTCGGCACGACCATCGTGTTGATCGAACACGACATGGCGGTGGTCATGGATATTTCCGACCGCGTGGTAGTGCTCGACTACGGCAAGAAGATCGGCGACGGCAACCCGGACGAAGTTCGTGCCAGCCCGGAAGTTATCAGCGCCTACCTCGGCGTCAGCCACTAAGGAGCGAAGGCATGGGTTTTTTCCTTGAAACACTGATCGGCGGGCTGATGGCCGGCATGCTCTATTCGCTGGTCGCGCTGGGTTTTGTGCTGATCTACAAGGCTTCCGGCGTGTTCAACTTTGCGCAGGGATCGATGGTGCTGTTTGCGGCGCTGGCCATGGCCCGCTTTGCCGAATGGCTGCCGCACTGGCTCGGGCTGGACAGCCTGTGGCTGGCGAACACGATTGCCTTTGTCATTGCCGGAGCGTTGATGTTTGTCGTCGCCTGGTTAATCGAACGGCTGGTATTGCGTTATCTGGTGAATCAGGAGGGCGCGACGCTGCTGATGGCCACGCTTGGAATCGCCTATGTCCTTGAAGGCATCGGCACCAGCCTGTTCGGAAACAATATCTACAGCATCGATGTGGGCATGCCCAAAGAGCCGGTATTTATCCTCGACGGTCTTTTCGAAGGCGGGCTGCTGATCAACAAGGAGGACTTCATCGCCGCGCTGATCGCTGCCTTGCTGGTCGGATTGCTGGCGCTCTTTTTCCAGAAGACGACGACCGGGCGCGCTCTGCGGGCGGTTGCCGACGATCATCAGGCGGCGCAGTCGATCGGTATCCCTCTCAATCGCATCTGGGTGATCATCTGGTTCGTCGCCGGCCTGGTCGCGCTGGTTGCCGGCGTCATCTGGGGGTCCAAGCTTGGCGTTCAATTCTCGTTAGTAACGGTGGCGCTGCGCGGTTTACCGGTCGTCATTCTCGGCGGATTGACCTCGATTCCCGGAGCGATCATCGGCGGGTTGATCATCGGGGTTGGCGAAAAGCTTTCCGAGGTTTATCTTGGGCCGATGATCGGCGGTGGCATCGAGATCTGGTTCGCCTACCAACTGGCGCTGGTTTTTCTGCTGTTCAGGCCGCAAGGGCTGTTCGGTGAAAAAATCATCGATCGCGTGTAACCGGAGCGCAGGCAAATGCTATACAGGGAAAACGGCCAGTTCAAGACGACCTACGCGGCGGATCAACAGATCTTTCCGATAGCCCAGGACCGCTGGACCATCCTCGGCATCCTGCTCATTGCGTTCATCGCGATTCCGTTGCTGGTCGACGAATATCTGTTCCGCGCCATTCTGATTCCTTTCTTGATCCTCTCCCTGGCCGCCATCGGCGTCAATATCCTGGTTGGCTATTGCGGGCAGATCACCCTCGGTGCTGGAGCGTTCATGGCCGTTGGCGCTTATGCCGCCTACAATTTCCATATCCGCATCGAGGGCCTGCCGCTGCTCGTTTCCATCCTGCTCGGCGGCCTTACTTCGGCGCTGGTCGGAATTGTTTTCGGGATACCCAGCCTGCGCGTGCGCGGGCTTTACCTGGCCGTTGCCACCCTGGCCGCGCAGTTCTTCACCGACTGGGTGTTTCTGCGTATTCCCTGGTTCACCGACAATTCCTCTTCCGGGTCGGTTTCCGTCTCCAACCTGCAGGTGATGGGCTGGCAGATCGACAATCCGGTCAGCAAGTACCTGTTCTGCCTTATCTTCCTGACGATCTTCGCATTGCTGGCGAAGAACATGACGCGCTGCGCCATTGGCCGGCAGTGGATGGCGATACGCGATATGGACGTTGCCGCCGAAGTGATCGGCATCCGGCCCCTATTTGCCAAGCTGTCGGCGTTTGCCGTCAGTTCCTTTTTTGTCGGCACCGCCGGCGCGCTCTGGGGGTTTATCCATCTGGCATCGTGGGAGCCGGCGGCCTTTTCGGTCGATCGCTCGTTCCAGTTGCTGTTCATGGTCATCATTGGCGGTCTCGGGACGATCATGGGCAGCCTTTTCGGCGCCGCCTTCATCGTCGTCTTGCCGATTGTCCTAAATCAGTTTCTGCCGGCACTCGGCGGCGTGTTCGGCATCAAGATTTCGACGGCGGGTGTATCGCATGCTGAATTGATCATCTTTGGCGGCCTGATCGTCTTCTTCTTGATCAAGGAGCCGCATGGCATTGCCCGCCTGTGGTCCACCGGCAAGGAGAAGCTCCGGCTCTGGCCCTTCCCGCATTGAGTTACGACTCGCCCTCCGATTTCACGTTTCTTGAAGTGTTTTATCGCAGTCGCAGCAGATGTTCCATCAATAAGAGAGGAGACACCCATGAACATACGAAAACTTGCATTGTCTGCATCACTTTGCACCCTGGCGCTGACGTCGCTGGCCCCGACGCAGGCGAGCGCCGCCGCCAAGGACCAATACTTTCCCGTCCTGGTTTATCGCACGGGCGCTTATGCGGCCAATGGTGCTCCCTGGGCCAACGGGTATATTGATTACCTGAAGTTGGTCAATGCCAGGGGCGGCATCAACGGCGTCAAGATCATTTTTGAAGAATGCGAAACGGGTTACGCGACCGACCGCGGCGTCGAATGCTATGAGCGCCTGAAAGGCAAGAATGGTGGCGCGACGGTATTCCAGCCCCTGTCGACCGGCGTCACGTTTGCATTGACCGAAAAAGCACCGGTGGACAAGATTCCGCTGATCACCGCAGGTTACGGCCGTAGCGAATCTCAGAATGGCGCCGTATTCACCTGGAATTTCCCTTTGCTGGGCACCTACTGGGTCGGCGCCGATGTGGCCATCCAGTATTTTGCCAAGAAGTTGGGAGGCGTTGCCAACTTGAAGGGCAAGAAGATCGCCCTGGTGTACCACGACAGCCCCTATGGCAAGGAGCCGATTCCGGTGCTCGAGGAGTTGGGCAAGAAATACGGTTTCGACGTGCAACTGTTGCCTGTGGCTCACCCCGGCGTCGAGCAAAAAGCCACCTGGCTGCAGATTCGCCAGCACCGACCGGACTACGTCCTGCTCTGGGGTTGGGGGGTGATGAACTCGACCGCCTTGCGCGAAGCGCAATCGACCGGCTACCCGCGCGACAAGATGATGGGTATCTGGTGGGCGGGCGCCGAGCCTGATGTCAAGGATGTCGCCGAAGGTGCCAAGGGCTATAGCGCGTTGGCATTGCAACATGGTGCCGAGCCCGACGCCAAGGTAGTCAAGGACATCCTGTCGATGGTCTACGCCAAGGGGCAAGGCACGGGATCGAAGGAAGAGGTCGGCCAGGTGCTCTATATGCGTGGTCTGCTTTCGTCGATGCTTGGTGTTGAAGGCGTTCGCAAGGCACAGGAACGCTTTGGCAAGGGAAAGGTGATGACTGGCGAACAAGTGCGCTGGGGCCTGGAAAACCTCAACCTCGACCAGAAGACCCTGGATGCGATGGGTTTTGCCGGGGTGATGCGCCCGGTGCAGACTTCGTGTCTTGACCACATGGGCTCGTCCTGGGTGCGTATTGAGACCTGGAACGGCAACAAGTGGGAATTCTCCACTCCCGACTGGTACCAGGCCGACGAGAAGTTCCTGCGGCCGATGGTGATGCTGGCTTCCGGCAAATACGCCGAAGAGAAGAAGCTCAAGCCGCGTACGCCTGAAGAGTGCAAGCTGTAGTTCCCGGAGGGCTCGTCACGGCGAGTCCAAAGTCCGCCCTTCCGTTTGCGGGAGGGCGGGTCGAAACGATTGCGAAGAGACGCCATGAGCACCGCCAACATCCTTCTCAAAGTCAACAGCATCGAGGTGATCTATAACCACGTGATCCTCGTTCTCAAAGGCGTTTCTTTCAGCGTTCCCGAAGGCGGCATTGTGGCCTTGCTGGGGGGCAATGGCGCCGGCAAGACGACAACCCTGCGCGCAGTCAGCAATCTGCTGCGCGGCGAACGTGGCGAAGTTACCAAGGGCACCATCGAATTGCGCGACGAGCGGATAGAAGCGCTCACACCGGCACAACTGGTCAAGCGCGGCGTCATACAGGTCATGGAAGGGCGGCACTGCTTCGCCCATCTGAGCATTGAAGAAAATCTCCTGACCGGCACCTACACACGAACCGACGGCAAGGCAGCAATTGCCGAGACGCTCGACAAGGTTTACACCTACTTTCCTCGCCTCAAAACTCGCCGCACCAGCCAGGCGGCCTACACCTCGGGCGGCGAGCAGCAGATGTGCGCCATCGGCCGTGCATTGATGGCCAATCCGCGCATGGTGCTGCTCGACGAGCCCTCGATGGGGTTGGCGCCGCAAATCGTCGACGAGGTGTTCACCATCGTCAAGGATCTGAATCAGAACGAAGGCGTGACCTTTCTGTTGGCCGAACAAAACACCAACATGGCGCTGCGCTACGCCGACTTCGGCTACATCCTCGAAAACGGCCGGGTGGTGATGGAAGGTGCTGCGGCCGAACTGGCGAACAACGAAGACGTCAAGGAGTTCTATCTCGGGCTGTCCTCCGCTGGGCGCAAGAGCTTCCGCGATGTCAAACACTACCGGCGGCGAAAACGCTGGCTTTCTTAGACGGCACGTTTCCCGTCAGCCCGCATCGGCCAGAGGCGAATTCTGGCACGACGCAACTTCAATAACGCCTGAACAGGCGACGACACATTTCCACTGGGGCATGTCATGGATTATTACGATACGCTTGAAACCCGACCACCCGGCGAGCGCGAAGCCTGGCTGATGGACCGCCTGCCCGACCAGGTGGCGCATGCACAAGGCAAATCGGACTATTTTTCCCGTGTATTGGGCGGATTCGACGCCAAGGCCGTTCGTACGCGCGAGGCGCTGGCCCGCTTGCCGGTGACGCGCAAATGCGATTTGATCGAATTGCAAAAGGCGATGCCGCCCTTCGGCGGCCTGAACGCGACGCCGCTCGCCCATCTCTCGCGGGTCTTCGCGTCGCCCGGCCCGATCTACGACCCTGAGGGGCGTGGCCAAGACTGGTGGCGCTTTGGCCGTGTCATGTTCTCGGCGGGTTTCGCGGCGGGCGATCTGGTGCATAACACCTTTGCCTACCACTTCACGCCGGCAGGCTTCATGCTTGAAGGCGCGGCGCACAAGCTGGGCTGCCCCGTCTTTCCGGCCGGCACCGGACAGACCGATATGCAGGTGCAAGCCATTGCCGATCTCAAGCCAGCGGCCTATGTCGGCACCCCGTCCTTTTTGCGCATCATTCTTGAGAAAGGCGACGAACTCGGCGCGGATGTGTCTTCGCTGAAGAAGGCCGTCGTCTCCGGAGAAGCGTTACCGGCCTCGGTGCGTAAGCTGATTAATGACCGTGGTATTGTCGTCCGGCAGGCCTATGCCACGGCCGATCTCGGCGTCATCGCCTACGAATCACCGAGCGAGGAAGGCTTGATCGTCGACGAAGATATTCTGCTGGAAATCGTCCGTCCGGGAACCGGCGACCCGGTGCCTGAAGGCGAAGTTGGCGAAGTCGTCGTCACCAGTTTCAACCCCGATTATCCGCTGATCCGTTTTGCCACCGGCGACCTCTCAGCGATACTCGGCGGCATCAGCCCTTGCGGCCGTACCAATGTGCGCATCAAGGGCTGGATGGGACGCGCCGACCAGACAACGAAGGTCAGAGGGATATTCGTACATCCTTCGCAGGTCGCTGCGGTCATTGCGCGACACGTGCAGATCGGCAAGGCGCGACTGGTGGTCGACAGCGAAGGGGGCGCGGATTGCATGACGTTGCACTGTGAAACGCAGCCTGCGGCAGGGCAGGGCCATGACGCTCCGGCCGGCGATCTGAGCATCGCCGTCGTCGCCAGCATCCGCGACATCACCAAGCTACGCGGCGAAGTGCAGCTCTGTGCCGCCGGCAGCCTGCCCAACGACGGCAAGGTGATTGAAGATATCCGCCGCTACGAGTGAGCTGGAAGCGTGTGTCGAACCACGTGGTCGAAACGCTTCTGCAGCTCGGTATGTCGCGTTCAGTGCTTGGGCTCTTTCCCCGGGAAGTATTCGGTTGCCGCCAATCCTTCGAGCAGGAACCCGTAGTCGAGGTGATCGCGCATCAATCGTTTCAGCTCGTGCGTAATCGCCAGACGGGCGTAGGTCACTGTCATCGGCGGTTGTTTGAGCAGCTTGCGCGCGTGTTCCCGGGCCCGTTCCATCAACTGGTCGCGCGGCATGATTTCACTGACCACGCCGAGGTCGAGTGCCTGTTTGGCGCTAAGCTTCTCGCCGGTGAGCAGGAAATAACGCCCCCGGTTCATGCCCAGCAGCAAGGGCCAGAGCACATGCACGCCATCGCCCGGAACAAGGCCCTCGGGGTAGTGGGGCGCATCCTGGAACACCGCATCGTCCGACGCCAGCACGATGTCGCACAACAGTCCCAGTTCGGCATGGATGGTTGCCGGGCCGTTGATCGCCGCGATCATCGGAACGCGAATTTCCAGATGGTTGTAGATCAGGCGTTGCCCGTGCACGAAAACGCGCTCCCATACCGGGGCGGTGACGCCGGGGTGGCTGATCTTCTCACGGGCGATGAATTCGGATCCCGCGCCGGTAAAAATGACGACCCGATTGCCAGGGTCCGCAGCGATGTCGCCGAAGGCAGCGCCGCATTCGCTATGCGGACCGGCGCCCCAGACTACGGGCCCTCCGTCGCTGTGCAGCATGACTTCGAGGATACCCTCGTTGCGTTCCATCCGCAGGTGCTTGTACTTGTCGCGATACTCTTCAAATCTGGCCATGATTCCGATTTCCTCTTATTGAAATTGAAGGTGCACAGCTTGCCTTTGACTCCCCGGAAAATCCCGCATTTTCTACCTCCCCAGCGTGAAACGGCAGGTACACGTCGAATCACCACGGCATTTCGAGTATGACTTGGGAATCACCCCTAGAGTATCACTTTTAACCTCCTTTTATGAACAGGAAAAGCCATGCAAATTGAGAATAGTGTGTTTCTGGTCACCGGTGCCGGATCCGGGTTGGGCGCGGCGACGGCGCGAATGGTGGTGGGCGCGGGAGGCCGCGTGCTGCTCGCCGACGTCAATCGCCAGGGCGGTGAAGCGCTGGCCGAAGAACTGGGCGAAAGAGCCTGTTTCGCCCACACCGATGTCACCGATGAAGCCAGCGCCCAGAACGCCGTCGACCTGGCCGTCGCCCGGTTCGGTACGATCCATGGGCTGGTCACTTGTGCCGGTATCGCGCCGGCCGAGAAAGTGGTTGGTCGCGATGGCCCGCACCGGCTCGAATCCTTTATCAAGGTCGTCCAGGTCAACCTGATCGGCGTCTTCAACGTGCTCCGTCTGGCCGCATCTGTCATGTGCCGGAATGAGCCCGATGCCAACGGCGAACGCGGCGTCATTATCAACACGGCATCGATTTCGGCCTACGAAGGGCAGATCGGCCAGGCGGCCTACGGAGCCTCCAAAGGTGGTGTCGTGGGTATGACTCTGCCGATTGCCCGCGAATTGTGCCGTAGCGGTATCCGCGTCAATACCATTGCACCCGGCGTCATGGAAACGCCGATGGTGCTGAGTATGCCGGCCGAAGTTCAGGAATCGCTGGGCAAGATGGTCCCTTTCCCCCCGCGCTTGGGCAAGCCCTCGGAATTTGCGGCGCTGGTCCGCCATATCGCTGAAAACACTTACATCAACGGCGAGGTCATCCGCATCGATGGGGCGATCCGCATGGGGGCCAAGTGAGGTGGGTACAAAAAGCCGCATCAAGCGACCAGAACGGACACTCAGGATGAGGCGAGTGTATTCGGCCGGTACCGAAAGATATGCATCCCGGCAAGGATGAGCAGCAGTGTGGCCGAGTAGAAAACGACCTGGATGCCGGAAGGCGTTGCTTCATAACCGACGATGGTATGCAGCAAGCGACCGAGCAGCGAGCTGTTGTCCAGTAGCCAGGACGTGTTCCACAACGGGTTGGCCAGGCTGGACAAAAGATCGGCTTGAACCAGGAACCGCGCCGCCTGGCTGGACATGGCGGCAGCCAGCAGGAGGATGAATCCACTGGTAACCGAAAAAAATAGGCGCGCGGGAATGCGCAGCAGTCCGGCGTAAAGACCGTACCCGGCCATTGCGCCGAACAGCAGTCCGATCGTCGCGCCACCAAGGACCGTAGCGCGTGTTTCCTCGCCGCCGGCGATAAGCCCATAAAGAAAGAGTACCGATTCCGAGCCTTCCCGAAGTACGGCCAGAGCGATCACTAGGGCCAGTGTCGACATTTCGCGGCTGCCGGAAACCACGTCCTGCCCGAGTTGCCGCGCGTCCTGGGCCAGTTGCTTGCCGTGGCGGGCCATCCAGATGTTGTGCCAGGCCAGCATCATCGCGGCCAGCCCGAGGATGCCGGCATTGAACAATTCCTGCCCGACGCCTTCCGCCAAACCGGCAATCTGGCCGGTGAGGGAAGCCACGATCAGCGAGCCGGCAACGCCGGCGGCGCAGCCGATAAGCAGCCAGAAATTACGCTTCGGCAAGCGGCGTGTGGCGGCCGCGATGATACCCATGATCAAGGCCGCTTCCAAAGCTTCTCGAAACACGATGATGGCAGCGCTCAACATGATCAATCACTCCGCGATCAGGGTTCCGCGGGCCGTCGTTTCGTGGAATTCTCCGTAAAACGGGTAACGGCCTGCTTTGAGCGGCCCGACAAAGATGACGGCCTTCTTGCCGGGCGCAATGAGTTTTTCCCGATTCAGTTCATGACTTTCGAACTCCTCTGGGGTGCTGTCCTGGTTGTGCACCAGCAACTTGATTTTCTGGCCTGACGGGACGCGTATCTCCGCCGGCTCAAACCGGTGATCGTGTATAACCAGTACGACTTCGGTGTCGCCAGCCCAGGCCGGCACGGACAAAACGAACAGTAGGGCGATAAGTATCTTCATAGGGGCTCCTTTGCTTCAAATGATAATGAATCTCATTCGCCGTGTCAAAGATTTTTTGGCGGAATTTCTTCATGTCGGTTCCACGACGTCCGGGCAAGTTCTCAAGAGGGCTTCTGCACCACGGATGACAAAAGGTCGTAAGACGCATTTGTGGGCGGCACAATACGGCCGGCATCTTATAGACGTTCGCTTGACAGCGCCGACTGTTTGGTAGAATCGGCCTGAATCAAATCAGCGGAAGCCGGCACGCTCGCCCGCGCCCCGTAGCACGGCTTTTCGAACCTTATAGCGATCCTTCAATCAGGCAGAATCCATGCGTACAGAATCAAGAATATTTTCGGTTGCCGATCATGTGCAACCGTCTGAAGGCGAACCCATTCGATCCGTGGTTCTTGAAACCGACGAATCGGCCGTTGTTGTCTGGCACGCGCATCCCGGGCAGGAAATCGCAGCGCATGTTCACCCGCAGGGTCAAGATACGTGGACGGTGATTTCAGGCGAAGCCGACTATTATCAGGGCAGCGGTAGCGTGGCGCGCTTGAAGGCAGGGGATATCGCCATCGCAAAACCTGGGGAAGTCCATGGTGCCATGAACCATGGCCCCTTGCCCTTCATATTTGTCTCCGTCGTTGCATCGGGCAAGGCCGGTTTCGCGCTGGCCGAGAAATAGGCATCCGGCATGCCTTCGCTGAGCGCGCATCGCTTGACCCCGCTCGAATCGCTCCTCGTCCAAGTTCGCCATTGCGTGCTATGCGCCGATCACTTGCCGCTTGGGCCGCGACCGGTCGTTCAAGTCCATGCTTCGGCGCGCATACTCGTCGTCGGCCAAGCGCCCGGAAGAAAAGTGCACGAAACGGGACTGCCATTCAACGATGCAAGCGGCGACAGGCTTCGCGCCTGGATGGGCATCTCTCGTCAAACGTTCTACGATGCGACGCAATTGGCCATCATGCCAATGGGGTTCTGCTTTCCCGGAACCGGCAGTTCGGGCGATCTGCCTCCGCGACCCGAGTGCGCGCCGGCATGGCGCGAAGCTTTGGTCTCGCATTTGAAGCATGTTCAACTCACACTGATCATCGGGCAATATGCGCAGGCCTATTACCTGCCAGGTGCAGATGGCTCGGTCACCGAGGCGGTTCGGGCGTGGCGGATGCACTGGCCTCAACGCATTCCTTTGCCTCATCCCAGCCCGCGAAATAATCTGTGGCTCAGGCGAAATCCCTGGTTCGAAGCGGAACTCATTCCTGTCTTGCAGGCCAGGGTGGCGGAGCTTCTCGAACCCGACGCGCACAACGCCGGGTAGCTGACGCTTCGATTTTGAAAAACGGGAATGGGAGAGAATGAGTGAGGAGATTGAATGACATACGCGATTGACCCGAACCCGCTGTGGCGACCCGATCCGGCGACAGTCGGCGACACGCGCATGGCGCACTTCATGCGGGATACGAACCACGCCTGCTATGCCGATCTATGGCGGTGGTCGGTCGATCGTCCGGAGGCATTCTGGTCCAAAATTTGGGATTACTGCGCGGTCGTCGGCGAAAAAGGTCAAGGCATCCTGCTCGACGGCGACAAAATGCCTGGTGCCCGCTGGTTCCCCGAGGCGAGGCTGAACTATGCCGAAAACCTGCTGCAGGACCGCAGCGATGGCGAGGCGCTGGTTTTCTGGGGTGAGAACAAGATCAGGCGCCGGTTGAGCCACGCCGAACTGTATGCCGAGGTTGCCCGTTTCCAGCAAATGCTCGTTGCCAACGGCATCGGCGAGGGCGACCGGGTCGCGGGTTATCTGCCCAACCTGCCGGAAACGCTGATCGCCATGCTGGCCACCGCTGCACTCGGCGCCATCTGGTCGTCGGCCTCGCCGGATTTCGGCGTGCAGGGCGTACTCGACCGTTTCGGGCAGAGCGAGCCCAAGCTGCTGGTTTGCGTCGATGGCTACTGGTACAACGGCAAGCACGTCGATTGTCTGGCGAAGAATGCCGAAGTGGTGAGCAAGTTGCCGTCGCTGGTTAGAACGGTGGTGGTGCCTTACCTCAATGCCCATCCGGACATCGGCAACATCGCCGGTGCGGTGTGCTGGAGCGATCTGGTGGCCGTCGATGAGCAAGCGAAAGTCATATTCAGGCGCGTGCCTTTCGATCATCCGCTGTACATCATGTTCTCATCGGGTACGACCGGTGTTCCCAAATGCATCGTGCATGGCCATGGTGGCGTGCTGCTCCAGCATTTGAAGGAGCAGCAGTTGCACGGCGACGTACGCCCCGGCGACCGCCTCTTCTACTTCACCACCTGCGGCTGGATGATGTGGAACTGGCTGGTGTCGGGTCTGGCCAGCGGCGCCACGCTGTTGCTCTACGACGGCTCCCCTTTTGCCGGGCAGGGCACGGTGCTGTTCGACTATGCCGCCGCCGAAGAAATGACGCACTTCGGCACTTCGGCCAAGTTCATCGATGCGGCCGCCAAACTCGGCCTGACTCCCGGCAAGACTCACAAGTTGTCGGCCTTGCGCGCGATGTTCTCGACCGGCAGTCCGCTGTCGCCGGAAGGCTTCGACTGGGTGTATCGCGAGATCAAGCAGGACATTCTGCTGGCGTCGATTTCCGGAGGCACCGACATCGTTTCCTGTTTCGTTCTCGGCAATCCGGTGCTGCCCGTCTATCGTGGCGAGATCCAGTGTCGCGGCCTGGGCATGGCGGTCGATGTGTTCGATGACGAAGGCAAACCGGTGCGCGGCGAGAAAGGCGAGCTGGTGTGCACCCGGCCATTTCCAGCCATGCCGGTCGGCTTCTGGAACGATGCCGACGGTGCCAAATACCGGGCGGCCTATTTTGAGCGCTTCAACAACGTATGGTGTCACGGCGATTTCTCGGAATTGACGACACACGATGGCGTCATCATCTACGGCCGTTCCGACGCCACCCTGAACCCCGGTGGCGTGCGCATCGGCACCGCGGAAATCTACCGCCAGGTCGAACAGTTGCCGGAAATTCTGGAGTCGCTGGTGATCGGTCAGGACTGGCCGCCGGGCAAGTATGACGACGTGCGCGTCGTGCTCTTCGTCAAGCTGCAGGATGGGTGCGCTCTGGATGCCGGGCTGATCGAACGCATCAAGAAGAAGATCCGGGACAATACGACGCCGCGCCACGTTCCGGCCAGGGTCGTCCAGGTTCAGGACATCCCGCGCACCAAGTCCGGCAAGATTGTCGAACTCGCGGTGCGCAACGTCGTGCATGGCCAGGCGGTGAAGAATATCGAGGCGCTGGCCAACCCGGAAGCGCTGAAATTCTTCCAGGGCCGGGCTGAACTGGAACAATAGGCCGAATAGCCCGACTTGGCGCGCAGCAGGTTTCTAATTGCCCAGAAACTTCGGCGCTCGTTTTTCCATGAAAGCAGCAACCGCTTCGATGTGATCGCCGGTGTTGTGGCAAATCCCCTGGAAGACGGCACACAGTTCCAGGAAGTCGGGCAACTCCTGGCGTTGCGCGAGTTTCATCAGGCGTTTGGCCATGCGCAGTGCCTGCGGTGGTTTTTCGGCAATCTTGGCCGCCAGTTTGCCGGCCTCGCTTAAAAGTGCCGACGGTTCTGTAACCGACAAAACGAGACCCATGGCAAGTGCTTCCTCGGCGCCGAATACGCGGCCGGTGAAGGCCAGTTCCGCAGCACGCTGGTAGCCGACGACCCGCTGTAGCAGCCAGGCGCCGCCATCACCCGGGATAATTCCAAGGTTCACGAAAGTCTCGCCCATTTTTGCGTCGTAGGAAGCGATCCGCAGGTCGCACAGGCACGCCAGATCGAACCCGGCGCCAATCGCCGGCCCGTTCACCGCAGCAATCGACGGCACCTCAAGTTTGTGCAGCGCCAGTGCAGCGCGCTGAATGCCTTCGCGGTATTTCTTTTGCACTTCGTACACCGAACCGCCGAAGCTGCCCTCACGGTTCAGCATGTGCTTGACATTGCCCCCGGCGGAAAACGCCTTGCCGGCGCCGGTAAGGATCAGGACGGAAATCGAATCGTCGGTATTGATCCATTCGATGGTCTGAACGATGTCGTCCACCAAGCGGGTGCCGGTCAACTCGTTGCGCACATCGTCGCGATTGAGCGTCAGCGTTGCGATGCGGCTCTCGACGTCAATCGTTGCGTCCACCAGTTGTGGCAATGGCATCATGCGCACCTTTCCATTTGTGTTGCTCTGGCGAGTCAATATACAAGGGCCCACTTCCCGGCGGCATCGCGCACGGCAACCAGTTGAGGCGGATACAGTACGCCCAGAACCATGGCCAGGCCCATTTGCAGTTCGTCACCCTTGATGCGTCCGAAAGCCTTCGGGTCGATCTGAAAGAGGGCGCCCGCTTTGCTGCGGATCACTACCTCAGGATTGCCGGTCAGGACAAAATCAAGCTTGTCTGCGGCGGGCGCACCCACCCTGATTCCTGCGGCATAACCCTTGTTGAGTATCTTCGACTTCTGGATCCCGGCCAGATCGAGCTGCATTCCGGGCGTGCTGGCATTCTTGAGCAACTGATAGGCCGTCGCGAAATCCGGTTTGAACGACTCGGCCCGCGCCGCCACCATGGATGTCAGCTGCGCCTTGTCGGCGTCGGTCAATGCAGTGACTGGCGGGAAATGGTGCCACGGCAGATCGGCGGCAAAATCGGCGACGAACTCGCGCTCAAAGACCACCTTGCCCACGGACTTCTTGACCTCGGCGCCTTCGTCGCTCTGGTTGGTTGAAGTAACCTGGCCCGGCCCCTTCTCGGTACGCGTCACCTGATCGGTAACCGACGCCCAGCGCAGTTGTGCCTCGTAGGGTGCCTTGGCGCTGGCGGGAATAAACTCGATGCGGATTTTGTTCTTGCCCTGTCGTAGGGCCGAGCCCATCGAGCTGGCCGGAACCCACACGGCGGTGCCGATTTCACGATTGTCAAACAGTACGGGAACGGTGCGCTTGGCTATCTCTTGCTCAGCCACCGGGACGTTGTTGATGAACACCGCAGCCTTGCCGGGAACCGTTTCCACGTGGTCGGCCTTGGCCGGTTCGCCAATATAGGGGGTGAAATTGAACTCGATGTTGAGCACCTTGGCCGAGGCCAGTGTGGAACACAACAGAAGCAGGGCAACGATCAATTTACGCATGCGATTTCTCCTTTATTACGCTCCGGTTCATCCGGCATGGGCAACGAGCGCCAACACCAGACCTGCAACGGCGATGATGGCGACAAACGCGGTGATCCCCGTCAGTCGCAGAACACGAACCCGATTGGCCTCGATATTCTGAATCAACTGCGTGTTCTGCTCGGCCAGCGCCTTGATCAGTTCCGACGACGCCAGCATCTGATCGTGCAGATCGGCGGTAGCCGCCTCAAGCGCCAAAATCCTGTCTTGGAGCGCAGTCATCTCCGGGTTTTCAGGCGATGGCGCCGATGCCACACCGGCCTCGTCCGTCGGCGGTGCAGGCGTCTTCTTGCCGATGTTCTTCCACAGTTTCTTCGCGCCGTCGGCGACCTTGGGCGCATTGCTGATCACCTCTGCCCAAGGAACATTTTGCAGTACGGTAAGCCAACCGATCGCCATGAAAAATTCCGGAATAATCAGAAGAAACCCAGTCAGGTCGTGCCTGAGACCGACACAACTCTAACGACTGAGTTGGATGCTGTCCACCGTTGCCGCCGGGAACAACTCACAGCACGAGCAACACCGACACCAGAGGCAGCAGCCACAATGCACACAACAGCGCACGATCCTTGACGCTGTCGGAACCTGGGTCTATGCTCCGTGGGTTTCATAAGAACGACAACGACATGAACCGTCGAGGGGTGAACGCGTTTGCTGTATTGCCACAGGCAGAAGGTCAACGGGATTTTGGGTTTTGAGGAGGCCGGAAAGGAAGAATCCATTTGCACGGAAAAGGGAAATGTCTCCGACCCCTTTGGATTGCTTTGGATTCGCAGCATCTTTGACCGAGGCCGGCTTGTGAGGGAAGCGGCGGCGAATTTAAACCGATTGAGGGCTGTGGCATGAGCGACCAGAAGAGCGATGTTACGTCGGCGGCGAAGCGTGAGGCGGCGACCGAAAATTTCGGGATGTCCCCGGTTGTTGCTGTTACTTCTTCGAGCGGCTTCTCAATCAGCCAAGAAAACCGCGTTTTCTTTGGATGGTTCGTTATTAGCCAAGCCGCAATGCTATTTCTCTCGTTTGCTCCGGCCGTTGTCGAGTTCCTGCAGCCAATTAGTAACTACGTAGTTTCAAACGTATTTCTTCTTTCAAATCTGAATACAAATTATCCGTTCAATACGGATCTGGCTAGGGCGCATTCCGTCGTTATGTTTATGTTGCTGCCGATACAAATAGTTTCATTTTTTCTGATACCGAAAGCTGTGTTTGCGAAAGGGGCACAAAAGAAAGGGTGGAAGGCTCTGCTTGTTGGTGTGCTGCTGTTTTCGCTGATCGGCTTAGGAATACTCCTTCGCGGCCAGTCAATACACGGCCCCGTTAAATTGCTTGGAACCGGTGGTTTCGCCATCGCTACTGTCACATATGTGTTAACAATCTGTTTGTCCAATGCCGTAAGGCTATTCAGCATATTAATTTCAACGATCAGAAGAGCGGAGAGCAAAAATGCTTAAAAATTTAATTCAGCAGAGTCTTAAAAACCCAGAGCGCCTGCATCTCACATAAACGCGAACCACCCTTGCCAGCCAGTCTGTTTTGCCCGACCATGACATCTTTGATTGCACAGGCTGTTAAGCGCTTCTTCCCGCCATGTCCCCTCTGATTCGTCGTGTTCTGATTGCTCTGGCTGTTATCGCCGTCATCGTTGCCGCTTTCTGGTGGTTCAGCCGGCCGAAGCCGGTTGTCGTGGTTGTCAGCGAGATTGAACGCGGGAAGGTCGAGTCGAGCATCGCCAACACGCGTGCCGGTACGGTCGAAGCCTGCCAGCGCACCAAACTGTCGCCGATCATGGGTGGTCGCATCGAGGTGCTGGCGGTGAAGGAAGGGGATCGGGTCAAGAAGGGCCAGTTGCTGATGAAGTTGTGGAACGACGATCAGCAGGCGCAGAGCACGCTGGCGATGGCTCAGGTGACTACGGCGCGGCAACGCGTGAATGAAGCGTGCGCCCAGGCCAGAAATGCCGAGCGCGAAGCTGAAAGGCAGACCTCCTTGCGCGAGCGGGGCTTTGTCTCCAGTTCGCGGGAGGATTCGGCGCGCACCGAGGCGCAAGCCAAACGTGCCGGATGCGAGGGGGCAAGGGCTGACGTTGCGCAATTCCAGGCGAAAGTGAATGCGACCCGGGTCGAGCAGGGACGAACCGTACTCTATGCCCCCTTTGATGGCACCATCGCCAAGATCGTCGGCGAGGTTGGCGAGTATTCGACGCCGTCGCCTCCGGGCGTTCCAACGCCGCCAGCCATCGATCTGATCGACGACTCGTGCCTCTACGTCAAGGCGCCGATGGATGAAGTCGACGCGCCGAAGATCCATACCGGGCAGCCGGTGCGCATCAGTCTCGACGCACTGCCCAGGCAATCGTTCCCGGGCAAGGTCAAACGCGTTGCGCCCTATGTTTCGGCCGTTGAAAAGCAGGCGCGGACGGTTGACATCGAAGCTACATTCGACAATCCCGAAGCGCCCGGCAAGCTGCTGGTCGGCTACAGCGCCGACATCGAAGTGATCCTCGACGTGCGCGACGACGTGGTCCGAGTTCCCACGTCGGCCTTGCTCGAAGGCGGCCGCGTGCTGGTCGCCGGTGCGGAAGGCAAACTCGAAGAGCGCAAGGTCAAGACCGGGCTGGCCAACTGGGAATACACCGAAGTGACCGAGGGGCTGAAGGCGGGCGAAAAGGTGGTGACCTCACTGGAACGGGTCGGCGTCAAGGCCGATGCGCCTTACGTGATCGAAACGAAGCCTGCGGGAAAATGACGATCAGAGAAACACTTGCCACGGAAACACCGAGGCACAGAGATAGCATAGAGAAAGACAAGATTTTCTCGGCGTCGCATTTCTCCGTGACTCAGCGTTTCTGCGGTAAGTCTCCGGTTCTTCGCTCATGTCCGCGCTGATCGAACTGTCCGGGATCGACCGGATTTTCTATCTGGGTGATAGCGAGGTTCACGCGCTACGTAACCTTGAGCTTTCCATCGCGGCGGGCGAATACGTTGCTGTCATGGGTCCGTCCGGCTCCGGCAAGTCAACCTTGCTCAACCTGTTGGGTCTGCTTGACCATCCCAATGCCGGAACGTATCGCCTGGAGGGGCGCGACGTGACCACGCTCTCTCCCGAGGAACAGGCGCATGTACGCAGCGAACGTGTCGGCTTTGTTTTCCAGAGCTTCCATCTCGTGCCGCGTCTTACCGCTGCCGAAAACATCGCGCTGCCGATGACGCTGGCCGGCATCGAACCGGCGCAGCGCAACAAACGGGTTGAACAGGCGCTCAAGGATTATGGCCTGAGCAACCGTGCCGACCACCGGCCGGATCAGCTCTCCGGCGGTCAGCGCCAGCGCGTTGCCATTGCGCGGGCGACGATCATGCAGCCGGCGATGATTCTCGCCGACGAGCCGACCGGCAATCTCGACCGCGCTACCGGTGAAGAAGTCATGCGCCTGCTTGAAGAACTCAAAGATCAGGGAGTCACGCTGATTGTCGTGACTCACGACAAGGAACTCGGCGCGCGCGCGCGGCGGCAATTGTTGATGGAAGACGGCGAGGTGAGGCAGGATTCAAAATGAATACTTGTTCGACCACAGAGGCGTGGAGAAACAGGCGAAACACAGCGTTCCGACCTGCTTTCCTCTGTACATCCCTCCGTGGTCGGCCCATGGCTTTGTTTTCGCATGCGCTCACCTGACCTGATCCGTTTTGCCCGTGACGCGGCGACCGGTAACCCGTTGCGCTCGTCGCTGCTGGTTCTGGCCATGGCCATCGGCGTCGCCGCCGTAGTGGTGCTCACCGCGCTCGGCGACGGCGCGCGTCGCTATGTGGTCAATGAGTTTTCCTCGCTCGGCACCAACCTCGTCATCGTCCTGCCCGGCCGTTCGCAAACCGGCGGCTTCAACCCCGGCAATGCCATCACCAGCACGGTGCGCGACCTGACCATCGACGATGCGCAGGCCTTGTTGCGTGCCAGTGCTGTGCATCGCGTCGCGCCGCTGGCCGTCGGCACCTCGGAGATCAGCTTTGGTGGCAAGCTGC
>WBZP01002219.1_pt1 | contig 22613 bp, 21 predicted proteins | sample 5204301 | NCBI WGS metagenome assembly WBZP01 (sample SAMN12412401, study PRJNA552823) | activated sludge metagenome | isolation source: activated sludge from nitrification reactor of wastewater treatment plant... | place: USA: Pennsylvania | collected 2017
GCCGCCGCCCGCCCCCGGCACGCTCGACGTGGCCTACGACCGGCTGATCAAGGCCCGCACGTTGACCAACCTCTACAACGGCCTGGTCTACTTCCGGGAGCATAAAGGCCCCGCCTTCGACCGCGCCGCCTTCGACAAAGAGACGCGCCGCTCGGCCACGCCCGACCAGATCGAGGAGCTGGACGACATCCACCGCGCCCTCGACGCGGCCGTGCTGCGCGCCTACGGCTGGCCGGAGACGTTGAGCGATGAGGCGATTTTGGAGCGGTTGTTGGCGTTGAATCTGGCGCGGGCGGGAGGTGGGTAGCGAATGTGGCCCAGGATAAGAATCCTGGGCCACATTCAGGCGGGGCGCATCTGAGGATGCGCACTCCGCGAAGGTGGGTGGCGGGCGGCATGTGACAGGTGGCGCGGGCGGAAATGAAGAACGTGTTGCCTGTCAGGTCTAAGGGCGTTATCATCCATATCAGGAATTTGCAACTGAGGTGAGGGTAATGACCGCTGAAAAGGTAAGCATCGGCCGCGTCAAGCGCGACGTATCCGACCTGGTCAACCGCGTGGCCTATGGCGGTGAGCGTATCATCCTGACCTCGCGTGGCAAGCCCAAGGCGGCGCTGGTCAGCATTGACGACCTGGAACGCTTGCGCCAGGCCGAGGCGCCGGAGCCGCCGCCGCTGTCGGAGACCGATTCGCTGGAGGAACTGGTCGCCGCCATCCGCCGCCTGCCGCCCGGCCGCGACACCTATGAGCCGGGCCGCGGTTCGCTGGCCGCCGTCCTGGCCGCCCAACCGGCCGACCCGAATTTCGACCTTCAAGCCTGGAACGAGGAGTGGGCGCGGGTGGAGGCGGAGATGGCGCGGATCGAGGCTGAAGACGCCATTGGAGATGAAATGCCGTGACGCGCTTTTTGCTGGATACCAATCACCTTTCGCCGCTGGTGACTGCGGGACACCCCATTCAGCAGATGGTTCTGGAGCGTATGGTCGCAGGCGATGACTTTGCCATCCCCACACCCGTTCTGAGTGAATTTCTGTTCGGAATCGGGCTGCTGCCTCGTGGCCGCGAGAATCAAGACCTATGGACGAAACTGGCCGGCAAGTTCGGCTACTACGCCATTGACCGGCAAGACGCCGAGGCCGCGGCCGAACTGCGCTTACGCCTGCGCCGCAGCGGCCGGCAACTGGCGCTTGTCGACGCGCTGGTGGCCGCCCTCGCTTTGCGGCATGACCTGACCCTGTTGACGACCGACGGCGATTTCGACGCCGTGCCTACTCTGCATCGCCAGAACTGGCGCTAAACCCCCAACAAAAAACGGGCCTCTTAGCCCGTTCCCACTCCCGTTCTGCGCCAGCCGCCCCTACGCCGCCACTTCCACCGTCGGCTCCTGCGCCGCCTCTTTGGCCGCCTCCCGCGCCGCGGCCTGCGTCACTTCGCGCTTCAGCTCCTCCAGATGGTCGGCCAGTGTGCCCAGCACGCCGTTGATGAAGCGCGGCGCGCTGTCGCTGCCGTAGACCTTGGCCAGCTCCACCGCCTCGTTGATGGCCACCTTGACCGGCGTCTCGTCCGTCACCAGAAACTCGTACATGGCGATGCGCAGCACGTTGCGATCAATCACGGCCATCTGATCCAGCGGCCACTCCGGCGCATAGCGGGCGATGAGGCGGTCCATGTGCGTCTGGTACTCGATGACGCCATGCACCAGCTTGGCGGCGAAGTCGCTGCCGGCGCGCTCCAGCGGACTGGCCTCCAATCGCTGCTCCAGCACTTCGTCCGGATCGTGATTGGCAATGTCGTATTCGTACAGCGTTTCGAGTGTTACGCGACGAGCTCGGCGCCTGGTCTTCATATTCTTAACCTTCGGCGAACCCGGCGGCGGCCAACCGGGTTCCTAGCGTGGCCCTAGACCACTTCGCCTTTGTCGTAATGGACATCTTCAACAAACACATTCACGGCATCCACCGGAATGCCCACCATGGTGTCAATCGCCTCGGAGACCGCGTGCTGGATGGCGCGGCTGGTCTCCAGTAAATTGACGTGCGGAGCCATTATAACATAGATATTGAAGCGTACCTTATTTTCCGATAAGTCTAACAGAACACCGTCCTGCCGCAGGCTGCGCTGGAAGAAGCGGGCCATGTCGGCCGGCACCTGGGCCAACTGCTGCACCCCCTCGATGCCCTGCACGGCGTAGCGGGCGATGGTCACCAGCACCTCCGGCACGACTTCGATGCGGCCGATGCTTTCGCGGGTCTCGTTCATGGGTCAATTCCTCCAACGAGGGGCCAGGTTCCAGGTTCCAGGGGCCAGGGGAAGAGCGCTCTTCCCCTGGCCCCTGGAACCTGGAACCTGGAACCTTTATTCACGTCCCGATTCCTCCATCCACCTGCAACACCGCCCCCGTAATGTACGCCGCCCGGTCGGAGGCCAGAAAGGCCACGGCGTGGGCGATCTCCTGCGCCTGACCCCAGCGGCCGAGGGGGATGTAGCTCAACGTCTGCTGCACCAGTTCGTCTGACAGCCCGGCCGTCAGGTCGGTCAGCACGAAGCCGGGGGCGACGACGTTGACGGTGATGCCGCGCGAGCCAAGCTCCTTGGCCAGCGACTTGGAGAAGCCGATGATGCCCGCCTTCGAGGCGGCGTAGTTGGTCTGCCCCGGCTGGCCGACGATGCCGGAGACGGAGGAGATGTTGATGATGCGCCCGCCCTGCTTGCGCCGCAGCATCGGCCGCGCCGCCGCCTTGCAGACGTTGAAGACGCTCTTCAGGTTCGTGGCCATCACCACGTCCCACTGCTCCTCCTTCATGGACAGCAGCAGCGTGTCGCGGGTGGTGCCGGCGTTGTTGACGACGATGTCAATGTGGCCGTAGGCGTCAATGGCGGCCTTGATCAGCCCCTCGGCGGCGGCCGTGTCGCTGACGTCGGCGGCCACGGCCAGCGCCTGCCCACCGGCGGCGGTGATGGCGCTGACGACCTCTTCGGCCGCGGCGGCGTTGGACTGATAGTTGACCACGACCGTGGCCCCCTCGGCGGCCAGCGTCTCGGCGATGGCCCGCCCAATCCCCCGCGACGCCCCGGTGACGACGGCGATCTTGCCCTGTAGTAACATGGTGGGGAGATTAACCTAAAGAAATATCTCACGCAAAGACCAAGAGGCTCACGCAAAGGCGCTAAGAGGCCAAGGCGCACAAGGAAGAGAAGAAAGAACAAGCTTTTCTTCCTTTGCGCCTTCGCCCCTTAGCGCCTTTGCGTGAGCTCTTACCCCTCGAATTTGGTTCGCCCCGCCGCCCGGTCAATCCGCTTGACCAGGCCCAGCAGCACGTCGCCCGGCCCGACTTCGACGTAGGCATCTACGCCCAGCGCCCCCAGCCGGCGCACCGACTCCGTCCAGCGCACGGGCGCGGTCAGTTGCGCCGTCAGTTCGGCGCGGATCTCGTCAGGGGTGGTGATGGGTTGGGCGGTGACGTTGGCCACCACGGGAATGCGCGCCGGAGACAGCGGCGCGGCGGCCACGGCGGCGGCGAATTCGCCGGCCACGCTGGCCATGAGGGGGGAATGGGCGGCGATGGAGATGGGCAGGCGGACGACCTTGCGCGCCCCAGCCTCGCTCAGCAGGCTCATGGCCCGCGCCAGGGCCGTCTCGTCGCCGGTGATGACCACCTGGCCGGGGCAGTTGTCGTTGGCGACGCCGACCGTTCCCCCCGTCTCGGCCGCCGCCGCGGCGCACAACTCGGCCACCGGCGCGGCGTCGAGGCCCAGAATGGCGGCCATGCCCCCCGGCTGTCGCTGGCCGGCCAGCTTCATCAGCTCGCCGCGCCGCCGCACCAGGGCCAACCCATCGCCGAAGCTGAGCGCCCCGGCCGCGGCCAGGGCCGAGAACTCGCCCAGCGAGTGGCCGGCCAGGTAGGCGGCGTCGGCCTGCCCCCGCGCCGATAGCACGGCCCAGGCGGCCATGCTGGTGGTGAACAGCGCCGGCTGCTGGACAGCCGTGTCGGTCAGCGCCTCTTCCGGCCCGTCGAAGCACAGCCGCGACAGGGAGAAGCCCAGGCGCGCATCGGCCTCATCGAACAGAGCGCGGGCCGCCGGCTCATGCTCGACCAGCTGGCGGCCCATGCCGACAAACTGCGACCCCTGGCCGGGGAACAGGAAAGCGGTGGACATGTTTAGGGGTTAGGTATTAGGGGCTAGGGGCTAGGGAAGACTGCTCTTCCCTAGCCCCTAGCCCCTAAAACCTAGAACCTAGTTTGGTCTAATCTGTGAACTCAGACAGTTTTACTCTTCGCGAGCGGGGAGGATCTGGCGGCCGTTGTACTTGCCGCAGATCGGGCAGACGTGGTGCGCGCGCTTCATCTCGCCGCAATCGGAGCAGGGCACGAGGTGGTAGAGGTCCAACGCGTCGTGCGTGCGCCGCTTGTCGCGGCGGGCTTTCGATACTTTTCGCTTGGGAACAGCACCCATGATGTCACTTCCTTAGTGTATTCAACTGCAAATTCGCGCCGGGGCGATAGACGACAAAAAACGAGCGGCCATGCGGTGCCGCGAAACAGGATTATAGCCCGTGGCCAGGGGGGTGTCAAGGCGCGGATATTTGTTTGTTATGCTTCAGCGAATCTGACACTCCTTAAGGAAAAAGCGAAAATGTCACCCACATGGACAAGGTGACATTGAACGAGAAGGAACAGAAACGACTGATGGTGCTCGACGAAGTAATGGCTGGGCGGCTGACCGGAGCCGCGGGGCTGGCGCGTGGCCTGTGGCGGGTAGCGCTCCACCCCCGTCCGCCCGGCGCTAAAGCGACCAGGCTATGCCACCGCGCCGGCCGAGGCCGGCTCAAGAGGCGCGCCCGTTCTGAAGCCCGCTTGGGGGGGCGCTGTTGAATAGCCCCGCGGCTTCAGCCCGGGGCGGACGCAGCCGAATAGCGCGGCGCATCTAAGGATGCGCCCTCCGCGGGTGACGGGCGACAACCGGCGACCAATGACCAACGACCCGCTACGTGCGGAGTCCGCATCCTCAGATGCGGGCGGGCGCGGCATGTCGGTTGCCGCGCCCGCGGTTGTCTGAGAAAATGCAGCGGCGTGACGACCGACCCACAAGAGACCTTCGGCCGTTGGCTGCGCCGCCGGCGGCGGGCGCTGGATTTGACCCAGGAGGCGCTGGCCCAGTGCGCCGCCTGCTCCGTCGTCACCATCCGCAAGTTCGAGTCCGACGAGCGGCGGCCGTCGCGCCAGTTGGCCGAGCTGCTGGCCGACTGCTTGCAAATCCCGGCCGACGAACGGGAGCGCTTCACCCACTTCGCCCGCCGCCGCGATGACGAGCCGGCCGCCCCTGCTCCCCCGCTCCCCGGCCCCCCTGCTCCCCCGCCGCCCGCCGTGCTCCCCGCCGCGCCACCCGCCACTCGCCACTCGCCACCCATCCGCCTGCTGCCCGCTCCCCTCACCGGCTTCATCGGCCGCGCCGACGACATCGCCGCCGTGACCGATCTGCTCCAGTTGCCGGGGGCGCGCCTCGTCACCCTGACCGGGCCGGGCGGCACGGGCAAGACGCGGCTGTCCATCGAGGTCGGCCGCGCTCTGGCCGAGCAATCTCCGCTCCCCTTCGCCGACGGCGTGGCCTTCATTGACCTGGCCCCCGTCCACGACCCGGCCCTGGTCGTCGCCGCCATCGCTCAGGCGTTAGGCGTGCGCGACGAGGCCGAGCGCACACTGTTGGACGCCCTGACCGACCATCTGGCGGCGCGCCGCCTGCTGCTCATCCTCGACAACTTCGAGCAGGTGCTCGACGCCGCCGACGACCTGTTGCATTTGTTGAGCCGGGCGGGCGGGCTGACGCTGCTGGTCACTAGCCGCGAGCTGTTGCGCCTCTATGGCGAGTACGACTACCCCGTTGCCCCGCTGGGCTTGCCCGCGCCGGGCGTGTCGGCCCCGGCCGAACTGCTGGCCGCGCCGGCCGTAGCCCTGTTCGTCGAGCGCGCCCGCGCCGCGCGCCCCGGCTTCGCCCTGTCGGCCGAAAACGCCGCCGCCGTCGCCGCCATCTGCGCCCGGCTCGACGGCCTGCCCCTGGCCATCGAACTGGCCGCGGCGCGTGTCAGGCTGCTGCCCCCGCCGGCGCTCCTGTCGCAACTGACCAGCGCCCTCGACCTGACGGCCCACCTGCGCTACGTCAGCGAGCGGCAGCGCACCCTGCGCGGGGCGATTGACTGGAGCTACCGCCTGCTCGCGCCGGACGAGCAGCGCCTCTTTGCCCGGCTGGGGGTGTTCAACGGGGCGTTCCCTCTCAGCGCGGCCGTGGCTGTTGGCGACGACGCGCCGCCGGGCGAGGCCTCGCCCGCATTCGTCGCCTGCCTGGCCTCGCTGGCCGACAAGAGCATGATCCGGGCGCTGGCCGCGGATGAGGAGGACGAGCCGCGCTTCCGGCTGCTGGTCGTGCTGCGCGAGTACGCCCTGGAGCAACTGGCCCAACGCGGCGAGGCCGAGGCCACGGCGGCGCGCCATCTGGCCCACTACCTGGCTCTGGCCGAGCGGGCCGCGCCCTTTTTGGAGAAGAAGCAGCAGGCCGAGTGGCTGCGGCGGCTGTCGGCCGACGCCGATGACTTGCGGGCGGCGCTGGCCTATGGGCTGGAGCGGCCGGAGGCTCTGGTCAGCGCCCTGCGGCTGGCCGCGGCGCTGCGTGGCTTCTGGCGCTTCCGCGGCCTGTTCACCGAGGGGCGGCAATGGCTGCGGCGTCTCATCGCCGCCGCGCCGCCGGCCGATGCCCCATCCGCTGTGCCGCCGGCGGTGCTGGCCGACGCCACCAGCACGGCCGGCATGTTGGCCCGCTATCAGGACGACCACGAGGCGGCCCTGCCTCTGTTGCGCCGCAGCCTCGACCTCCATCGTCAGGTGGGCGACGCCGCCGACCGCGGCCAGATGGCCATCACCCTGCGCAACATCGCCGCCATCCACTACTGGCGCGACGAGCTGGAACTGACCGAGCAGTACACCCGTGACATCTTGGCCATCGAGCGCGAGCTGGGCAACCTGCCGGCCGTGGCCACGATGCTGGGCAATCTGGCCTCGGTCAACAAGCTGCTGGGCCGCTTCGACCTGACCCGCGCCTATCAGACGGAGGCGCTGGCCCTGCACCGGCAGGTGGGCGGGGCGGGCGGTGTCATCAGCGGCTTGAACGGGCTGGGGCTGCTGGAGTTTCACGAGGGGCATCTGGCCGAGGCGCTGCGATTGTATGACGAGGCGCTGGGCATGGCCCGCGCTATTGACGACCCCTACCACCAGGCGATGTTGCTGGCCAATCTGGCCGAGACGAAGATGGTTCAGGGGCGATTGGCCGAGGCCCGCGCCGACCTGGAGCGGTCGCTGAAGCTGGCCCAGGCCGGCGGCTTCACGCGGCTGGAGATGACGACCGTCTTCAATCTGGGGCTGCTGCGGCTGCTGGAGGGGGGCGGGGTGGCCGAGGCCTGGCCGCCGATGCGCCGGGCGCTGCTCTACTGGCGCGATTCGGGCATCCGCGTCATGGTGGACGTCAGCCTCTACCCCATCGCCCTGCTGCTCAGCCGCGCCGGGCGCGACGAGCCGGCGCTGCGCCTGGTCAACTACGTGGACGCCCAGACGCGCAACCCGGTGCGCGCCCCCGACTTCCAGATGATGCTGGACGAGATCGGCGGCGCGGCGCGGGCGCGGCTGGGGGCGGGCTACGCCGCGGCCGAGGCCGCCGGCCGGGAGCTGACGATGGACGAGGCGACGGCGCTGGCGTTGGGCGAAGCGGATACGCTCTAGTAGTTGTTGCCTCCCGTGAGCCTTGCTACAATTCCGCGATCGCCGGACGGGCGGTCCGGGTGCGGGTGTAGTCAAGTCAAGTTGGAGTAGCTATGTCGTTATCAAAGGCAACGGAGCGTTCATTCGAGACCCCCGCGGTGGTGGGTTGGCGGAGCACCTTGCAGACGCTGATGGTGCTGTTCAAGCTGCGTATCGTCTTCCTGCTGCTGATGGCCGCCACGGCCGGGCTGTTCCTGGCCGCCGGCGGTTGGCCGGGCTGGGGCGCTCTGCTGCTCATCTGGGCCACGGGTGGCATGGCCGCCGCCGGGGCCTCGGCGCTCAACCAGTACTGGGAGCGCAACCGCGACGGGCTGATGGGGCGCACGCGCCACCGGCCGCTGGTCAACGGCGACATCGCTGACCCGCGTTGGGTTCCTTTCGTCGGCGTGGGCCTGGTGCTGCTGCCGGTGCTGGCCGTGCTGCCGTTTAACCGGCCGCTGGCCTTCTTCCTGCTGCTGGGCGCGGTCATCTACGTCGGCATCTACACCATCTGGCTGAAACCGCGCACGCTGCTCAACATCGTCATCGGCGGCGCGGCCGGTAGCGCCGCTGTCCTCAGCGGTAGCGCTGCCGCCGGGGTCTGGAACGACACCGGCGCGCTGGCCCTGGCGGCTATCCTCTTCCTGTGGACGCCCTTCCACTTCTGGAGCCTGGCCATCCTCTACCGCGACGAGTACAGCCGCGCCGATGTGCCCATGCTGCCGACACAGACCACCCCGCAGCGCGCCGCCTGGTGGGTGATGAGCCACACCCTGCCGACGGGCATCCTGAGCCTGCTGCTGGTGGTGCTGCCGGGGCTGGGCTGGCTCTACTTCCTGCCCGTGCTGGCCATCACCGTAGACCTGTTCTACCGCAACATCATGCTCATCCGCGACGCCTCCCCCCTGCACGCCCGCAAGCTGTTCATGTCGTCGAACTACTACTTGCTGGTGCTGTTGCTGGCCATTTGTGTTGATCTGATTGTGCCCTGGTAAGACCAGGGGCTAGGGATTAGGGGCTAGGGGCTAGGGAAGAGCGCTCTTCCCTAGCCCCTAGCCCCTAATCCCTAGCCCCTTTTTTTGCATCTTTGAGGCACTTCCCCTATAGTACGCACCCAATCCACGAACCATCGGGCACATAGAGCCACCGCGCCGGTTGCCCACCGGCGCATTCATCGCCAAGACGCCAAAGCCGGGCTGCCACTAGGTAGCCCATGAATTGCATAGCCTGTCAGGGCGCGGCCCAAGGGTGAGCCGTCATTCCGTGCAGGAAGGAGCGTCGTTGGGCAGAGGGAAGCGGTCGTCGGTCCGTTCGTTAACAAACGAGTTGTGAAGTCAAGCGGTTAGGTTAGAGGAGAAGGAAGTCCATGAAGTCTAAAACTGTCCTGTTGCTAGGGCTGCTGGCCCTGGCTTTGGCCTTGGTGGCTTGCGGCGGGGGTGAAGACGTGAGCGGCATTACGCCCGTAGCCGAGGCGACCACGGCCGCCGAGGAGCCGGCGGCGACCGAAGAGACGGCCGCGCAGCCGACGGCCGAAGAAGCCGCCGCCGAGCCGACAGCCGAAGAGGTCGCGCCCACTGAAGAGGCTGCCGAGGAGCCGACCGCTGAGGTTGTGGCTGAGGCCACCACCGCGCCGACCGAAGAGGCCACCGTCGCCGCCACGGCCGACCCGGCGGCCGTGCCCACCGTGGCCATTGTTGCCGGCGGCGGGCCGACGTTCCAGCAGGTGGTTGACCGCGGCGTGCTGCGCTGCGCCGGCAACCAGTCCGTGCCCGGCTTCGGCTACATCAACCCCGACACCAACGAGTTCGAGGGCTTCGACATTGACTTCTGCAAGGCCGTGGCCGCCGCCGTGCTGGGCGCCGCCACCGCCATCGAAGTGCGGCCGACGACCGCCAACGAGCGTTTCCCCGTCTTGCAGGCCGGCGAAGTGGACGTGCTCTTCCGCAACACCACTTGGACCATCAGCCGCGATACGTCGCTGGGGCTGGAGTTCGGGCCGACCACCTTCTACGACGGCCAGGGCATGATGGTGCGCGCCGCCGACGGCATCACCACGTTGGAAGACCTCGACGGCGGCACCATCTGCGTCCAGTCGGGCACGACCACGGAGAAGAACCTGGCCGACGTCTTCCGCGCCCGCGGCATCGAATTCACGCCCCTGGTCTTCGACGGGGCCGACCCGACGCGCGAAGCGTATGAGCAGGGGCAGTGCGACGGCTTCACGACCGATAAGTCGGGCCTCGTCTCCCAGCTCGTCCTGCTGTCCGACCCGGCGGCCCACGTCATCCTCGAGGAGACGATGTCGAAGGAGCCGCTGGCCCCGGCCGTGCGCCACGGCGACAACAACTGGTACGACATCGTCAAGTGGACCGTCTTCTGCACCATCAATGCCGAAGAGCTGGGCATCGCCTCCGACAACGTCGAAACCTTCCTGGGCGGCGAAGACCCGGTCATCCAGAACCTGTTGGGCGAGACGGGCGACCTGGGCCTGGCTCTGGGCCTCAGCGCCGACTTCTGCTACCAGGTGATCGCGCAGGTGGGCAACTACGGCGAGATCTACAACCGCAACCTGGGGCCGGATACGCCGTTCAACGTGCCGCGCGGCCTGAACGACCTCTACACCAATGGCGGGTTGCTCTACTCGCCGCCGTTCCGTTAGTGCCTACGCCATGAGGGGCAAGGCCCAACCGGCCTTGCCCCTCATGGCCCCTGAACCTTAGACGGAGACGAGGCATGAGCGACATCGCCCCCGACTCGGGCCGCCGCGCGCCGTCAATTCCTTTCTGGCGGGATAGCCGCGTCCTGGGCGTGCTGGCCCAGATCGCCTTCTTCGCCCTGGTCGTGGCCGGGTTGGTGGGGCTGGGCCGCAACGTGGCCGGCAACATGGGCCGCCTGGGCGAGAACCAGTTCCTCTGCCGCGACGGCTCCAGCAGCATTCGCTGCGCCTTCGACTTTTTGCGCCTCGATGCCCAGTTCGACATCGCCGAGACGGTCATCCCGTTCGACCCCAGCGACTCCTACGGCCGCGCCCTGCTCGTCGGCGCGCTCAACACGATCAAGGTCGGCGTCTTCGGCATCGTCCTGGCCACCGTTCTGGGCACGGTGACGGGCATCGCCCGCCTGTCGTCCAACTGGCTCATCCGCACCATCGCCCGCTGGTACGTAGACATCATCCGCAACACGCCGCTGCTGCTGCAACTGTTCTTCCTCTTCTTCGGCGTCATCGTCGTTCTGCCGTCCATTCGCCAGGCGGCGCAGCCGTTCGGCCTACCCATCTTCCTCAGCCAACGAGGCATCAACCTACCCGGCGTGGCCATCATGCCCTCGTTCACGGTCTGGCTGGCGCTGGTCGGCGCGGGGCTGCTGGCCGCCGCGCTGGTCTGGTGGCTGCTGGGGCGGCGCGAGCGGCGGCTGGGCCGGGACACGCGCCGGTCGCTGTGGGCGCTGCTGGCGCTGCTGCTCTTCGCTGTGCCCGGCTGGTTCGTGGCCGCCGCCGGCGGCGCGGGCAACCAGGGCTTTCTGACGGCGGCCGAGTCGGGCATCACCTCCCTAGACGACGTGGCGGGGCAGGCGCGGGCCGCGCTGGGCGTTGATGATCTGGGCGCGGTCGAGGAGGCTGTGGCCGCCGGCGCGCTGACGCCGGAGCAGGTGGAAGCAGCCACAGTCACCCTGTGTACCGTGGAGGGCGCGCCGGCCGAGGTCAACATGGCCGCCCTGCTGCGCCGCGCCGCCGTGCCCTACGAGGTGGAGCGCGCGCCGGGGCCGAACGAGGCCATTCGCGCCTACCTTGACGGCGGCTGCCAACTGCTCGTTCTCTCCCGCGCCGCGCTGACCGCGGCGGCCGTGCCCGACAGCACCATCGTCCCCCTGCCGGAGACGCCGCTGCGGCTGGACGTGCCGCGCATCGAAGGGCTGAACTTCGTCGGCGGGCTGAAGCTGTCGCCCAACTTCGCCGCCATCCTCATCGGCCTGGTCATCTACACCGGCGCGTTCATCGCCGAGATCGTGCGCGCCGGCATCCTGTCCGTGCCCAAGGGGCAGACGGAGGCGGCGCGGGCGCTGGGCCTGTCGGAGGGGCAGCGGCTACGGCTGGTGGTTTTGCCCCAGGCGCTGCGGGTCATCATCCCGCCGCTGACCAGCCAGTACCTCAATCTGGTCAAGAACTCCAGCCTGGCCATCGCCGTCGGCTATCCCGACCTGTGGTCAACGGCCTACACGACGCTCAACCAGTCGGGCCGGGCGGTGCAGGTCTTCCTGCTGGTCATGGGCGCGTATCTGTCGTTCAGTCTGGTCATCTCGTTCTTCCTGAACTGGTACAACCGGCGCATCGCCCTGGTGGAGAGGTAACATGACGACGCTCTACCACAACGTGCGGGACGTGCTGCGCGGCGACACGGCCGACCATTTCAGCCTCGGCCACTATCTGCGCGAGCATCTTCTGCGGCGGCCGTGGCTGGCGCTGTGGCTGCTCTTGCTGGCCTACGTCACCGTCCGCGTCGTCGCCAACCAGTTGGCCGACGCGCCGCTGACGACGCTGGTCGTGCTGGTCGTCTGGGCCGTCTCTTGTGTGGCCACGGCGGCGGCCGAACTCATGCGCCGCCACTCGCCGGCGACGCTCTGGCTGAGCCGCAACCTCTACAACTCGCTCGCCAACGCCTTGCTGTCGCTGCTGCTGGTGCTGGTGTTGCTGGGGCTGGCGCGCGGTTTCTTCGGCTGGGCGGTGGCGCGGGCCAGCTTCACCACCGACCCCATCGCCGCCGAGGCGCAACTGGCCGCCCACGAGGAGCCGGGGGCCAACTGGGGCGCGGTCATTGACAACTTCCGCAACCTGATGGTCTTCCGCTTCCCGCGCGAGGAGGATTGGCGGCTGTGGGCGCTGCTGGCCTGGCTGGCTGTGCTGAGCGCGGCCGGCGCGGTAGTCTACCGGCGGGACGCCCTGCGCCGTTCGCCGCTGCGCCGCGGGCTGACGCTGCTGTGGCTGTTGACGCCGTTGCTCAGCCTCGTCCTGCTGGTCGGCGTAGGCGACGAGGGATCATTGCTGCCGCGGCTGAACCCCGACATCGCCTGGGGCGGGCTGATGCTGACGGTCATCATCGCCGTGTTCGGCATTCTGGCCTCGTTTCCGCTGGGGCTGGTGCTGGCCCTCGGCCGCCGCAGCCGCGTCCAGGGCGTGCCCGGCTGGCTGGTGTGGGGCGTGACACTGGCCCTGCTGATCACCCTGCTGGTCACGCAGTCGTTGCCCGGCCTGCGCGCGGCGACGACGACCGGCGGGCGGCTGGTGGCGCTGTGGCCGCTGTTGCTGCTGCCCGTGGCCCTGCTCATCACGCGCACCTTTCGCGGCAATCTGGTGGCCCTGCTCAGCACCGCCTACATCGAGGTCGTCCGCGGCGTGCCGCTGATCACCATCCTGTTCATGTCCATCATCATCTTCCCGTTCTTTCTGCCGCCGGGGGTGGAGTTCCGGGGCACGTGGCGCGTGCTGGCGGCGGTGGCCCTGTTCTCGGCCGCCTATCTGGCCGAGAACGTGCGCGGCGGTTTGCAGTCCATCCCGCGCGGGCAGTACGAGGCCGCCGACGCGCTGGGGCTGGGCACATTCGCCAAGTATCGCATCATTATCCTGCCCCAGGCGCTGCGGGCGGTTATCCCGGCCATCGTCGGCCAGTTTATCGCCCTGGACAAGGACACGACGCTGGTGGGCATCGTCGCCCTGATCGAGCTGTTGGGTGTGGCCAACCTCATCTCCGCCCAACCCGACTGGCTGGGCGTGCGCCGCGAACCATACGTGTTCATCGCCCTCATCTACTTCAGCGTCAACATGCTGATGGCCACCTATAGCCGGCGGCTGGAGCGGCGGTTGGGAGTCGGAGAAAGATGAAGAGGAGAGGGACGCGGAGAAACGCGGAGGAGCGCGGAGAGACGCGGAGGAAGAAAGAGGGATTCTTTCTCCGCGTCTCTCCGCGTCCCTCTTAAGGAATTGGCACTATGACAACCAAGTCCACCGGAGAAACAGACGAGATCATCATCTGCCGCGACGTGTGCAAGTGGTACGGCGACTTTGAGGCGCTGCGCGGCGTTAGCCTGACCGTGCGGCGCGGCGAGGTGATCGTCATCATTGGCCCGTCCGGCTCAGGCAAATCCACCTTCATCCGCACCATCAACCGCCTGGAAGAGCACCAGCAGGGGGAGATCATCGTGGACGGCATCACCCTCAGCCACGACATCCGCAACATCGCCGAAATCCGGCGCGAAGTGGGCATGGTCTTCCAGCAGTTCAACCTCTTCCCCCACCTGACTGTGCTGGAGAACATCATGCTGGCCCCCATGAACGTGCGCAAGTGGCCGCGCGAGAAGGCCGAGGAGCGGGCGCGCCACTGGCTGACCCGCGTCGGCATCCCGGAGCAGGCCGACAAGTACCCCGGCCAGCTCTCCGGCGGCCAGCAGCAGCGCGTGGCCATCGCCCGGACGCTGTGCATGGAGCCGCTCATCCTGATGTTCGACGAGCCGACCAGCGCCCTCGACCCGGAGATGATCAAGGAGGTGCTGGACGTGATGCGCGACCTGGCCACTTCCGGCTACACCATCCTGGCCGTGACGCACGAGATGGGCTTCGCCCGCACCGTGGCCGACCGGGTCATCTTCATGGACGGCGGCCTCATCGTGGAGCAGAACACGCCCGACAAGTTCTTCGCCAACCCGCAGCACGAGCGGACGAAGCAGTTCCTCTCGCAAATTCTGAGCCATTAAGAGTATCTCACGCAAAGACGCAAAGAACGCCAAGCTAAGAGACTTTCTTAGCTTGGCGTTCTTTGCGTCTTTGCGTGAGATTGTGACATCCATTTTCCGAGAATTTAGCTATAATACGTGTACTATACGTGTAACTGTTCGGGCGAGGTGTGATGCAGAAGAAGCTGACGATCACGATAGACGAAGACGTGTACGACGGGCTATATACGGTCGTGGGGCCGCGACGGATTAGCCAGTTCATCGAAGACCTGGTACGGCCGCACGTGACCGATCTGGACCTGGCCGCCGCGTATCGGCAGATGGCCGAGGACGAACAACGCGAGGCCGAAGCGCTGGAGTGGGTCGAGGCCACCGTGGGAGACGTAGGCGATGCAACGTGGTGAAGTGTGGTGGGTGAATTTCGACCCGTCGGTCGGCGGAGAGGTTCGCAAGCGGCGACCGGCGGTGATCATCAGCAACGACGCCTCAAACACCTATCTCAACCGTCTCCAGGTTGTGCCACTCACGTCCAACATCGAGCGGCTTTATCCTAGCGAGGCGCTGGTGCTTCTCAACGGTCGTCGCGGCAAGGCGTTGGCCGACCAGTTGACGACGGTCAGCAAGCAGCGGTTGGGCGACAAACTGGGTGAGCTGTCGGCCGACGACCTGCGCCAGGTCGAGCGCGCCGTCCGCGTCCAACTTGGCCTAACTCCAACATAAGAATCAGCGCCGGGTAATTAACGCAAAGGCGCAAAGAAGCAAAGACGCCAAGCTCAGAAATTTCCTGAGCTTGGCGTCTTTGCTTCTTTGCGCCTTTGCGTTTTTCTTATAGCTCGTGCGCGACCTTCGACAGCTTCTCGACCGCCTTCTCCAGCTCTTTCATGGCCGTGGCGATGGTGAAGCGCACGTGCCCCTCGCCACTCTTGCCGAACGCGCCGCCGGGCACGGAGGCGATGCCCGCCTTCTCGATCAGCGCCTCGGCCAGTTCGGCGCTGTTGCGCGTGCTATTGGGGAAGCGCGGGAAGAGGTAGAACGCGCCCTCGATGTCCAGACACTCCACGCCGGGGATGGCGTTGAGCGCCGGCACCATGAAGTCGCGCCGCTGCTGATACTCGGCGCACATGGCCCGCGTCACTTCCTTCGGCCCCTTCAGCGCGGCCACGGCGGCGTGCATGGTGAAGTTGGCTGCCGAGGAGACGGTCTGGCTATTCATCTGCGTGGCCAGCTTCATGATCGGCGTCGGCCCGGCCAGCCAGCCCAGCCGCCAGCCGGTCATGGCGTGGGACTTCGACAGGCCGTTGATGGTCAGCGTCCGCTCGGCCATGCCCGGCACGGCCGCCGGCGACAGGTGCTTGCGGCCGTCGAAGATGACCGTCTCGTAGATCTCGTCGGAGATGACGTACAGGTCGTGCTCCAGCGCCACCGCGACGATGGCGTCCAGCTCGTCCTGAGTGATGACCCGCCCGGTGGGGTTGTTGGGCGAGTTGACCATCAGCGCCTTGGTGCGCGGCGTGATCTTCTCGCGCAACTGGTCGGCGGTGATGCGGAAGTTGTCATCGGCCGACAGGGTGACGGGAACCGGTGTGCCCCCGGCCAGGACGATCATCGGCGGATAGGAGACCCACACCGGCTCCAGATAGAGCACCTCGTCGCCGGGGTTGAGGATGGCCGACAGGGCCAGGAAGAGCGCCCACTTGCCGCCCGGCGTCACGACGATATCGCTGCCCGGCTTGACGGTGATGCCGTTGTCGGCCTGCATCTTCGCGGCGATGGCCTCCAGCAGCGGGGTGATGCCCTTCATCGGCGCGGGGTAATGGGTCGCGCCGTTCTCGATGGCCTGGAAGGCCGCGGCGGTGATGTAGTCGGGCGTATCGAAGTCGGGGTCGCCGCCGGCCAGGGCGACGACGTCTCGTCCGGCAGCTTTGAGGGCCTTGGCCCTATCGCTGACCGCCAGGGTTTCGGATGGGGGGATGCTACTGACGACGCGGGATAGTTCTTTCATAGGGGAGGATTCTAGCAGAACGGTAAAGGTTGTCGATTGTGCAACGTGACAAAGGCTGGGCGGCAACCGTAGGACGATTCTCCCGAATCGTCCAGAAGACGCGATTCGGGAGAATCGCGTTACGACAACCGGCCGGACAGAGTGACGACGATGCGCCGCGGCCCGCCGTCGTCGCGGTGCTCGCACAGGTAGATGCCCTGCCACGTGCCCAGGGCCAGGCGGCCGCCGCTGATGGGGATGGTCAGGCTGCTGCCCAGCAGGACGGCTTTCAGGTGGGCGGGCATGTCGTCCGGCCCTTCGCTGGTGTGGCGATAGTAAGGCGCGTTCTCCGGGGCCAGACGGTTGAAGTACGCCTCCATGTCGGCGCGCACGGTCGGGTCGGCGTTCTCGTTGAGGGCCAACGCGGCCGAGGTGTGGCGGATGAACAGGTGGGCCAGGCCGACGGCGAAGCGGCCGATCTCCGGCATTTGGCTGACGACCTCGCGGGTGATGAGGTGGAAGCCGCGGGGGCTGGCGGGCAGGATGAGTTCCCTTTGATACCAGTTATCCAACGAGCACCTCTACTTGTGTGATAAACACATCGCTGGAAAGCCGGCTCTCGATCTCGGCCAGATCGGCTGTTTCTAGAAGTAACGCGATCGCCTCGACGAGATTATCACGCGCCCCTTCGACCGACTCACCCTGACTGGCAACATCAAGCTCCGGGCAGTTGGCGACGTAGCCTTCGCCTTCGCGCATGATAATCGCTGTGAACTGGTGCCGTCGCTTCATCGCTTGGGTTCTTCACAGCCACCGGGGTTCAAACCCACGGCTGACACACCAAACCCGGCTGTTGTCTATTGAAATCACGTGTAGGGGCGGGACAATGCGGCCGACGCAATTTGTTTTGCAGAAAGCTGTGGATGCCGCATTGTCTCGCCCCCGCCCCTGCGGTAACGCGCGGGCGGGGCGAGACAATCGGCGACCAACGTTCCGGTCATTATACCAGATGTCCCGCGCCGATTGTCCCGCCCCTACACGTGATTAATTCGTCAATCTGCAACAATCCGCCGCGGCCCGGCCGTGCAGTATGCCAAAGCAGCGCGACGCGATTCTACGCCGTCGCCTTCCCCAAAATGATCTGCTCCCGCTCATACAGCCGCATTGCCGCCAGCAGCGCCGCCGCGCCGATGGCCGCCGTCAGCAGGCTACAGGCCACCACCTGCATGGTGTCCAGCGGCAGCCCGCGCGACATGTCGGTGATGAAGTACAGTTGGCCGATGGTGGGAATCAGGTACATCCACTCCTGGGGCCGGATGGGCAGCACCGACAGGAACAGCGACGGCAGGAAGCCGGCAAAGGCGATCAGTTGCGTGTACGTCTGGGCCTCCTTCACCGAGCGGGCATAGGACGCCACCAGCATCTCCAACGCCACGGCCATGAAGGCCACGGGGATGATCAGCCCCACGGCGGCCAGGATCACGTTCCAGCCGACGTTGAGCTGGATGTTGGTAAACTCCTGCACCTGGGGTATGCCCAGTAAGACGAGGAACAGCGCCGTAGCCAGGAAGGTCGCCACCAGCGTGAAGGCGAAGACGGCCAGGAACTTGCCGACGACGAACTCGCGGCGCGGTACGGGGTTAAGCAGCAGCGGCTCCAGCGACTTGCGCTCGCGCTCGCCGGCCGTGGCATCCACGGCCAGGTAGAAGCCACCATAAAACACGGCCGTCATCATCACCACCGGCAGCAGGTTGAGCACAATGTTGTCGTCCACGTTGCCCGTGCCTGCCGTGGTGCTGACCCACTCCACCGGCACGGCGTTGCTGACCGCCGGGCTGACGCCGCGGGCCAGCAGGCGCAGGCTGCCGATCTGGGTGCTGTACTGGTTGATGAGCGATTGGGCGCGGCTGGCGGCGATGCTGCCGCTCTGGTTACTGTCGTCCACCAGCAGCCGCACCTGGGCCGGCGCGCCGCGGGTGAACGACTGGCCGAAGTCGTCGGGGATGACTAGCACCACGGGCAGATCGCCGCGCCGCACCGCGTCTTCGGCGTCCGCCGGCGCTGCCTCGATGTCCACGTTGTTCTGGTCGAGGAACTGCACCAGGTTGGGCGCGTTGGCCGCGCCGAGCACGGGCAGCGACAGCGGCCGCTCCGCTTGCTCTGTGAACGTCCGGTTCAGGAAGCCGAACAGCACCACGTAGAGCAGCGGGTTGATGAGCACGGCAAATAGCGCGTTGCCCACCGAGCGGCGGTCGCGCAGATTATCCACGATCTCTTTTTGAACGATGGTCCACAAACGCCTGAGCATCAGACCAGCCCCTCCTTCGTGCCAATGATGGCCACGAACGCATCTTCGAGGTTCTCTTGCCCGGTGCGGGCGCGTAGTTCGTCGGGCGACCCCTGGGCCACGACCCGGCCGCCGGCGATGACGACGATGTTGTCGCACAGCATGGCCACTTCCTGCATGATGTGGCTGCTGAAGAGCAGACAGCGGCCGTCCTCGCGCAGCTTGCGGATGACGCCGCGCATGGCCCGCGTGCTCATCACGTCCAGCCCGGCCGTCGGCTCGTCGAGCATGACGTTCTGCGGCTGGTGGACGAGGGCGCGGGCGATGGCCACCTTGCCCTGTTCGCCGGTGGAGAAGCCCTCCGTGCGGCGGTTGGCGATGTCGGCCATGTCGAGCAGGGCGACCAACTCATCAATGCGCCCCTCCAGTTCCTTGCCCCCCAGGCCGCGGAGATGGCCGTAGTAGCGGATGTTCTCGCGGGCAGTCAGGCGCTGGTAGAGGCCGTGGGCGTCGGTCAGCACGCCCAGACGGGCCTGCGCTTCCAGTCGTTGGGTGTGGGTGTCGAAGCCGTCAATGGTCGTCTGGCCGCTGTCCGGCTCCAGCGCCCCAGCGACGAGGCGCATCGTCGTGCTTTTGCCCGCGCCGTTGGGGCCGAGCAGGCCGGTGATCAGGCCGTCGGGCGCGCTGAAGGACACGTCCTGCACGGCCTGCACCGGGCCGAAGGATTTGGTGAGGTGGGTAACTTGGATCATGGTTGCTGTAGACCTCAGAGGTCTTCTGAGACCTCTGAGGTCTGGGAATGAACTAAGGCGTAGGCCCCGTAAACGACACAAAGAACGGCGGCGGCTGCAACTCATCCAGGCAGGTGGTGTCCAGCGCCGCCGGGTCGGCAGTGCGGATGAACTCAGCCACGACTTTGGGCATGCAGCCGACAGCGACAACGCCGTGGCCGAAGCCAGGGACGACGATGTGGCGGCTGTTGCTGAGGCCGGCGGCTACCTGCTCGGCGTACTCCGGCGGCGTCACCGGGTCGGCCGCGCCGCTCAGCAGCAGCGCCGGCGTGTCGCTGATCAACGGCTCGCGGAAGTCGGCGGCGATCGCCGCCCGCGGCCAGTTGGCGCAGATGGTCAGGAAGCGCCGGCTGAAGTCGCCGAAGCTCGTCCCGGCCTGGATGTTGGCCGCCTCGCCCGCCTCGATCAGCGGCGCGTCCTCGGAGCAGGTGACGGCGTAGAGCAAACCGGGGTAGAGGCCGGCGCTGCTGCTGATAGCCAACCCCTGTACGATGAGCGGCGCGTAGTCGCCCGTCTCGTGCGCGTTGTGGACGAGCAGCGGCAGCAGCCCCTGGAAGTCGGCGCTGTAGAGGCTGTTGAAGACCAGTTGCGACAGGTAGTCGCGGTCTAGCTCGAAGTTGAGCGGCTTGTTACTCAACGGGTCGGCCACGGTGACCGGCTGGGGCGTCTCTAGCCGGGCCAGCACGGCCTCGTACTCGGCGCGGAAGTTGGGGAAGGCCTCGTTGCAGGCGGCGTCGGCGGCGCAACGCTCGAACAGCAGGTCGAGCGAGCGCTGGCCGTCGCGCGGCATTTGCAGGAAGAGCACCAGCTCCGGGCCGACGACGGCATCGAGCACGACGCTGCGCACGCGCTCCGGGAAGCGGCGCAGGTAGGTTTGGGCCGCGCGCGTGCCGTAGGACGCGCCGTAGAGGTTGATCGTGTCGTAGTCCAGCGCGGCGCGCACGTCGTCGAGGTCGGCCACGAAGGCGTCGGTGGTATAGAGGCTCAGGTCGGCCCGCTCGCCCAGGTCAAGGCGGCACTGGTCGAGCAGGGCGATCTGCTCGGCGTCGGGCAGGTCGGCCGGCAAAGTCTCGTCTTCCAGCACTGCGCAGTTCAGGCCGTTCGATTCGCCCGTGCCGCGCTGGTCAACCAGCACGATGTCGCGCGTGCGGTTGACGTCGGCGAACAGGTAGATGGCCGAAGCGTAGGCGTCGACCGCGGCCTGCCCCGGCCCGCCGGCCAGCAGGAACAGCGGGTCATCCTCGACGACGTTGCTGCTGCCCGTGGCCGGCAGCACGGCGATGTTGAGCGGGATTTGTCGCCCGCTGGCCGCGGCGCGGTCTTCATAGACCAGCAGTTCGCCGCACTGAGCGGCCACGCCACCGGTCAGCCGGCACGCTTCGAGGGGGATGGTCGGATTGCGCCCCTGGTCTTGCCCGCCAGAGGAGCAGGCAACGACAAGTAGGCTGAACAACAGGCACAGGTAGAACGGGTAGCGCTTCATGATATAGGATGAGGCTGCGAACCAAACGGGAGTAAGGACGGCCGAGGCAGCCACAAGGCAGTATAGCAGTGGTGAGTGAGATGACAACTAGCCACGTGGCCCAATATGAGAGGGAGCCTAACGCTTCCTGAGAGCCTCTTCCCGGTTCAGCCTGCTTCCTCTAGAGTTCGTGCCGCGCCGCGGTCGGCGTATGGTACGATTGGCCGCGGCGGAAAGGCCGGCTCAAAGCTGCCTGAGGCTAGACGTTCCGCCATCGAAAGGAACTGTATGAACCTTCTATCGCTAAATACCCGCCCACCCACACGCCGGCTGCCGGCTCTGCTGGTCGCCGTCGTCCTGCTCGTGGCCCTGCTGCTGGCCGCGCCGCCCCCGGCCCGCGGCGGCAACGACCTGTTCCTGCCCCGCCCGACGACCGGCGCGCCGCTGCCCGACGCGCCCGCCTTGCGCCAGCGTGCCGTGGCCGTTAACTGGGCGGCCCTGTCGCCCGAGGCGGACGAGATTCGGCTGAACCCGTTCGACGGCCTGACGCTGACGGCCACACGCCAGCGGGTTGACCGGCCGGTGGGCGGCGGCTTCGTCTGGGTTGGCCGGCTGGCGGGCGACGCGGGCGGCTGGGTGACGCTCTCCGTTTACGGCGAGGCGCTGGCCGGCACTGTTTTCCGGCAGGGGCAGGAGTGGCTGGTGATTCGCCCGGCGGCCGGCGGCCACGTCGTCTACGAGCTTGACCCGGCGGCGCGGGAGCCGAACGGGCCGGACGTGGCCTTGCCGGTGACGGGCGCGGCCGGCAGCGGTTCGGCCGCGCCGCAAGCGGCCGTGTGCCAGGATGACGGCTCGGTCATTGACGTGCTGGTGGCCTACACGACCCAGGCCCGCGACGAGAGCGGCGGCCAGGACGCCATGCTGGCCCTCATCAATCAGCGCTTCAGCGACATGAACACCGCCAATCTGGTCAGCGCCGCGCCGTTCCAGTGGCGGCTGGCGCAGGCCATAGAGGTGAACTACGTCGAGTCGGGCAATATCTCCGCCGACCTGACGGCGCTGCAACAACCGGCCGACGGTCTGCTGGACGAAATCCACGCCGCGCGCGACCTTTATGAGGCCGATCTGTCGGCGTTGCTCATCGCCCAGGGCAGCAACAACGCCTGCGGCATGGCCTACCAGTTGCTGGCCCTCGACCCCGGCTTTGAGGGCTGGGCCTTCGGCGTGACGGCCCTGGACTACCCCGGCGATGCCTTCTGTGGCACGCTGACGCTGTCGCACGAGTTAGGCCACAATCTGGGCAACGCCCACGACCGGGCGCACACCCCCGGTGACGTGCTCTTCCCCTACTCCTACGGCTACCAATCGCCCAGCGGTGCCTTCCGCGACATCATGTCCTACAACTGCCCCAACGGCTGCGACCGCGTCAATCTGTGGGCCAACCCCGACGTCTGGTATATGGGCGAGCCGACCGGCGTGGACTTTGAGACCGACCCGGCCAACGCCGCCGACCTGGTCCGCTCCATGAACGGGGCGCGGCTGACGGCGGCCAACTTCCGCAACGCCTGCGCCGCGGCGACGGCCA
>WBZP01002221.1_pt1 | contig 22612 bp, 21 predicted proteins | sample 5204301 | NCBI WGS metagenome assembly WBZP01 (sample SAMN12412401, study PRJNA552823) | activated sludge metagenome | isolation source: activated sludge from nitrification reactor of wastewater treatment plant... | place: USA: Pennsylvania | collected 2017
CACCAACATGGCACTGCGCTACGCCGACTACGGCTACATCCTGGAGAACGGCCGCATCGTGATGGACGGCGAAGCCAAGTCCCTGCGCGAGAACGAGGACGTGAAGGAGTTCTACCTCGGCATGGGCGGCGGCGACCGCAAGAGCTTCAAGGATGTGAAGAGCTACAAGCGCCGCAAGCGCTGGTTGAGTTGACCCCCCCGAGGCGGCCGGTGGAGCCGGTTCCTCCAGCCGCTGGATGGAGATTGCCGAGCCTGGCGACCATCTGAGATCGACCGATGTCCGACGATTTTGGCTTAGCACCGATCCCGTTCAAGCCTGACGAAGCGATGCTGCTGATCAGGCGGTCCTTGCGCGACCTGAAACTGACGGAACGTGGCAACGGCTTCGAACTGCGTGGCAAGCGCGTGGTGGAACTCGCTGTCGACGGCTTGCAGATCAAGGCGAAACTGGCACGGCGCCTGATGCTGACGCCGCAGTGGGACACGCAGGCCGTCCAGTCGGCGACCGACCAGCGCAGGCTGGTCGATGAAGTTAAGAGGCGCCTGGCCCGCTGGGACCAGGAAGACTGATTGCCGGAGTGGCCCATGACCCAAGCTCTGCCCGACGCCCTGGAAGCGCGCGACCCCGCAGCCCGCGAGGCTGCCTTGATGGCTGCGCTGCCCGGCCATCTGCGTGCCGCGCTGGCCGTGCCGGCGATGGCCGAACGCCTGGCCGGTGTACGGCCCGACGAGATCACCTCGCGCAGCGCGCTGGCGCGGCTGCCGGTGACGCGCAAGCACGAGCTGTTCGAACGCCAGAAGTCACAACGCGCAAGCTGCAGCCTCGGGGGCTACTCGGCGCTGGGCTGGAATGCCCAGCGTGCACTGCGCCCGGCGCGCCGCGTCTACCAGTCGCCAGGCCCGATCTATGAACCGGAAGGCGATGCGCCGGACTACTGGCGCACCGCCCGTGCCATGCGCGCCGCGGGCTTCGTCGCAGGGGACCTGGTGCACAACAGCTTCAGCTACCACCTGACGCCCGGCGCCTGGATCATGGAAAGCGGCGCCCTCGCGTTGGGTTGCACCGTGTTCCCAGGTGGCGTGGGCAATACCGAGCTGCAACTGCAGGCCATGGCCGACCTGCGTCCCGATGCCTACGCCGGAACGCCCAGCTTTCTGCGCATCCTGCTGGAAAAGGCGGCCGAGGCCGACATTAGCCTGGCCAGCCTGAGGCGAGCCCTGGTCAGCGGCGAAGCCTTTCCGCCCAGCCTGCGCGACTGGCTGCTCGAACGCGGTGTGCAGGCCTATCAGGCCTACGCCACGGCCGAGGCCGGCGTGATCGCCTACGAGTCCGCGGCCCGCGAAGGTCTGGTGCTTGAAGAACAGGTGATCCTGGAGATCGTGCGCCCCGGTACCGACGACCCGGTGCCTGACGGCGAGGTGGGTGAGGTGGTGGTCACCGTTCTCAACCCGGACTACCCACTGGTGCGCTTGGGTACCGGCGATCTGAGCGCCGTGTTGCCCGGCGCCTGCCCCACCGGCCGCACCAACACGCGCATCAAGGGCTGGATGGGGCGGGCCGACCAGACGGCCAAGGTGCGTGGCATGTTCGTGCATCCGAGCCAGGTCGCCGAGATCCTCAGGCGCCACCCCGAGCTGCTCAAGGCCCGGCTGGTGGTGCAAGGCGAGATGGCCAACGACCAGCTGACCTTGCACGTGGAGAGCACCCAGGTGGCCGGCGAACTGGCCGCCGCGGTGGCCAGCAGCGTGCGCGAGGTGACCAAACTGCGCGCCGAAGTGATACTGGTGGCACCTGGCACGCTGGCCAACGACGGCAAGGTGATCGAGGACGCGCGCAGCTACCGCTGAGACAGCGGCAGCTCGATGACCAGCTCGGTCCCGGTGCCAAACCCGGGCGCCGGGCGCCATTCGATCCGCGCACCCAGCCGCTGTGCGCGCTGGCGCATGTTTCGCAGTCCACGCCCCGGGCTCAGGTCCGCAGGCATGCCGCAGCCGTTGTCGCAGATGCAGACCTGGACCGCACGCCCCTGCCCGAGCAGCCGCGTGGACACGCTCACCAGCGACGCGCCTGCGTGGTGCATGGTGTTGGAGAAGGCCTCCTGCACGATGCGGGACAGTTCGCGCGCCCCCGTGCCCACCAGTGCTGGAACGCAGGGTGCATCGACCACCTGCCAATCCAGCGTGATGCCGCCGGCCCTCAGGGCAGGCTCCAGCCGATGGCGCAGCGTGGCCAGCAGCAGGGCCAGGTCGCCGTCGGTGACGCTCAATGCATCTACCGTCAGACGCATCTCGCGCAGGCATTCGTCCAGCCTGTCCACCATGTCGCTGCTGGAAAGCTGGCCACCGCTGGCCAGCATCTTGGCCGATGTCAATTGCGCCCCCACACCGTCGTGCATTTCCTGCAGCAGCCGCTCGCGCTCGGCCGCGGCGCTGCGTGCCCGTTCGCTGGCCTGCAGGGTGTCGTACTGGTCGCGCAGCTCTTCGCTGCGCTGCGCCAGCTGCTGCGCCAATTCGGCACGCAGGTGTGTCTCCTGGCGCCGGTTGTCCACCAGCCGACGGTGCAACAACATGCCCATCCACAGCGCCCAGCCTGCATAGGCCACGACATTCAGGTCCACCACGGCCACGCGTCCCGGCAAAACGATCGCGAACAGGGTCACATCGATCCAGATCCACAGCGCCAGACCCGCCAGCAGCAAGGTGCCAAACCGCAGCGCACCCGGGCTGTCGCGCCAGGCGCGGGCGGCCACCCACACCGCCAGGCACAGAACCGCCAGGCGGCTGGCCAGAGCCCACCAAGGCCAGGGATGATCGAAGTCCACCCACGGTACGACGCCGTACGCCGCCAGCGCATCCACCGGCAATGCCACCGCCAGGTAGGCAAACGCCAAGCGGCGCACCCACCTCAGGTGAGGTGCGGCCCAGGCCATGATGACCAGCGGCGCCAGGCCCTTGGCCAACACGTCGGCGGCGTCCAGCAGCACCCGCCACCAAGGGGCAGGCACCGGCGCGAAGTCCAGCACATAGGGCAGCAACAGCACCGTGAGCATCCACAGCTGCAGACCCGACCACAGAAAGAGCCGCTCCTGGCGCTCCACCAGCCAGGCAAACAGCAACAGGGTGCCGATCACCCAGGCGCTGAGAGCCGTCATCACGCGTAGCGATAGCCACAGGCGACGAGGCTGGTCCGCCGCTTCGATGGCCGGCACCGGGCCGAGCACAAGACCGGTCAGCGAAACACCGCTCGGACCTGCAGCTCCCAGCCGAACCGCTATCTCATGCTCACCCGCGGTGAGCCACTCGGCCGGCACGCTGACCTCCAGCCGGCGCTCGCCGATGGACAGGTTGCGCATGGGCAGGTCAGCCTCCGCCAACGGCACCGAATGCGCCAGCAGGCGTCCGTCCAGGTAGACGAGCACGGGCGTGCGGTGATTGAAGGCCAGCCGCCAGGTCGTGCCCGCGGCTTGCTCGAGGATGAAACCGGTCACCAGCCAGGTCGGCGTCGCTTGCCCCGAGGCGGCTGCTGCTTCGAAGAAGGGCAGCTCCAGGGCCTGGCCCTGTGATCGTTGGGGCGGCACCAAGCTGCGGTCTTCGACGCGCTTGGCCAGCAAGGGCCACAGCAACCCGGCGCCCGACGTCGATCCCGCAGCATGCAGCGCCAGCACGTGCATCAGGACGGTGAGCAGCGGAGGCACCAGCAGGGCCAGCCAGAGGCACCACCCAGGCGCGCGCACAGGGCCGGCTGCCGTGGGCGAGGCAGACCCAGACAGGCCTGGGGATTGGGTCACAGTGGAAGACATGCGGGCTGTGCAACGATCCGGCCGGCGCCATCTGCCGGCACCAGGGCTGATCGCCACTGCGGGATCGGCGAGCGACGGATTCTGAGGCATCACCTGCAAGCCGCCAGCCCTGGCCCGGATGCCAGCGCGCCCAAGTGGTAACCGTGGCCCACCTGCGGCAGCGCTGCCTAAGATGCGGCAACCCCAGCCATAGCCTGTCAGGAGAAGAGCTCGTGCAAAAGACCTTGCTGGCGATGGCCTTCGTCGCCACGGCCACTGCGGCCACCGCGGCCACCGCCTATCCGGACAAACCGGTGACGCTGGTCGTTCCGTTTCCGGCAGGCGGCCCGACCGACAAGGTGGCGCGCGACCTCTCCGAGCTGTTGGGCAAGAAGCTGAACAACCAGACCCTGGTGATCGAAAACGTGGGCGGTGCCGGCGGTACGCTGGGCGCGGCCAAGGTGGCCAAGGCTGCGGCCGACGGCCACACGCTGCTGTTGCACCACATCGGCATGGCCACGAGCCCCGGCCTGTACCGCAATCTGCCCTTCAAGGCGCTGGATGATTTTGAGTACCTGGGCCTGGTCAACGAGGTGCCGATGGCCGTCGTCGGCCGGCCCGGCCTGCCAGCCAGGGACTGGCCTGAGCTCGTGAGCTGGCTGAAGGCCAACCGGGGCAAGATCAACCTGGCCCACGCCGGCCTGGGCACGGCGTCCCACCTGTGCGGGCTGCTGTTGCAACAGCACCTGAAGATCCAGATGACCACCGTGGCCTACAAGGGCACGGCACCGGCCTTGAGCGACCTGCTCGGTGGCCAGGTGGACGTGCTGTGCGACCAGACCACCAACACCGTCGACCCGATTGCCGCCGGTACCCTCAAGGCCTTCGCCGTGACCACGCTCAAACCGCTGACGGCTACCGAACTGGCCAGGCTGCCGACGCTGGACTCGCAAGGTCTGAAGGGCTTCAACGTCTCGATCTGGCATGGGCTGTATGCGCCCAAGGGCACGCCCAGGACGATCCTGGATCAACTCAACGCCGCCTTGCGCGCGACGCTGCAGGACCCCCAGTTCGTCCGACGCCAGCAGGCGCTGGGCGCCCAGGTCGTCAGCGATGCACGCCTGGACCCGGGCGGCCACCGGCGCTTTGTCGAGGTCGAGATCGCCAAGTGGGGTGCGGTGATCCGGGCCGCCGGTCAGTACGCCGACTGAAGCGCGGACCAGGTTGGCGACACCGGCTGCCCGACGGTCAGCCCAGGCGCAGCGCAATGGTGACCGGCCCGTCGTTGACCAGGTGCACCTGCATGTCGGCACCAAAGACCCCCGCTTGCACCGGCGTGTGGCGCTGGCGGGCCAGACGCAGGGTGTGCTCGTAGATCGCCCGTCCCTGCTCGGCCGGTGCAGCCCCGGTGAAGCTCGGCCGGTTGCCGCTCGATGTGTCGGCCGCGAGCGTGAACTGCGAGACGATCAGCAGGCCGCCCTGAACATCCTGCAGGCTGAGGTTCATCTTTCCGGCCGCGTCGCCGAACACACGCAGCCTGAGCAGCTTGTCCACCAGCCGGGACACCTGGGCCGGGCCGTCGGCCGGTTCGGCGCACATCAGCACGAGCAGGCCGCGGTCGATGGCACCGGTCACCACGCCGCCGACCTCCACCCTCGCCTGGGTCACGCGCTGCACCAGCGCGATCACAGCGGGTCCCGGCTGTCGGCGAAATGCGCCTCCACGTCCAGCGGCAACAGCTGGATCGTGGCCCTCAGCCCCGGCACCGCGCTCATCAGAGCCTGCTCAACGCTGGTCCGCACCGCGGCCGCCCGGCCCAGCGTCCAGCTGGCCGGCATGTGCATGTGCAGGTCGACGAAACGGCGCTGCCCGGCCCGGCGTGTCACCACATGATCGAAGCGGATGGTCTGGTGGTTGAACTCCGCCAGCACGCGGTCGATCTGCGAGCGCGCATCGGGTTCCAGCGCATGGTCCATCAGCCCATCGGCCGAACCGGCGATCAGCCGGGCGCCCTCGCGCATGATGTTCAGCGCCACCGCGATGGCGATCAGCGGGTCCAACAGCAACCAGCCGGTGGCTTGCACGGCCAACAGACCCAGCACGACGCCAGCGGAAGTCCAGACATCGGTGAAGAGGTGCCGGGCATCGGCCTCCAGTGCCGCCGACCGCACTGCCCGCGCCTTGCGCAGCATGCTCCAGGCCAGCAGGCCATTCATCGCCGAGCTGAGCACCGACAGCACCAGCCCGAGGTTGACGGCCTGCAGCGGCTGAGGATCGATGAGGCGCAGCACCGCGGCCCAGACGATGCCGGCCGCGGCCGCAAAGATCAGCACACCCTCGAAACCGCTGGAGAAGTACTCGGCCTTGTGATGCCCATAGGGGTGGTCGTCGTCCGGCGGTCGTGCTGCTACGGTGACCATGGCCAGCGCGAACATCGCACCGGCCAGATTGACCAGCGATTCCATCGCGTCGGACAGCAGGCTGACGCTGTCGCTGATCCACCAGGCGCCGGTCTTCAGCGCGATCGTGGCCAGCGCCACAAGGATGGAAATGCGCAGGTAGGTACCGACCTGCATCCCGCCCGCGGCCTTGGAGCCGGTGCCTGCGTTCACGTCGACAGCGTCACCCGGGCGAACTTGCGCTTGCCGACCTGAACGACGCAGGTTCCGGCCGCGACCTTCAGGCCCTTGTCGCTGACCACGGCACCGTCGATGCGCACACCGCCCTGCTGCACCAGGCGCAGCGCCTCGCTGGTGCTGGGCACCAGGCCAGCCAACTTGAGCAGGCTGGCTATGGGCAACGGCGCCCCACTCAGGCTCAGCTCGGGCACCGCGTCGGGCACGCCGCCGCTGGCGCGGCGCTGGAAGTCCGCCTGCGCGGCTTCGGCGGCTGCCGCGCCGTGAAAGCGCGCGGTGATCTCGGTGGCCAGCAGGACCTTGGCTTCCTTGGGGTTGCGGCCCGCGTCGACCTCGGCCTTCAGGCCAGCGATCTCGGCCTCGGGGCGGAAGGACAGCAGCGTGAACCAACGCCACATCTGCACGTCGCTAATCGACAGCAGCTTGGCGAACATGGTGTTGGCGTCCTCGGTAATGCCGATGTAGTTGTTCTTGCTCTTGGACATCTTCTCGACGCCGTCCAGGCCCTCGAGCAGGGGCATCGTCAGAATGCACTGCGGCTCCTGGCCGTATTCGCTTTGCAGCGCCCGGCCCACCAGCAGATTGAACTTCTGGTCGGTGCCGCCAAGCTCGAGGTCGGACTGCAGCGCCACCGAGTCGTAGCCCTGCATCAGCGGATACAGCAACTCATGCACGCTGATCGGATTGCCGGCCTTGTAACGCTTGGTAAAGTCATCCCGCTCCAGCATGCGGGCCAGCGTGTACTTGGCAGCCAGTTCGATCATGCCTCGGGCGCCCAGCGGGTCGCTCCATTCGCTGTTGTAGCGGATCTCGGTGCGGGCCGGGTCGAGCACCAGACTGGCCTGCCGGTAGTAGGTCTGGGCGTTGGCCTCGATCTGTTCGCGGGTCAGCGGCGGCCGTGTTGCATTGCGGCCCGAAGGGTCGCCGATCATCGAAGTGAAGTCACCGATGAGAAATATCACCGTATGCCCCAGATCCTGGAGCTGCCGCATCTTGTTCAGCACCACGGTGTGGCCGATATGGATGTCCGGGGCTGTCGGGTCCAGCCCCAGCTTGATGCGCAACGGCTGGCCCGTGGCCTCTGAACGCGCCAGCTTGGCCAGCCACTCGGTTTGCGGCAGCAGTTCTTCGCAACCGCGCAGCGTGATGGCAAAGGCCTCCCGCACCCGCTCGGTCAGCGGGTGGGTGGTGGGCGGCACAGGTCTTGCCGGGGCAGGGTACGGCGCAGTCATCGGGCTCATGCATCAAGGCGGTTTCAGTTGCTTGCGGCGAAGTTGGGGCGGCTATACTCCGCGCCATCGCCTGCAGCAGTGGGCTTGCGCCGGAAGAGGCCAGGAAGCATTTCCCCGACAAGCGTTCGAATTCTAGTGGACGACCTGTCAGCCGCGTTGGCACCCATGCCGGGCGCGCGTTTCAGGTCTCTGTTCCGAATAGCCATCGTCTGCCAGGGTCCATCGATCGGGCAGGCCAACAAAGCCGACTGACGTTTTGCAGAATCAGATCGACCTCGCTGCGCACGGCCTGCAGCAGTTTGTGGACCAGCATCGCAAGAGCCTCATCGCAGGGGCCGTTGCATTGTTGGCCGGTTTTGGCATCACCGCTGTGGCCGTGGCGCCTCTGGCCAACGATGCCATGCCATTAGCCCAGCGCCTGGTGGTCGAGGCCGTCGTGCCAAAGGGCCTGGATGCCCAGCTCGAAGCGTTGTCTGCGCAGGAGCTGTCGCTGACACGCAGCGACATCACGCGCAGCGTCGATACTGCTGAAAGCCTGCTGGCCCGGCTGGGCGTGCGTGACCCCGCCGCGGTGCAGATGTTGCGGCACGACCGTGTTGCCCGCCTGGTGCTGGCCGGCCGTGGTGGCAAGATGGTGCAGGCCCGGGCCACGCCAGAGGGCGGCCTGCAGGAGCTGGTGGCTCGCTTCCCGGTGGCCCAGGGCGACCAGGCGCGCACGCACTTCACGCGCCTGAGCTTGCGCCTGCGGGCCGGCCAGTGGAGTGCCGAGATGCAGGCCGTGCCCTACGGAACCCAGGCCCGACTGGCCAGCGGCAGCATTCGAAGTTCGCTGTTTGCCGCCACCGACGAAGCCGGGTTGCCCGACAGCATCGCCAGCCAGCTGGCCGAGATCTTTTCCGGCGACATCGATTTCCACCGTGAACTGCGCAAGGGCGACACCTTCAGCCTGATCTACGAAGCCTTGACCGCCGACGGCGAACCGGTTGCTTGGAACGAAGGCGCCGGGCGGGTTCTGGCGGCCGAGTTCGTGAACGCAGGACGCACCCACCAGGCGCTATGGTTCGTCGGCAGCGAAGGGCGTGGCAGCTACTACGGCGCCGACGGTCGCAGCCGCAAACGCGCCTTCCTGGCCAGCCCGGTGGAGTTCTCGCGCGTGACATCGGGTTTCGCGATGCGCATGCACCCCATCCTGCAACGCATGCGGCAGCACAACGGCGTGGACTACGCCGCGCCGGTGGGAACACCGGTGCGCAGCGTCGCCGATGGCGTGGTCGAGTTCGCCGGCACGCAGAACGGCTATGGCAAGGTCATCGAGGTGCGGCACGGCAAGGACCGCAGCACTTTGTATGCCCACCTGAGCAGCATCGCGGTGGCCAAGGGCCAGCGCATCGAACAAGGCCAGCACCTGGGCGCTGTCGGCATGACCGGCATGACGACCGGACCTCACCTGCACTTCGAGTTCCGTGTCAACGGCGAGCACCACGATCCGCTGCTCATTGCCCAGGCCGCCGACACTTTGCCGGTGGATGCCGCCGCCAAGCCGCGTTTTGATGAAATGGCGCGTTTGGTCCAGGTCAAGCTGGACGTGGCCGAGTCGCTTTCCGGTCGGCGCGCACGTTTCGAATAGGCACTCTGGGAGCGTGGCCTGGTTCATCGGGCTGATGTCCGGCACCTCGCTGGACGGCGTTGACGGCGTCCTGGCACGGGCCGAGCCCGGTCACCATCCCTTGCGACCCACCCGGGCCCATGTGCACCGAGCTTTCGGTGATGAGCTGCGTCGGGCCCTGCTGGATCTGAACGCCACCGGGGCCGACGAGATCCACCGCAGTGCGCTGGCCACCAATGCGCTGATGCGCCTGTACGCAGACGTCGTGGCGCAGCTGCTCGGGGAAGCCAGGATCGGCGCGCAGGATGTGCGCGCGCTGGGCGCACACGGGCAGACCGTGCGGCACCGGCCCGGTGAGTTCGACGGCACCGGCTATACCGTGCAACTGGTCAACGGCGCGCTGCTGGCCGAGCTCACGGGGGTGGATGTGGTCTGCGACTTCCGCAGTCGCGACGTGGCCGCTGGTGGCCAGGGTGCGCCGCTGGTGCCGGCCTTCCACGCCGCCTGCTTTGCCCGGCCGGACCAGGACGTCGCGGTGCTCAACATCGGCGGCGTGGCCAACCTCACCCTGTTGCCGATGAACGGACCGGTGCTTGGTTTCGACTGCGGCCCCGGCAATGTTCTGATGGACTTGTGGTGCCAGCGGTATCGTGGTGAACGCTTCGATGGCGGCGGGGCATGGGCGGCCGCTGGCCGCGTCCTGCCGGAACTGCTGGCCCTCTGGCTGAAGGAGCCCTACTTCGGCTGGCCACCGCCCAAGAGCACGGGCCGCGACCGCTTCCACGCTGGATGGTTGGACGCCCGGCTGCAGGATGCACCGGCCGCGGATGTGATGGCCACCCTGGCTGAACTGACGGCCGCGTCGGCCCTGCAGGCCCTGCGCCAACACGCCCCGGGAACGCAGCATCTGCTGGTCTGTGGCGGAGGAGCCCTAAACCGGCACCTGATGGAGCGCCTGACCCGGCTTGCCGGTGAAGGACTGCGGGTGCAAAGCAGCGCAGCGGCCGGCATCCCGCCAGACCAGGTCGAGGCACTGGCTTTCGCCTGGCTGGCGCAACGATTCCTGGACCGGGAACCAGGCAACTTGCCTGCCGTTACCGGAGCTCGGGGGCTACGACCCTTGGGCGCGCTCTACCCGGCCGCCTGAGCGATCAGACCGTGAACGACGACCCGCAGCCGCAGGTCGTGGTGGCGTTGGGGTTCTTGATCACGAATTGCGCGCCTTGCAGGTCTTCCTTGTAGTCGATCTCCGCGCCCACCAGGTACTGCAGGCTCATCGCGTCGATCAGCAAGGTGACACCATTCTTGGCCATCTGGGTATCGTCCTCGTTGACGACTTCGTCGAAGGTGAAGCCGTACTGGAAGCCCGAACAACCGCCGCCTTGCACGAAAACACGCAGCTTCAGATCGGGATTGCCTTCTTCGGCCACGAGATCGGCCACCTTGGCCGCCGCACTGTCGGTAAAGATCAGCGGCGCCGGCGGCGCGTCCTCGGCGGCAAATGGGGTGGCTTCGGCGATGGCATTCATGGAGTTCTCCTTGGGGACGGCGATCAGGCGTCGTTGGACGCGGCGAGTATGAGCGTGGGCTTTTCAGCGGCCTTCAAGGGCTTGAGCAAGCCATCGACTTGCGCACCGGGGTGCATTTCCAGTGTCTGGTACCGCACATCGCCCTCGATTCGGGCCCTGGGCTGAAGTTCGAGCAACTCATCGGAATGCAGCGGGCCACAGACCTCACCATTGATGATCACATGGCTGGCCCTGACCTTGCCATGCACGCGGGCTTTTTCGCTGATGACCAGGATGCTGCGGCCTTCGGCAGCCTCGACGTCGCCATGCACTTCGCCGTCGATGCGCAGCCCCTCGTCGAAGTGGATGTTGCCTTTGACGATCACGCCCTCGCCGATCAGGCTGCGAATCGGAGGCGGTTTCCTCCTGCCCAAGCCGAACATGCTGCTGACTCCTGTCTGGCCCGGCTAGAGCCGGGTCGTGTGAAGGGCCCGTGTGACGCCATTGGCATCCAGCACACGGACCTGTACGGTTTTTATCACGGCCGCCGCAGGGTGCTCGACCTGGCCTTCGACCCGCGCAACCTGTTTCACCCGCAACGGACGGGGGCCGCCAGGCAGTGACTGGGCCCAAGTCCTGCCCTCGAGCAGACCCGAAAGCTGAAGCTCGTAGCGCCCGTTGAAGTCGCCGCTGTCCTTGCCGTTTTGCACGACGAGCATCTGGTAGCGCAGCTCTCCGGGCGCCTTGGCTTCAGCCTGCAGTCCACGCAGCTGGATGCCCTCGGCACCGGTGGGCAGGAGCTTCTGGAAGAAGCCGAGTTCGGATTGCAGCGTCAGCTTGTCGGCTTCTGCCTGGCGCAGCTGTTGCGCCAGCTTCTCCTGCGCCGATCGCTCGGCTTTGAGCAGGCTCTGCGATGTATCGGCGACCTGACGCGACTGTTCGTGGGCATCGCGCAGACGCGCCAATTCGACGCGCAAGCTGGCCAGTTCTTCCTTGGCGCCGCGATCCAGCCCGGCAAACTGCTTGCCGAAGTCGAAGGCCCAAAGCGCCAGCGCTGCTGAAAAACCAAGCACAACGGCGACTGCAGCCCAACGCAGGGGCCAGGGCAGGCGGCTGCGCACGATCATCCTCGGTGCACTGACCGAAAGACGCCGGCGCAGGAGCTTCCAGCGCATGGTGCCGGGCCGCCCAGCCGGGGCCGGAAAACGATCCCGCGCCGGGTCTCAGCGCTTGCTGAACTGCTTGCGGCGACGGGCGCCGTGCAGACCGACCTTCTTGCGCTCGACTTCGCGCGCGTCGCGCGTCACGAAACCGGCGCGGCTCAGCTCGGGCTTGAGCGCCACGTCGTAGTCGATCAGCGCCCGGGTGATGCCATGGCGCACCGCACCGGCCTGGCCGGATTCACCGCCGCCGTGCACGTTGATCTTGATGTCAAAGGCGCCATCATTGGCCGTCAGCAGCAAGGGCTGCTTGACGATCATGATCGAGGTCTGGCGGCCGAAGTAGACATCGATGGCCTTGCCGTTGATCACGATCTGACCACTGCCCTTCTTGATGAAGACCCGCGCCACGCTCGACTTGCGCCGGCCGGTGCCGTAGTTCCACTGTCCGATCATCGCTGCGTCCTCAAATCTCAAGCGGCTTGGGCTGCTGGGCGGCATGCGGGTGGGTGTCACCGGCATAAACCTTCAGCTTCTTGACCATCGCGTAGCCGAGCGGCCCCTTGGGCAACATGCCCTTGACGGCCTTTTCGAGCGCGCGGCCGGGGTGCCTGGCCTGCAAGTCCTTGAAGGGCGTCGCGGTGATGCCGCCAGGATAGCCGGAGTGCCGGTAGTAGATCTTGTCGGTGGCCTTTGCCCCGGTGACCCGGATCTTGTCGGCATTAACGACGATGATGAAATCACCGGTATCGACGTGAGGCGTGTAGATGGCCTTGTGCTTGCCGCGCAAACGGCGTGCTGCTTCGCTGGCAACACGACCGAGCACCTTGTTGGTGGCGTCAATCACAAACCACTCGTGCTTCACCTCGGCCGGCTTGGCGCTGAAGGTCTTCATGAGGGTCTTTCCAAAGGCGTACCAACGGTGGTGGCACGCCGAGTCTTCGGCTCTGGCATCTGCCGTACGAACCGGGCCGCCAAGGCCACCAGGCCGATTGCACTCTTGGCACCGCTTGTCAGAAGGCGGCCTCGCAAGGCAACGAGCATGGCCAGCGCACGACGGGCGGCTTGATAGCTCGCCCGCCTCGGTGCGCCACATGTCCGCATTTACCCGTCCGAACCCGGGCAAGCCTTGCAGTGTACACCGGTTCGAGCCCGTGCCGACTGACGTCAAGTTCCGAACAGACCGGTCGCAGGAGGGTTGCATTGGGGGTTAACCCTAGATTTCTCTACTAGGATGGCTCCATGACCACCGGAGCATGGATGACGCAACACCCCGAATCGATGCATGCGGCGGCCGCAACGCCAGCGCAGCGCAGCGCGCGTGAAGGCGGACTGGCCAAGCAGTGGTTGCCGGTGCGAACACTGGGCAGCAGGCATCGGGCCCAGGTCCGCCGCCATCTTCAGGCGCTTTCTCCCCAGGATCGGCAGCTGCGCTTCGCCCATGTCGCCACCGACGAGCAGATTGCCCGCTACGCCGACCAGATCGACTTTGTTCACGATGAGGTGTTCGGCGTCTTCGACCGCCGCCTGCGGCTGGTGGCGATGGCGCACTTGGCTTTTGCTCCCGATGGGCTGCTGGCCGAATTCGGGGTCTCGGTGTCCAGTCGCGTCAGGGGACGGGGCTTTGGCACCCGCTTGTTCGAGCACGCCGTGACCCATGCCCGCAACCGCGGCGTCAGCTCCCTGGTTCTGTACACGGCGCGAGAGAACGAGGCCATGCTCAGCATCGTGCGCCGCGCGGGCGCGCGGATCAGCTTCGAGGGCGCGGAAGCGACCGCTCGCCTGCCACTGAGGGCAGACACCCTGGGCACGCGGCTGGAAGCGATGCTGGAAAGACACGCTGCCGAATTCGACTACCAGCTCAAGTTGCGGGTCTTCAGACTCGACAGGCTGCGTGAAGGTGAGTTGGTCAAACCACGTCTGGACGCTTGAACGGCCCTCCGCCCCCTCGGGTGGGTGGTGCGGGTGCCCCTGTACACGGGGTCCCTGGGTGGCGAACAGGCAGTAACATCTGCGGCAAGCTTCTTGATGCGGTTCCTGCCTGCAGGTCGACGGTTTTGGCTCGGCCTGTTCGTTCATGCATACCCAAATTTCGTGGATCCTCGCCTCGATCTCGCTGGCGCTGCTGGTCGGTGCGGGATTGTTGTGGCTGATTTACGGGCGGTCGCCAAAGGTTGGATCGTTGCCCACTGAGTGGACGCTGACCTCAAGACCTGTCTTCAGCACCGAGGAACGCAGGGTCTACCGTCAGTTGCGCGAGGCCTTGCCACACCACATCCTGCTGTCCAAGTTGCCTCTGGTGCGTTTTTGCCAGCCGACCGATCCCCAGGAGGTGCGCTACTGGTACCAGTTGCTGGGCACCATCCACGTCGCGTTTGCCGTGTGCAGTGCCAACGGGCGGGTCTTGGTTGCGATCGATGTCGAAGGCGGGCGCACGCCTTCGCGGCGGTCCCAGATGATCAAACAATCGGTGCTGGCGGCCTGCCGTGTTCGCTACCTGCGCTGTTCGATCGACCACCTGCCTTCAATTCCTGAACTGCAGCTGCTGGTGCCGCACAGCGGCACCACAGCCAGCGGACCACAACCTGCGCCCACCGGGGGCCGCCGTTCGGCCAATGGGCCAGGGTCGCGGCGGCGAGGCAACACGACGTTGTGGCATGACTCGGGTTTCCTGCAGGACTCCTTCTTCGGCGACGGGGCGCGCGAACCAGGGCCTCCCTTCGGTGGTTTTGACGGGTTTCGCGGCCCACCCAGCGCCAGGGACGAGTTCTCTTCGGTCCCGGACAACCTGGGCGGCGTCGTTGTCGACAGCCTGAACGAGCCGCTGCGGCACTGATTGGACTACTCCCGACTCGATCCGCAGCAGGTCCTGGCCTCGCTCGAGGCAGTGTCCCTACACGGTGACGGGCGTGTGCTTCAGCTCAACTCCTACGAGAACCGGGTGTTCCAGGTGTTTCTGGATGATGGCCGGGCCGTGGTCGCCAAGTTCTACCGTCCTTGCCGCTGGAGCGACCCGCAGATCGTCGAAGAGCACCAGTTCGCACTCGAACTCGCAGCCGCGGAAGTGCCGGTGGTGCCACCGCTGGCGCTGCGTCCGGCTGCCGGCGCGGTAGGGCTCGAACTGCTGGGTGAGCCCTCGACGCTGGCGCGACACCGGACTGCGCATGGCACGCACCGCTTTGCAGTGGCAATGCGCTGCACAGGCCGTGAACCAGAGCTCGAAGCGCCTTCCACATTGAGCCAGCTGGGGCGCTTCATCGGCCGGCTGCATGCGGTCGGCCGGCGCAGTTCATTCCGCCACCGGCACCAGCTGGACCCGAGCGCCGACGGCCAGCGCGCGCTGGCGCTGCTGCGCTCAAGCAGCCTGGTCACCGAGGGTGAACGTCCGGCCTGGCAGGATGTCGCCGAGCGCGCTGTGGCTTGCCTGGTGGGCGCCTTCGAGTCCTTTTCACCGCTCGCCACGCTGCGCCTGCATGGCGACTGCCACCTGGGCAACGTGCTATGGCGATTTCATGGCGACGCGCCCGGCCCGCACGTGGTGGATCTGGACGACGCGATGATGGGCCCGGCCGTGCAGGACCTCTGGATGTTGGTCTCCGGGGACCACGCGACGATGGCGGCACAGCTCGACCGGCTGCTCGAAGGCTACGAGCAGTTCTGCGAATTCGACGACCGCCAGCGCCGGCTCATCGAGCCGCTACGCACCCTGCGCATGCTGCGCTACAGCGCCTGGCTGGCCGAACGCTGGGACGATCCGAGCTTTCCGCTGAACTTCCCGCACTTCGCCACGCAGGCCTACTGGTCGCAGCAGACCGTGCAACTGCGCGAACAGCTCGAGCTGATGGCGGCCTGAAAGCCGTCATCGGCTCCCACGGTCAGGCCATCAGCAGGCGATTGATGCGCTGCACATAGGCCGCAGGGTCGTCCAGCTGCCCACCTTCGGCTAGCAAGGCCTGGTCGAACAGGATCAGCGCCAGGTCGTCGAAACCGGCGTCGCTTTCGCCGATGGCGCCAAGCCGCTTGACCAGCGCGTGTTCGGCGTTGACTTCCAGGATGGGCTGCGATCGCGGCGCACCCTGCCCGGCTTGCTTGAGCAGGCGGGCCAGGTGTGAGCTCATGTCGCCCTCGTCGACCACGATGCAGGCCGGTGAATCGACCAGTCGCGTCGTCGTGCGTACATCCTTGGCGCGGTCCTTGAGTGCCGTCTTCAAGCGCTCGAGCACCGGCTTGAAGGACTCTGCAGCCGCTTCGGCGGCCTTCTTCTCTTCTTCGTCCTGCAGCTTGCCCAGGTCGACACCACCCTTGGCCACGCTTTGCAGCGGCTTGCCGTCAAATTCGTACAGGTGGCTCAGCATCCACTCGTCGACGCGGTCGGTGAACAGCAGCACCTCGATGCCCTTCTTGCGGAAGACCTCCAGCTGCGGGCTACCCTTGGCCGCGGCCAGGGTGTCGGCGGTGATGTAGTAGATGGCTTCCTGGCCCTCCTTCATGCGACCCACGTAGTCGGTGAAGGACACGCCCTCGTCCGCGCTGGTCGAGGCAAAGCGCAGCAGCTTGGCCAGGCGCTCCTGGTTCTGGTGGTCTTCGCCGATGCCTTCCTTGAGCACGGCGCCGAACTGCTTCCAGAACTCGGCGTACTTGTCCTTCTGATTTTCGGCCACCTCTTCGAGCATCGACAACACGCGTTTGGTGCAGCCCTCGCGGATGGCCTTCACGTCGCGGCTCTCCTGCAGCAGCTCGCGGCTGACGTTCAAGGGCAGGTCGGCGCTGTCAATCACCCCCTTGACGAAGCGCAGGTAGACCGGCATCAGCGCCTCGGCGTCGTCCATGATGAAGACGCGCTTGACGTAGAGCTTGACACCGCCGCGCTTGTCGCGGTTCCACAGGTCGAATGGCGCCTTGGCCGGCACGTAGAGCAGCTGGGTGTACTCGGTGCGGCCCTCGACGCGGTTGTGCGTATAGGCCAGTGGCGCCTGCTGGTCGTAGCTGATCTGCTTGTAGAACTCCTGGTACTGCGCATCCGTGATGTCGCTCTTGCTGCGCGTCCAGAGTGCGGCGGCCTTGTTCACCGGCTCCCATTCGTCGGTGCTGATCTGTTGTTTCTTCTCGTCATCCCATTTCTGCTTGGGCATCAGCACCGGCAGGCTGATGTGGTCGCTGTACTTGCTGATGATGGACTTGAGCTTCCACGCGCTGAGGAACTCCTCTTCGCCGGCGCGCAGGTGCAGGATGACATCGGTGCCGCGCTGGGCTCGTTCGATGGTCTCGACCTCGAAGTCGCCCGTGCCCTCGCTGCTCCAGCGCACGCCCTCGCCGGGCGCCGCGCCGGCGCGGCGGGTCTCCACGGTCAGCCGGTCGGCCACGATGAAGCCGCTGTAGAAGCCCACGCCGAACTGCCCGATCAGGTTGGCGTCCTTCTTCTGCTCGCCTTCGAGCTGGGCCATGAACTCACGCGTTCCGCTCTTGGCGATGGTGCCCAGATGCGAAACGGCTTCGTCGGCACTCATGCCGATGCCGTTGTCGCGGATGGTGATGGTCTTGGCCTGCTCATCGAACCAGACGCGGATTTCCAGGTTGGGGGTGTCCTCGTACAACGCCGCCTTGTCCAGCGCCTCGAAGCGCAGCTTGTCGCAGGCATCGGACGCGTTGGAAACCAGCTCACGCAGGAAGATCTCCTTGTTCGAGTACAGCGAGTGGGTGACGAGGTGCAGGATCTGCTTGACCTCGGCCTGGAATGACAGGGTTTTTTTGTCCATCGTCGAATCGTTCTTCAGAGGAAGGGAAATGCCCGGGGCGATTGCCGCCAAGCCCAGTCAGCCACGGTGGGGACGCCAGGCTGGATTTCAAGCCCCGGCGGCAGACCGATCCGCTTGATCAAGGTCATCCCAGCCCGACTTGAGTTTGGTAGCGTGCCGCATTTGCACGTCACCGATTCCCCGGGGCAGACCACCATGCAGACCGAACTCTTCAACGATGGCCGGCACCGCTGCCTGATGTTCAGCGACATGGGCGCAACCCAGGACGCTGTCCAGTGCAACCAGTTCCTGGTCGTCCACGGCGAAGCAGGCGCTCTCATCGACCCGGGCGGCAACCTGGCCTACAACGACCTGTACATGGGCGTTTCGCAGCGCTTCCCGCTGCACAACCTGACCGCCATCCTGGCCTCGCACGCCGACCCCGACATCATCGCCAGCCTGGACCGCTGGATGACGGCCACTCCCGCGCCGGTCTACATCTCTGCAGTCTGGGAACGTTTCGTGCCGCACTTCTGCAAGCCGGGCAAGACCCAGGGCCGCGTGCTGGGCATCCCAGATGCCGGCATGCGCCTGGCCATCGGCAGCTCCGAACTGGTCGCCGTGCCTGCGCACTTCATGCACTCGGAAGGCAACTTCCAGTTCTGGGATGCCGACAGCGGCATCCTGTTCTCGGGGGATCTGGGGGTATCGGTGGGCGTGGACCCGACGCAGCCGGTGACCAATCTAGGGCCCCACCTGCCACGGATGGAGGCTTTCCACCGGCGTTACATGGTCAGCAACCGGGTCCTGCGTTTGTGGGCCACGATGGTGCGTGACCTGCCCATCCGGATGATCGTGCCGCAACACGGCTGTCCACTGGCCGGCCCCGCCGTACCGGCCTTCATCGATTGGGCCGAGGGGCTGTCTTGCGGCGTCGACCTGATGGATCAGACGAACTACCGATTGCCGCGCTGACGACGCGTCGGGGTCCCTGGCGGCTCCAGCGGGGCCACCGAGTCAACACAGTGCGCGCAACTGTTCGAGCCACCCTGCTGCCTGCAGGGCATCGTGCACCGGGCCTTTCACGACCCTGGCTCCCAGCAGGACGAAGCCGCACTTGTGGCGCGGACTCGCGCGCACGCCATCGAAAGCGAGTTCCACCACCCATGTCGGCCGCAGCACGCGGACGGGTCCGACCCGGCGCAATTGGCTGGCCTGGATCAGCCGCCGCAGATCCAGGCCTTGCGCCACCGTCGGGCCCGGGTCCAGCTTGGCCACAGTCACCAGTTCGAGATCACCGGCCCGTGGCGCTTCACCCCGCTCAACGGCGTCCAGCACGGCCTGCACCTCGCCGGCATCAGCGGGCTGTCGGCTCCAGACCGCAAAGCCGCACACACTGGGGTGGACACCCGCGACCCCCACGTGCACGTAGACAAGGATCGCCGCCAGACGGCTGGGCTCGCGCTTGCACACCCAGGCGGCCGTCTGCGCTGGCTGGTCGCCGTCGCGGACGCCAGCGCGCGACCTCAGCAGCAGGCCCAGCGCGGCGTGCCCGCAGGCGCCTTGCCGCAGACGTTCGCCTTCGGTCCAGCTTGGCACGGTCAGTGCCGGTGACCACCCGAACCCGGCGCCGGATCGACACCATGGCTGGGCCTGCAGATGCACCAGCCGTTCCTGCAGCGGCAGTCCACGCAGGTCCATGCCGCGGTCCTCCAGCAGGTCCCGCAAGATGAAGCGCACCGGCGGCTGCGCCCCCCGCTGCCTGGCGTGCCCTGGCGTCACCAGGCCTTCCAGCACCGTGCCATCCGGCAGCTCATGGGCCAGGGCTGCAACATCGGGCAGGGACGCGGTGACCAGTTCCTCGTCCGCCGACCAGATCCACACCTGACCCTGGCGCTTGACGATCTGGGCCTGCAAACCGTCGAACTGCCACTGCACCAGCCAGTCGCCAGGCGCACCCAGGTTCTCGCACGGCCCCGCGAGTTCGGCCACCGGTTGGAAAGAAAACGGAAGACCCACGCACGCGCCATCGTCCGGTGCCACCAACGCACGCCAGTGCCGGGCATCTGGAAGGCTGCGCGCACCAAGCCAGCCCTGCAGGCGCAAGGCCAGCAGGCGCGCGTCCAACTGGGCATGCTCGGCCAGCGACTGCAACAGGCAGCGTGGGTCAGGCCTCAGGCGCGGACCTCCGGCAGCCAGTTGGGTGAAGAGCTGGCGACCCGTCGTGTCCAGCATCGCCCAGGCCTGGGCGATGCTGGCATCGCGTTGCGGCGACGGCATGTCTCGCAGCAGCAGCACATGCTGGATCCAGTCGGCGAGTCCGCCCGGGTGGTCCCGCTGCGCAGGCGGCGGCAGCAGATGTGCGATGGTCTCCGCAAGATCACCGGACACCTGCCGGCATGCGTCGAACAGCCAGGGGTCGATACCGGCCACCTCGCAGGCCAGCGTGCGCAACCGCACCGCCGAAACCCCGGTGCGCAAGCGGCCACCCCGCAGGAGGTGCAAGGCCCAGGCCGCATCCTCGGCGGTCGCGCCGCGGAAATAGCGGACCAGAGCAGCCCGGTGGACCTCGGGCTGGGCGCTGCTGTCCAGCGTTTCGATCAGGCGGGCGAAGCGGTGCACGCCACGATCATGCACGCATGGCGTTCAGCCGGCGCCGGTCGGCGCCACGCGCACGCGCACGCCATCGGCCACCGCAGCCGGCGGATAGACGATCACGGCGCTGTCCGGCGCAAGACCCTCGCTGACCCAGGCCTGGCTGGCATTGCGCGCCGCCACGCTCACGCCCTGCAACCGCGCCTTGCCGTCGGCCAGCACGAACACCGCATGCCGGAGTGGCTGGCCTTGAATGGCGGGCAGCGGGAACACCGCACTCACCGGAACGCGCAGCACGCGGTCCTGGCTCAGCGTGACGATGCGCACGGCCACGCGGTAGCCATCGCCCAGCTCGGCCCACTCGCTCGCCGGGCTGGTGATGGCGATGATCACGTTCACACGCTGTTCTTCGACGCCGAGGGCCGAGACCTTGGTGAAGGCAGCCGGCTCCACGCGCTGGACCCGCCCCTGCAGCAGCGCCGGGCCACCCCAGCGTTCGATGCGCACGGCGCTGCCCGGTCGCGCCTGCAGCGCGTCGGAGCTCAGCAGTTCCGCCACCACCTCCAGGTGGCGGGTGTCGCCGATCTCGAGCAAAGGCGCACCCAGCGGCACGGTCGTTTCGCTCGTCTGATGCAGCTTGAGCACACGCCCGGCCACCGGGGCCCGCAGGACGAAGCCGCCGGCCTTGCGCCCCTCCCCGGTTCCCTGCACCGCCAGCAGCGCGGCACGAGCCAGGGCCAGGCCATGGCGAGCGACCTGTTCGCCCTCTTCCGCGGCATCCAGGTCTTTTCGCGCCGCATCAACGGCCAGGCGGTCGCTGTCCATCTTGGTGGCAGCCACGAAGCCCTGCTGCGCCAGTTGTTCGGTGCGGCGCCAGTCCGATCGTGCGCGCTCCAGCGCGACCCGGGCCGTGCCGACGCGCGCACGCGCCTGCAGGACGGCGGCATCGGCCGCGCCGATGCGCGCGACTTGCTCGCGCAGCGTGCGTTCGTCCTGCAGGGGCGAGAGCACCGGCATCAGCGTGGCCAGCGCGTCGCCCACCTGCACCGCATCGCCTTCCCGCAGCGTCAGGCGCTGCAGGCTACCCAGCAGCGGGGCCGACACCACGTAGCGTTCGTGCAGCCGCGTGCGCGCGTCCTCGTCCAGCGTGGTCTCGAAAGGACCGAGCGTGGTGCGTGCGATTTCCACCTCCACCGGGCGTGGCATGAAGGCCCAGGCCAGCAGGCCCAAAGCGGCCACGGCGGCTGCAGCACCGAACAACAGCGACTTGCCTTTCATGCTCACTCCCGGGTCTTGAGTGCGGCCACCATGTCCAGGCGGTCGATGCGACGGCGCACCACCAGTGCGCTGATCAGTCCGGCCAGCACCACGCACAAGGCGGCCCAGGCGTAGGTGCGTGGCTGGATCACCACGGGAAAGCTGAACTGGTCGCTGCGCAGCATCCACACCAGGCCGTGCACCAGGCCATTGCCCAGCACCATGCCCAGCGGCAGCGCCAGCGCGATGACCAGTGCCAGCTCGCCCAGCAGCAGCGCCGAGACTTCGGCGCGCCTGAAGCCCAGCACACGCAGGCTGGCCAGTTCCCAGCTGCGCTCGGCCAGCGATATGCGCGCGTTGTTGTAGACCACGCCCACCGCGATGACGCTGGCGAACAGCGTGAGCACACCGCTCATGATGCGCACGTTGCGGGCACTGAGCTCCTGCATGTTGCGCAGCATCGTGGCCTTGCTGAAGGCACCGGCCACGCGCGGCATCCGGCGCGTGGCATCCAGCACCGCCGCTTCCCGCCCACGCTCCAGCACCAGCGTGAAGCCGGTGCTGAGATCGCTCTCGCCCAGCATCCGGTTCAGCGCAGCGCGGCTCATGTAGACGTTGAGCCCCATCATCTCGCGCACCGTGGCGTCGACCACCACGGCCAGGCTGCGCCTGCGCCCTTGCAGCACCTCGACCTGCAAGGCTTGGCCAACCTGCACGCCCAGCTTGTCGGCCAGGCGATCGGTGAGCACCAGGCCGGCACCGGTTGGGCGCGCTTCGCCACCCTGCAGGTCGATGATGCGGTTGTGCTCCGGTTCGGCAGGCAGGCCGCGGATCTGGCTGCGTTCCTGGCGGTGGCCGTTGGTCAGCGTCACCGGCACGAAGCGGGTGGATTCGACCGCCTTCACACCGTCCAGGTGCGCCAGTTCGTGTCGCGCCCGGTCCGGCACCGGATCCATCAGCCACACGGCCACGTCGTAGCGCATGGCGCGGTTGAACTGCGTGTCGACGATGACCTCGATCGCGTCGCGGAAAAAGTTGCCCAGGATCACGATGGCCAGCGCTGCCGCCACACCGCCGATGGCCAGCGTGGTGCGAACCGGACGC
>WBZP01001807.1_pt1 | contig 22596 bp, 24 predicted proteins | sample 5204301 | NCBI WGS metagenome assembly WBZP01 (sample SAMN12412401, study PRJNA552823) | activated sludge metagenome | isolation source: activated sludge from nitrification reactor of wastewater treatment plant... | place: USA: Pennsylvania | collected 2017
CAGCAGCCCCAGCAGGAGGTGCTCGGTTTCGATGTACGGGCTGCCGAACTGGCTGGCCTCGTAACGGGCGAAAAAGATCACCCGCCGAGCTCTCTCGGTGTAGCGCTCGAACATCCTGTTTATCGACCCCGGCTCGTGCCGGGGAGCACAGTCACCCCGGCCAGGAGACGATCATAGCCGAAAACCACCCGCCGGGCCGCCCGGCCCGGGCGGGCCGGCGCGCCATTCAACTCCCGGCGCGTCAAGCCGGTACGAGCCGGCCGCCCGTCAGGCGCAGCACGCGGTCGCACGCCCCGGCGAGCTCGTCGTTGTGGGTCACGACGAGCACCGTGAGATTCCTCGTGCGGCTCAGGCCGCGGAGCGTCTCGTGGAGCCTCCGGCCCGTCTCGCGGTCGAGGTCCCCCGTCGGCTCGTCGGCGAAGAGGGCCCGGGGCCCGGCCGCCAGAGCGCGGGCCACGGCGACCCGCTGCTGCTCGCCGCCCGAGAGCGCGCCGGGGCGGTGGTCCGCCCGGGCGGCGAGGCCGACCTCGGCCAGCAGCTCGGACGCCCGCCGGTGAGCCTCGGGCGCCCCGGCGCCCCCGATGAGGAGGGGCATGGCCACGTTCTCGAGGGCGGAGAACTCCGGCAGCAGGTGGTGGAACTGGAACACGAAGCCGAGCGTCCGGTTCCGGAACGCGCAGCGGCGCGACTCGGAGAGGGCGAGCACGTCCTCGCCGGCGACGCGGAGCCCCCCCGCGTCGGGCCGGTCGAGCGTTCCCAGGACGTGGAGGAGCGTCGACTTCCCCACTCCCGAGGCGCCGACGACCGCGACCATCTCGCCGGCCTCGACGTCGATGTCGACGCCCTCGAGGACGCGCACCTCCCCCGCCGCCGTCCGGTACCGCTTCTCGAGCCCGCGGGCCTCGACGAGGGGCATCAGTCGTACCGCAGCGACTCGGCCGGGTCGAGGCGGGCCGCACCGCGGGCCGGGTAGAGGGTCGCGAGGAAGCAGACGAGGAGGGCGCCGGCGAGCACCACCGCGGCGTCGACCGGCAGGAGGCGGAACGGCACCCACGCGATCTGGTACACGTCCTCCGGGATGCGGATGAGGCGATAGCGGTCGAGGACCGCGCAGACGGACCAGCCGAGGAGCCCGCCGAGGGTCGTCCCCACCGCCCCGATGATCGTTCCCTGGAGCATGAAGATGCGCATGATCGAGCGGCGCGACGCGCCCATCGAGACGAGGATCGCGATGTCCTTGTGCTTCTCCATCACCATGAGGACGAGCGTCGCCACGATGTTGAGGGCCGCCACCGCGACGATGAGGCCGATCGTGATCCCGATCGCCATCTTCTCGATCCACAGCGCGGAGAACAGGCTGCCGTTCATCTGCACCCAGTCGGTGGTCACGTAGCCGGGCCCGAGCGCGGCCGCGAGGTCCTTCGCCGCCCTCTTCACGGCGAACAGGTCGTCGAGGCGCACCTCGACGAGGGTCCGGCTGTCGTCGGCGTCGAAGAGGCGCTCGGCCGCGGCGAGCGGCACGTACGCCCAGGCCGCGTCGAACTCGTAGAGGCCCGTCCGCACGGTCCCCGCCACGCGGACCCGGGTGACGCGCGGCAGGAGGCCGATCGGCGAGAGCCGCCCGCGGGGCGAGGTGACTGTCACCACGTCGCCGGCCGCGACGTTCAGCTGGTCGGCGAGCGCGGCGCCGAGGAGCGCGGGGGCGGGGCCTTCGGCCGGCGCCTCGAAGCCGGCGAGGGGCCCCTCGCGCACCTTCGCGACGACGTCCGTGACCGTCTTCTCCTCGGCCGGCACGATCCCCTTGAGGGTGGCGACGGCGGAGGACGTGGCGCTCGTGAGGAGCACCTTGCCGTACATCGCGGGCGCGGCCCCGGCGACGCCCGGGACGCCCCGCGCCCGGCGGACGACGCCCGCGTAGTCCCCGATCGGCTCGCCGCGCTCGCGGAAGATCGACACGTGGGCGGTCGCCCCGAGTATGCGATTGCGGATCTCGGACTGCAGCCCCGTCATGAGGCCGAGCGCGACGAAGAGGGCCATGACCCCGACCGCCACCCCGGCCACCGCGACCGCCGAGATGAGGGAGATGAACGCCTGCTTGCGCCGGGCGGTCAAGTACCGCAGCGCGACGCGGAGCTCCCAGGGCACCCGGCCGCTCCCCGTCAGGCGCCGCCCTCCCCGGCCGTGTCCGCGCGGCCCGCCTCGGGCCGCATGTGGGGGAAGAGGATCACGTCGCGGATGGACGGCGAGCCGGTGAGGATCATCGCGAGGCGGTCGATGCCGACGCCGCAGCCGCCGGTCGGCGGCAGGCCGTGGCCGAGGGCGCGGACGTAGTCGTCGTCCATCTGGTGCGCCTCGTCGTCGCCCTTCTCGCGCTCCTTCAGCTGGTCGAGGAACCGCGCGCGCTGCTCGAGCGGGTCGTTGAGCTCGGAGAAGCCGTTCGCGATCTCCATCCCCGCCGCGTAGAGCTCGAACCGGTCCGCCACCCGCGGGCGGTCGGGGTGGGCCTTCGCGAGGGGCGAGATCTCCACCGGGTGGTCGATGACGAACGTCGGCTCCCAGAGCATCGTCCGGTCGGGGTCCCAGCGCCGCTCCGCCCAGGTCTCGAAGAGGTGAGCGATCCGCTTCCCGTGGGACATGGGTCCGAGCCTCTCCCGCGAGACCTCGTCGCGGAACACCGCCTCGTCCTTCGAGCCGGCCGCGAGGCGGGGGGCCTTCGGCCCGGCCCGGAGCCACGCCTCGAGCGCCGCGGCGTCCTCGATCGAGGCCTCGTCGAGGCCCCAGCCCTGCTCCGCGGCCACCGCCGCGATCGCCTCGGTCATCCGCAGCCGCCGGAACGGGGCGGCGAACGAGACCTCGCGCCCGCGGTACGTCACGGGGCCGGCGGCGGCCGCCCGCGTCGCCGCCGCGACGAGGTCCTCCGTCGTCGCGATGACGTCGCGGCAGTCGAAGTAGGCGGTGTAGAACTCGAGCATCGTGAACTCCGGGTTGTGCATCGAGGAGATGCCCTCGTTCCGGAAGTTCCGGTTGATCTCGTAGACGCGCTCGAAGCCGCCCACGACGAGGCGCTTGAGGTAGAGCTCGGGCGCGATCCGGAGGTAGAGGTCGATGTCGAGCGCGTTGTGGTGCGTGACGAACGGCCGGGCCACGGCGCCGCCGGCGATCGGCTGCATCATCGGCGTCTCGACCTCGAGGTAGCCGCGGTCGTCGAGGTAGCGCCGCATCGCGGCGACCATGGCGCTGCGGGTCACGAACGCGCGGCGCACCTCGGGGTTGGCGATGAGGTCGAGGTAGCGGCGGCGGTAGCGCGCCTCGGTGTCCGACAGGCCGTGCCACTTCTCGGGCGGGGGCAGGAGCGCCTTCGAGAGGAAGACGAGCTCCCGGGCCTGCACGCTCAGCTCGCCCTTCCGCGTGCGCATGACGCGGCCGGCGACGCCGACGAAGTCGCCGAGGTCGACGAGGTCGAGCAGCCGGTAGCCGGCCTCGCCCACCTCGTCGGAGCGGACGTACACCTGGAGCTTCGCCTCTCCGTCGCCGAGCGTCGCGAAGGACGCCTTGCCGTGGCCGCGCTTCGTGAGGACCCGGCCGGCGACGCGCACGTCGAGAGCGAGCGCCTCGAGCTCCTCGAGGGTCTTCTCGCCGCACGCGTCGACGATCGCGCCGAGGCGGTGGGTCCGCTCGAACCGCGTCGGATAGGTGGCGACGCCCATCGCCTCCAGGGCGCGCGCCTTCGCGAGCCTCTGGGCGGATTCGGCGGGCCAGCCGGGGACGGGAACCTCGGGCGCCTCGGCCTCGCGATCCGGGGCCGGGGACTCGTCGCTCATGCCTGCTTCTCTCCTTTCGCGCGCCGCCCCGCGGGCGACGGGCCGCGCAGCCTGCGGCGGATCGCGTCGAGGACGCCGTTCACGAACGCCGGCGAGTCCGCCTCGCCGAACCTCTTCGCCAGCTCGACGGCCTCGTCGAGCACGACCGCGGCCGGCGTCTCCGGCTCGGCGGCCAGCTCGTAGGCTCCGAGGCGCAGGATCGTGCGGTCGACGGATGCGATCCGGTCCAGCCGCCAGTTCGCCGCCGCCTCGGCGATCGCCGCGTCGAGCTCCTCGATGCGCCCGTGAGCGCCCGTCGCGAGGCGCTCGGCCATGGCCTTCATCGCTGCCGTGCCGGAGCGGACCTGCCAGAAGAGGCCCGTCACCCGCTCGATCGGCTCGCGGCTGATCTCCCACTGGTAGAGGATCTGGAACGCGCACTCGCGCGCCTTCGTGCGGCGGCCCATCAGCGCCTCTTCCCGCGGGATCCGGACGGCCGGCCACGACGACCGCCGGCCGCGGCGGCCCGGCCGCGGATCGCGCGCAGCGTGGCCGCGAGCATCACGGCCGCCCGCGCGGCCTCTGCGCCCTTGTTGCCCGGGCCGGGCACCGCGCGCTCCTCGGCCTGGCGGGCCTCGCGCACCGTGAGGACGCCGAACGCGACGGGCACGCCGGTGTCGAGCGCGGCCCGGGCGAGCCCGGCCGCCGCCTCCCGGGCCACGTGGTCGTAGTGGTCGGTGTCCCCCTGGATCACCGCGCCCAGCGCGACGACCGCGTCGAAGCGTCCCGACTCGGCGGCGGCCTTCGCGGCCAGCGGCAGCTCGAAGGCCCCGGGCACGTCGTAGACCACGGCGCCCGCCGCCCCGCCCATCTCCGCGAGCGCCGTGCGCGCGCCCTCGACGAGCCCGTCGCTGACGTGCTGGTTGAAGAGGGACCGCAGGATCGCGACGCGCAGACCGCGGGCCGAGGCGGTGGCGGCGGGGGCCTGCTTCATCGGCCCACGAAGCGGGCCGGCCGCTTCTCCAGGAATGCGCGCGTGCCCTCCCGGGCGTCCTCGGTCGCGGCCAGGTCGCCGAAGAGCCCCGCCTCGCCCTCGAGCGCTTCCGCCATCGAGCGATCGAGGCCGCCGCAGACGGCCTCGAGAGTGGCGCGCAGCGAGAGCGGGGCGTTCGCGGCCATGACGCGGGCGAGGCCCTCGGCGGCGGCGGCCAGCTCGCCCGCGGGCACGACGCGGTTCACCAGGCCGATCCGCAGCGCCTCGGCCGCGTCGATCCGCCGGCCGGTCAGGAGCAGCTCGAGCGCGCGGCCCCGGCCGACGAGCCGCGGGAGCCTCTGGGTCCCGCCGTAGCCGCACATCAGGCCGAGCGTGACCTCAGGCGTGCCGAAGGACGCCGTCTCCGACGCCACCCTCACGTGGCAGGCCAGGGCGAGCTCGCAGCCGCCGCCGAGGGCGAAGCCGTTCACCGCGGCGACGACCGGTTTCCCGAGCCATTCCACGCGGTCGAAGGCGCGCTGCCCGCGCTCGGCCAGGGCCTGGGCCCCGACCGCGCCCAGGGTCGTCAGGCCGGAGATGTCCGCGCCGGCGACGAAGGCCTTGTCTCCCGCCCCCGTGAGGACGACCGCGCGGACCGCCGGGTCCTGCCCCATCCCGGCGAAGGCTCGCTCGATCTCGTCGATCGTCGCTCCGTCGAGGGCGTTGCGCTTCGCTTCGCGGTTCACCGTCACGAAGCCGATCCCGTCCCGCACGTCGACGAGGAGGTTCTCGAACGCCAAGTCGGTCTCCTAAGCTGGGTGCCGCCGCGGCCGCGCGGGCGCGGGCCGACGGGTGACGGGAGCCGCGGGGCGCCGCGACGCACGCGTCGCACGCGGCACGAACTATAACATGCGGCGTGCGTTGACTTGCCCGCGGGCGCGGGAATAGTCTGGCCCATGCCCGCACGCGGAATGGCGTTCGTCCTCGGCCTCGCGCTCGCCGCCGGGGCCTGCAGCAACGACTCGTCGAACCCGTTCGCGAGCGTCGCGGCGTCGCGGCCTCCCTCGGCCGCCGCCGCCATCCTCTTCCTGAGCTCGTCGTGGGACACGAAGCCCGGGCCGCGGGAGATCCTCGCGACCGACCTCGCCGGCGGCACGCCCGAACGGCTCACCGCGTGCGCCACGGCGACGACGCCCTGCGATTTCGTCCAGATCGCGCCCTCCCCCGACCGCAACCGTCTCGCGGCGATCCGCACGAACGTCGGCGCGGAGGCCGGGGCCACCGCGCTCTACTTCATGGACCTCTCCCGCTCGGTCGAGCAGATGCTCGTCGCGACGAAGCGCGTCGGCTGGGTGGACTGGTCGCCCGACAACGCCTTCCTCCTCTACACCGTCAAGGACACCGGCAGCCGGGAGGACCTGTTTTACAACTACCCGAACGGGTCGTCGGAGCAGAACCTCACCTCGAGCACCGACGTGTCCGAGCGGGCCCCGCGCGTCGACCCCGGGGCGACGACGGCCGCCTACGAGCGGATCGACGCGACCGGCGTTCCCCGCATCTACATCTACCAGGAGATCCCGGTCACCACCGGCGACGTCGTCGGGGCGAACCTCCCGGGGACACCGTACTTCGTGGGCTCCGACGCGGAGCCGGCGTGGTCGCCCGACGGCACCCGCCTCGCCTTCCGGCGGCTCACCGGCGTCGGTAACGGCGGCCTCGGCACGTGGGACGTCCTCACGATAAAGACGGACGGCACCGAGCTGCAGACGGTCGCGACCGGCGCGGCGTTCCGCGGTGCGCCCGACTGGGGCAACGCCGGGATCCTCTTCGTCGAGACGGACGCCGCCGCCGGCGAGTCGCGGCTCGTGCTCGTGCAGCCGGACGGCAGCGGGCGGAAGGTGCTGCGGACCGAACCCTCTTCGTTCGGCATGACCGGGCCGCGGTTTCTCGGCGGGCAGTAGCGGCACGGACAACCAAACGACGAGCCGGGACGGGGACGGGTTCCGGCCTGATTGGGTTTGAGACGGACACGAGGAAACGGACAACGGAAACGAACAACGGATAACGGAAACGGACCTCTAGAACGGAGGCTTGGCGGGAGATTCGCTCTTCTGCGCCTTCGTCCTTCGCGAATCTCCCGCTAGCCGGGAAACGGGTTCGTCAGCCAGCCGATCAGCAGGGTCGAGAGGACGAAGGCGGCGAAGGCGAGGCCGAAGAACTTGGCGCGCTCCTTCGTCGTGTCGCGGAGGAGCACCGCGAAGACCGCGGAGACGAGGCCCGAGAAGGCGAGGAGGGCCAGCAGGTGGGAGCGCATCAGCGACCCTCCCTCCCCGGCGCGGGCCGGCGGACGTCCTTGTAGCCCCGCGCGGTGTCGAGCGCGTCGAGCACGACGAGGACGTTCAGGAGGCCGGCCACCGCGGTGAAGGTGTTGCCGTACTCGTACGTGGGCGACGTGACGAGGCCGTTCTCGTAGCCCAGGTACCGCGCGAGGACGTAGGGCGCGCCGACGCCCATCTGCGCGAGGCTGAAGAGGAGCGCGAGCGGGTCCTCGAGGCCGAGGTGCATCGAGAGACGCGAGTCCATGGCGAGGCCGAGGGCGAAGAGGGCCAGGATCGCGGCCATCAGGATCGCCGCCTTGCCGAACCGCCGCAGATAGAGGTGGCCGAGCCCCGGGAAGACCCAGGCCAGGAGGCCCGCCGCGACGGCCTGGGTGGACGAATCGCGCGCCGCCGTGGCGGCGCCGGTGTCGGACACGTTGTTCTCCTCTGCGAGTGGCGATGCGGTACGCCGAACCGGGCGATCGTAGCGGCCGGCCGGGGCGAGCGTCAACCGGCGCCCGCGAGCGTTGACGCTCGCGTGAGCGACCCCTAACATGGTTTTCACGATGCCCGCCCCCGCCGTCCGCCGGATCGTGATCTCCGTACTCTCCGCCCTCGCGTCCGCGACGGCGTTCGCCGAGCCGCCCCCCACGGGCGACGCGGTCCTGCCGCTCTCCGAGGTCCGGGCCGGAATGGAAGGGACGGGGCGGACGGTCTTCGAGGGCGCGCGGGTCGACGAGTTCGGAGTGCGGATCCTCGGCGTCCTCGAGAACGCCCTCGGCCCTCGTCAGAGCGTGATCCTGGCGCGGCTCTCGGGCGGCCCCCTCGCGCAGACCGGCGTCATCGCCGGGATGAGCGGCAGCCCCGTGTTCGTCGGCGGAAAGCTGGTCGGGGCGGTGGCGTACGCCTTCCCCTTCGGCAAGGAGCCGATCGCCGGCATCACGCCCATCAGCGAGATGGTCGAGGCCACGCGCAGCGACGCCCCGCGCGCCGCGTCGACGCGCTTCCGCGCGAGCGCGCCGGCCACCGCCCTGCGATCCCCTCTCGACCGCGAGTCCGTCGCGGCGGCGTTGCGACGGCCGCTCCTCTCGATCGCGCCGGATGGGGTCGCCGGCGCCGGCCTGCCGCCCTCGCTCGCCGGGGCGACGATGAGCCCCGTCGCCCTGCCGCTCGTCTTCTCCGGCTTCGACCCCGAGACGTTCGCGTGGGCGCGGGGCCTCTTCTCGTCGCTCGGCTTCGCGCCCGTGATGGGTGGCGGTGGCGCGTCCACCGGCAGCGTCGGCGCGGCGCCCGACCTCCAGCCGGGCGCCGCGGTGGGGATCTCCCTCATCGAAGGGGACATCGACCTCTCCGCGACCGGAACGATCACCCATATCGACCGGGGACGCGTCTACGCCTTCGGCCACCCGTTCTACAACCTCGGGCCGACGCAGTTCCCGATGAAGAAGGCCTGGGTCTACTCCGTCTTTCCGAGCCTCCAGGTCTCCTGGAAGATCGCGGCCGCGACGGAAGCCGTCGGCACCATGGACCAGGATCGGACGACGGCGATCGCCGGGCACCTGGGCCAGGGGCCGCGCATGATCCCCGTCGACGTGACGCTTCGATCCCCCCGCGGACCGGAGCGGGTGTTCCGCTACCGGATGGTCGACGACGAGCTCTTCACGCCGCTGCTCGGGTACGTGTCGCTCCTGTCGATCCTCCGCGGACACGAGCGGAACTTCGGCGCGGCGACGCTCCGCGTCGACGCGCGCCTGACGCTGGAGGGTGGCCGCGAGGTCCGCGTGAAGGACGTGGTGGCCGCGGACCAGCCGGCGCAGGACGCGGCCGGGATCCTCGCCGGGCCGCTCGCCCTCCTGATCGGGAACGACTTCGCGAAGGTCCGGCTCCAGAGGCTCGAGGTCGCCGTCGACGCCGAGGAGGAGCTGCGGCAGGCCGCGATCACGCGCGTGTGGCTCGACGCGCCCGAGCCGCTCCGGCCCGGCACGACCGCGCCCTTCAAGGTCCAGCTGCGCACGCACCGCGGCGAGACGATCACCCGCGAGCTGTCGCTCTCGCTCCCCCCGAGCGCGCCGGGCGGCGCCTACACGCTGACCGTCGGCGGCGCCGCGGTCCTCGACGCGGTCGAGCAGCGCGAGATGCGCCAGGCGTTCGCCCCCCGCGACCTGCCGGCGCTCGTGCAGGCCCTCAACAAGCTGCGCTCCGGGGACCGCGTCTACGCCCGGCTCACCCGGCCGGGCGCGGGCGCCGTCGTGGGCGGGGAGTACCTGCCGGGACTGCCGGCGTCCGTCCTGGCGGTCCTCTCCTCCTCCGACCAGGGCGCCCCCGTCGTGCCCCTCGCCTCGACCCCCGTGTGGCGGGGCGACGTCGCCACGGACTACGCCGTGGCCGGCGCGAAGCAGATCACGGTCGCGGTGCAGCGCTGATCACCCGCCGGACGAACTGGAGACGGAGGCTTCCTCCCCGATGACCCGCCGAACCCCCGCGGCCGTCCTGCTGCTGTGCGCTCTCTCCTCCTCCGCTCCCCGGCTCTTCGCGGCCGGGCCCCAGATCTGGCGCATCGAGGGCGCGCGCGCCTTGCTGGAGGGCGACCTGACGTCGCTCTCGGTCGACGCCCTGGGGCGCCTGCGGCTCGGCCCGTCCCCGCGTCTCGTGCACGACCTCGCCGCGCCGAATGCCTGGGCAGTCGCCCGCGACGCGAAGGGCCTGCTCTATCTCGGCACCGGCAACGAGGGCCGGGTCGCCCGGGTGTCGGGCGAGGCCGGAGCCGTCTTCTTCGACTCGGAGGAGCTCGAGGCGCACGCCGTCGCCGTGGGGCCCGACGGCCGGGTCTACGCGGGCACGTCGCCGGACGGGGCCGTCTACGCGATCGACGCCGCGGGCAAGGCGGTTCGGTTCTTCGACCCCGAGGAGAAGTACATCTGGGCGCTGGCCTTCGACGGCGCCGGCCAGCTGTACGTGGCGGCCGGGGGCGAGGGGAAGGTCTACAAGGTGGCCCCGGACGGTCGGGCGAGCGTCTTCCTCGCGACCTCCGACGCTCACGTGCTCTCCCTGGCGTTCGATGCCCGCGGGCGGCTCTTCGCGGGGACGGCTCCGGACGGCCGCGTCTACCGGGTGGACGAGCAGGGCCGCGCGTTCGTGGCCTACGACTCGCCCTTCCGGGAGATCCGCGCTCTCGCGACCGCCTCCGACGGCTTCGTCTACGTCGCGGCGGTCGACGGCCGCCCGGGCGAGGCCGCTCGGCCCGCCGGTGCGACGCCGGCCGCGGGCGCGGAGGCGTCCCAGGTGGCCGAGGTGACGGTCAGCGAGAGCTTCTCCATCGTGCCGCCGGGAGGGTCCGCGCCCGTCGCCGTCGGGGCCGCTGCGGCCGAAACGGCGACCGCGGCGAACGCCCCGCGCGGAGCCGTCCTGCGCATGACCCCGGACGGCGACGTCGACATGCTGTGGTCCTCGGCCGAGGACGTGCCCCACTCCCTCGGCGCCCTCCCGAACGGCTCGGTGCTCGTCGGCACGGGCGACAAGGGCAAGGTCTACCAGGTGCGGGCCACCGGCGAGTGGACGCTCGTCGCGACGCTGCCGGCCGAGCAGGTGACGGCGATCGGACGGGGCGCCGGCGACGACGCGATCGTCGTCACGTCGAACCCGGCGCGCGTGTACACCCTCGCCGGCTCCGCGGCGACGCGCGGCACGTTCGTCTCCAGGGTGAAGGACGCCGAGGCCGCGGCCCGCTGGGGACGCGTGTCGTGGGAGGGCGTCGCGCCGACGGGCGCGACGGTGAAGGTGGAGACGCGCGTCGGAAACACCGACCGCCCCGACGCGACGTGGACGGAATGGGCCGAGAGCGGCGGCGCGGCCGGCGCCCGGCCCGCGCACGCGGACCGCGCGCGCTTCTGCCAGGTGCGCGTGACGCTCGAGGGCCGAGGCGGGGTGACGCCGGTCGTCGAGACGGTCGCGGCCGCCTACCTCCAGCGGAACCTGCCGCCCGAGGTGAAGGCGATCACCGTCCACGGGGCGGGCGAGGCGTTCCAGAAGCCGATCTCGGTGAGCGGCGATCCCGAGATCCTCGGCCTCGCCGCGGAGAGCGGCGGCGACCGCGCCGCGGCCGCGAAGGGCGGGGCGGCGAACCCGCCCGCGATCGCGTTCAGCCGGAAGCTGTACCAGCGCGGCCTCCGCACCATCTCGTGGCAGGCCGACGACCCGAACGGCGACGCCCTCTCCTACGAGGTGCTGTACCGGGCCGTGGGGGACGAGCGCTGGCGGACTCTGCGCCAGGGGCTCGACGAGCCGGTGATCGCCTGGGACACGACGACGGTGCCGAACGGCCGCTACGTCGTGCGGGTCGCGGCCTCCGATGCGCCGGCGAATCCCCCGGCCCTCGCCACGACGACGTCGCGCGACAGCGTCTCCTTCGAGGTCGACAACACCCCGCCGACGATCGCCGCCGTCTACGACGCCGCGCGCCGCGTCGTCCGCGTCGAGGCCCGCGACGAGACCGCGGTGCGCCGGCTGGACTTCACCGTCGACGGCGGACGGTGGGAGGAGATCCACCCGGTCGACGGCATCGCCGACGCGCCCGAGGAACGCTACGAGATCGCCGTGCCCGCGGCGGCCGGTCCGGCCGCTCGCATGATGGTGCTCCGCGCGACCGACCTGCTCGGCAACGTCTCCACCTTCCGGGTCGACCTGCCCTAGGCCGGTGGAGGTCGTCCTCGTCCGCGCGGGTGCGCTCGGCGACGTCCTCCTCCTGCGTCGCGCGGTGGCGGCGCTCCGCCGCGCCGGCCACCGGCCGAGCCTCGTCGCGCCGGCCGCGGCCGCGGCGGCTCTCGTCGGGCCCGGGCTCTCCGAGGTCGAGGCCGTCCGGCCCTGGGACGGCCCCGAGGCCGCCGCGCTCCTCGCCGGGGAGCCGGGGAACGGTCCGCTCGCGAGGACGCTCGAGCAGGCCGGCCTCGTCGTCGCGTTCACGCGGGACGCGGAGGTCGCGCGGGCCGTCTCTCGCATCGCGCCCCGCGTGGTCGCGCGGGATCCGGCGCCGCCGCCCGAGGGCCCGCACGCCTCGGTCTGGCTCGCCGGCGCGCTCGCGGACGCCGGCGTCGAACGGGACGAGAGGCTTCCTCCCGACCTCTGCTTCCTCGCGGACGAGCACGCGGAGGCTGCGCGGCGCCTCGCGGCCCTCCCGTCGCGCTTCGTCGCCGTGCACCCCGGCAGCGGGTCGGCCTCGAAGAACTGGCCGCTCGATCGCTTCACCGAGGTCGCCGCGCGCCTTTCGCGCGGAGCGCCGTTCCTGCTCTGCGCCGGTCCGGCCGAGCTCGAGCGGGGGCTCGCGGCGGCGTTGCCCCCGTCAGCCGTCGTGGCCCGCGCGTGGCCGGTCCGGGTTCTCGGCGCGGCCCTGTCCCGCGCGAGCCTCTACGTGGGAAACGACTCGGGCGTCAGCCACCTCGCGGCGGGGGCCGGGACGCCGACGCTCGCGCTGTTCGGCCCCACGGACCCGCGCCTGTGGTCGCCCGTCGGCCGCGCGGTGCGGACGCTCCGCGGTCCGGACGCGCGACCGGAGAGCGTCGGCGTCGCCGAGGTGTGCCGGGCGGCCCTCGAGCTGGCGCGCGGCTAGCTGGAAGGAACCGTCGAGACGGCCGGGCGGATCTGCGCCTCGACGTTCATCCGCGAGATGAGACGGTACACGCTGACCGCGACCGGGCGGCCGCGATAGCGGACGGGCTCGTACTTCTGCTGGCGCAGAGCGGCGACGAGAGCGTCCTCGCCCTCCGCGTCGCCCTGCAGCATGGTGATGTCGGCCACGGACCCGTCGCGGGCCACGATCGTCTCGAAGAACAGCGTGCCCTCGCCGCGGCCGGCGAGCATCTCCGGCGAGACGCCGAGCGCGGACGCCTCCCGCGGAAGCTCGACCTCGGCGGAGGGGAAGAGCGGGTTGCCCTCGGTGCCCGACGCGGGAGTCGCGTGCCACGCGCCCGGAGCGAGGTGCACCTCGGGAAGCGGCCCCGAGTCGAGGGCCAGCACGCCGCCGAGCACGGTGGCGAGAACGAACGCGGCCGGGAGCAGGCTCGGGACCATGTAGGGCCGCGCCGCCAGGAACCCGCGGAAGAGGAAGGCGAGGCCGGGGGGCCGCGTCTCCATGTCGAGCCGGTCGAACACGCGCGCGGCCACCGGCTCCGGCGACTCGAGGCGCGGAAGCTCGGCGAGGAGCCGCGACACCGCGCGCAGCTCGGCCGCGTGGCGCTCGCAGCGCGCGCAGCCGGCCAGGTGGGCCGCCACCTCGCGGGCGAAAGGCGCGTCGAGCGCCCCGTCGATCCAGTCGGAGAGCCTCGCCCTCACGACACCGCAGCTCATCGCGCTTCTCCCTCTTCGATCACTCCGAGCAGCTTCTCGCGCAGCGCCTCGCGGGCGCGCGAGAGCCGGCTCTTCACCGTGCCCTCGGGAATCCCGAGGGCCCCGGCCACCTCCTCGCAGGAGAGGCCTTCGATCTCCCGGAGAACCAGCACCGTTCGCTGGTCGAACCGCAGCCCGAGGAGGGCCCGCTGCACCCGGCGCGCCCTCTCCCCCGCGACCGCCTGCTGGTAGGGGCTCGCCTGCCAGGCGCCGCCGCCGAACCGATCCGGGGCCGCGAGGCCTTCGTCGAGCGCTTCCTCCCGGTCACGACCCCGCCGGTGCCAGAAGCGCCGGCGGTTGTGGCACTGGTTCACGACGATCCGGTAGATCCAGGTCTTCAGGCTGCTGCGGCCCTCGAACCGGCCGAGCGTCCGGTACACCTGGAGGAAGACCTCCTGCGCGACGTCGCGGGCCTCTTCTCCGTCGCCCAGCAGCCGGGCGGCGAGGTTGAAGACCATCGACTCGTGCAGGGCCACGAGGCGGGCGAACGCCGCCGGGTCGCCCCGTCGGCAGAGAGCGACGAGATCCTGCTCTCTCGCGACGCCTGCGAGAGACTCGGCGGCCTCGAGCGGCAACTCCCCCGCTGTGCCCATCGTGATCCTGTCCGCCGTATTGGACACCGTCTCCGTCCCGAAGGTTCCGCCCCCCGGGAGAATGGTACTCCCGCGGCGGAAGGCCCGTTCACTCCCCTCGGGACGCCGGGTTCTCCGGGGCGGCCGACACCCCCCGTCGGGCGGCCACCGTCGCGGCGGTGGCGAGGCCGGCCAGAAGCGCGAGGACGAGGAGCCCGGCGAGTGTCGTCCACTCGCCCACGCCCCCCGGGCGGAGAACGGCCGCGACGGCCGGGCGGGCCGCGAAGCCCTCGCGCGCGCGAAGGCCGCGCAACCCGCCCACGAGGCCCACGCCGGCGAGGCCCATCGCGCCGGCCACCGCCCCGCCGGCGAGCCCGCGGACCACGAGCCCGCCTCGCGTCACCGGCCTCCCGCGCGCCGGCGCCCGGACCTCGAACTCGACGTCGCGGACGCCCCACGGGACGAACCGGGCGAGCATCGCCATGCCCGGGAGGCCGAAGACGACGGTGAGGACGAAGAAGTCCCGCCACCCCATCGCGTCGGCGAGAACACCGGCGACGGGTCCCGACAGGATGCGCGGGAGCGTGAAGAGGCTGGAGAGCAGAGCGAACTGCGTGGCCGAGAACCGCTTCTGCGTCAGGCGGAGCATGAGGACGCCGAAGGCGCCGGTGCCGAGCCCGCTCGAGCCGAGCTCGAGCGCCTGCGCCGCGTACATGAGCGGCCGGCTGGGGCCGACCTGCGCCACCGCGGCATAGCCGAGGTTCGACACCATCTGCAGGAAGCCGAAGATCCAGAGGGCGCGCCCGAGGCCGATCCGGTCGGTGAGCATGCCCCCGACGAGCGTGCCGAGGATCGCCGCCGCCTGGCCGATCGACGCGGTCGCGATGCCGACGTCCAGGTCGTTGAAGCCGACCTGCACCAGGAACGGCCGGGTCAGCGCCTGGGTCAGGTTGTCGCTGAGCTTGTAGAGGACCACGAACGCGAGGATCTCGAGCGCGCGGTGCTGGCCGAGGAAGCCGAGGAAGGGCCCCCAGACCGCCTCGCGCAGGGTCCGCGGCGGCGCGGGCAGCCCCGGGGGCTCCGGCGCCGCGGCGGCCACCGCCGCGAGAGGCAGGTACACGAGCGCGAGCAGCGCGTTCACGACCGTCCAGGACATCGAGGCGGCGAGGGTGATCGACACCCCGCCCGCCACGAGCATCCCCGCGCGGTAGAACGCGGTCCGCGCGGCGGAGGCGATGCCGTACTCCTTCCGCTCCAGCACCTCCACCGCGTAGGCGTCGATCGCGATGTCCTGCGTGGCCGAGGCGAAGGCGATCGCCATCGCGAAGGACGCGATCACCCACACGGCCTCGGGGTGCTTCGAGACCCCGGCGAGGCCGAGGGTCGCCGCGAAGAGACCGACCTGCGCGACGACGATCCAGCCCCGCTTGCGGCCGAGGAACGGCGGGCGGAAGCGGTCCATGGACGGCGACCAGAGCAGCTTGAAGGACCACGGGGCCTGGGCCAGCGTGAACAGCCCGATGACCTTGATGTCGACGCCGGCCCTCGCCATCCACGCCGGGATCGCGAGCCACACGAGCCCGAGCGGAAGGCCCGACGAGAAGGACAGGAGGACGACGGAGACGAGGCGCCACTGGCCAGCGACCGCCCGCAGGCTGCCGAGCGTCCCGAGCCTCCGATCGCCCTCGTCTGCGGCCACTCGCCCCCCGCGCCGCGCCGGCACTCGGGGGCGGCGCGGGAGGATAGCACTTCACACGGGGAGGCTCAGCCTCCGGAGCTTCTTCTGCAGGGCTTGCCGGGTGATTCCGAGATCGCGCGCGGCGCGCGCCTTGACGCCGGCGTTGCGCTCCAGGGCCCGCCGGATCGCCTCGCCCTCGACCTGGCGAACCTCGGCCCGCAGTCCGACGGGCCCGCCGGCCGCGGCGGTGCGCCCGGCGCTGCGCCGCACGGCGTCGGAGAGGTCTTCCGGGCGGACCTCGCGCCCGCGGGCGACGACGCCGAGGCGCTTCATCTCGCCCTCGAGCTGGCGCACGTTGCCGGGCCAGGAGCAGCGGAGGAGGACCGCTTCCGCGGCCGGGCCGAGTGACGGCGGCCGCTCGTTGCGGACGGCGGCCTGCAGCCGGAGGAAGTGGTGGGCGAGGTAGAGGATGTCCCCGCCGCGGTCGCGCAGCGGCGGCACGACGAGGGTCTCTTCCCGGAGCCGGAAGAGCAGGTCGGCGCGGAAGCGGCCTTCGCGGACCCGCTCCTCGAGGTCGACGTTCGTCGCGCTGACGAGGCGCACGTCCGCGGGGCGCGGGCGCGCCTCGCCGACCCTCAGGTACTCCCGCTCCTGGAGGAAGCGCAGGAGGCGCGCCTGCGCCAGGGGCGACATGTCCCCCACCTCGTCGATGAAGAGCGTCCCTCCCTCGGCCCTCGCGACGTGGCCCTCGCGGTCGGCCACGGCCCCGGTGAAGGCGCCCTTGACGTGGCCGAACATCTCGGAGCCGAAGAGCTCGTCCGGCACCGCCGCGATGTTCACCGCCACGCACGGACGCGTGGCGCGGCCGGAGAGTCGGTGCAGCGCCCGCGCCACCTTCTCCTTGCCCGTCCCCGTCTCGCCGTAGACGTGCACCCGCACGTCGCTCGGAGCGAACTGCGCGATCTGCGTGCGCAGCTCCTCCATCGCCCCGCACCGGCCCATCAGGCTCGAGTGGGCCGCTCCCCCAGTGCTCATCGCCTCGTCTCCTTGTCGAAGGTCGATTGCCGTTCCGCTCGCCGGCGTTCGCCGAGCGCGCGCGCAGGCTAACCGCAGACGAGGCGCGGCGGACGGCGCGCTGTCACACATCCTGCGAGTGTCACAGGCGGCCGTTCCTTGACAGCACGCAATGCGTGCCGCACGATCGCGCGCGATGCTCCGATTCACCACGGCCGGCGAGTCGCACGGCCCCGCCCTGACCGTCGTCGTCGACGGGCTGCCCGCGGGGGTCCCCGTCGACCGCGCCGACATCGACTCCGACCTGCGACGACGCCAGGGCGGCTACGGCCGCGGCGGCCGGATGAAGATCGAGACGGACACCGTCGAGATCACCGCCGGCGTGCGCCACGGCCTGACCATGGGCAGCCCCGTGAGCCTGCTCGTCCGCAACCGCGACCACCAGAACTGGCTGGACGTGATGTCGCCCGACCCGCAGCCGGACGACGCCCGGGAGCGCCGGCGGCTCCGCTACCCGCGGCCCGGCCACGCCGACCTCGCCGGCGCGCTGAAGTTCGGCACCCGCGACCTGCGCAACGTCCTCGAACGGGCGAGCGCCCGCGAGACCACGATGCGCGTGGCGGCCGGCGCCCTCGCCCGCGCGCTCCTCCGCGCGGCCGGGGTCGAGATCCGCAGCCACGTGCTGCGGATCGGCGCCGCGAGCGTGCCCGGCTCGGACCCCGTGCCGTGGGCCGCCCTCGACCGGGTCGAGGAGAGCGCCGTGCGGTGCGTCGACGCGGCCGCCGGCGAGAGGATGATCGCGGAGATCGACCGCGCGAAGAAGGACGGCGACACCGTCGGCGGCGTGGCGGAGGTCGTCGCGCGCGGCCTGCCCCCGGGCCTCGGCTCGTACACGCAGTGGGACCGGCGCCTCGACGGCCGCATCGCCCAGGCCCTGATGTCGATCCACGCGGTGAAGGCGGTCGCGCTCGGCGACGGCTTCCTCGGCGGCGAGGTGCGCGGCTCGGCCTTCCACGACGAGATCCTGTGGAGCGAGCAGGCGGGCATCGAGCGGCCGACGAACCGGGCCGGCGGCCTCGAGGGCGGCGTGACGAACGGCGAGGAGGTCCGCGCGGCGGTCGTGGTGAAGCCGATCCCGACCCTGCTCATCTCGCTGCGCTCCGTGGACCTGGCCACGAAGGAGCCGCAGAAGGCCTCCGTCGAGCGCAGCGACACGTGCGTCGTCCCGGCCGCCGGCGTCGTGGCGGAGGCGATGCTCGCCCTCGTGCTCGCCGAGGCGCTCCTCGAGAAGGCGGGCGGCGACTCGCTCGACGAGGTCCTTGCCCACCTCGCCGCGACGCGCGAGCAGCAGCGCGCGCTCGCGGGATCGCGGTAGATCCGCGATAATCGCCGGTCGAAATGGCCCTGCGACCGATCGTCAAGTATGGTGACCCCGTCCTCCACTCGGCTGCGGCTCCGGTCGACCTCGTGGACGACTCGATCCGCTCCCTCCTCGACGACATGGTGGAGACGATGTACGCGGCGCCCGGGATCGGGCTCGCCGCGCCGCAGATCGGGGTGCCGCTGCGGGTGATCGTCATCGACCTCTCGGTCGGCGAGGACCCGAAGCAGGTCATCAAGCTCGTCAACCCCGAGTTCGTCTCGCGCGAGGGCGAGCAGAAGCACGAGGAGGGCTGCCTCTCGGTCCCCGGCTACGGGGGTTCCCCGTCGCGGCCGCAGAGGGTGACGGTGCGCGGCCTCGGCCCCGACGGAGCCGAGAGGGTCTATACCGGCACCGAGCTTCTGGCCCGCGCCTTCTGCCACGAGATCGACCACATCGACGGGCTCCTCTTCGTCGACCGCCTGTCGCCTCTGAAGCGCGACCTCATGCGGCGCAAGCTGCGCAGGCGCGCCCGGGAGGGCTGGGAGGAGTAGTCGTGAGGATCGTCTTCCTCGGGAGCGGCGCCTTCGCCGTCCCCGGTCTCGAGGCGCTCATCGACGCGGGCCACGAAGTCGCGGCCGTCGTCACTCAGCCCGACCGCGTCAAGGGGCGGGGCCAGGAGCTCGCGTCCCCGCCCGTCAAGCCGGCGGCCGCGGCGCGCGGCCTTCCGATCCTGCAGGTCGAGAGGGTCCGGGCGCCGGAAGCCCAGGCGGCGCTGCGTGCTCTCGTGCCCGAGCTGCAGGTCGTGATCGCCTTCGGCCAGATCCTCCCGCGCAGCGTCATCGACATCGCGCCGCGCGGCACCGTGAACGTCCACGCTTCTCTACTGCCGAAGCTTCGCGGCGCCGCGCCGATCCAGTGGGCGATCGCCCGCGGCGAGACCGTGACGGGCGTGACGACGATGCTGATCGACGAGGGGCTCGACACCGGCCCGCTCCTTCTCGAACGCTCGCTCGCGATCGGTCCGGAGGAGACGGCGGCGCAGCTCGAGCCGCGGCTCGCCCGGCTCGGGGCCGAGCTGCTCGTGGAGACCGTCGCCGCCCTCGCGGAGGGGACGGTGGCGCCGCGACCGCAGGACGCGGCGCGGGCGACGCACGCGCCCATCCTGACCCGGGAGGACGGCCGGGTCGACTGGTCGCGGACCGCGGCGGAGATCGCCTGCCGCGGCCGGGGCTTCACGCCGTGGCCCGGCGCCTTCACCACCCACGACGGCCGGACGCTGAAGCTCCTGAGGACGCGGCCGCTCGGCGAGTGGGCGGCGCCTGCCGGCGCGGCGGCCGGCGAGATCCTCGAGGCCGGCCGGGACGGCCTTCGCGTCGCGTGTGGCAGCGGCACGGTGCTGGACGTGACCGAGGTCCAGCCCGAGAGCCGGCGCGGGATGACGGCTCAGGCCTGGGCGGCCGGCGCGCGGGTCCGCGCGGGCGCGCGGCTGGGCTGAGGAGGCTCCGCACCCTTGCCCTCACCTGCGCGGCGCGCCGCGCTCCGGGCCCTGCGCGACGCCTCGCGCGGAGGCGGGACGCTCGCCTCGGCTCTCGCCCGCCCCGACGTCGAGGCGCTCGACGAGCGCGAGCGCGGGTTCGCCCACGAGCTCGTCCTGGGTGTGCTGCGCCGGCGCGGATGGCTCGACCACGTGCTCCTGCGCCTCGTGGAACGACCGCTCGACCGGGTCGCCCCGCAGGTCCGGGACGTCCTGCGGCTCGGCGCGTACCAGCTCCTCTTCCTCCGCGTGCCCCCCCACGCCGCGGTGTCGGAGTCGGTGGATCTCGCCCGGTCGGTCGAGCCCCGCGCCGGCGGCTTCGTCAACGCCGTGCTCCGCCGCCTGCTGCGCGAGGGCGGGCCGCCCGAGCCGGACGCAGCCGCCGACCCTCGCGGCTGGCTCGAGTCCTTCGGCTCGCTTCCCGCGTGGCTCGCGGGGCGCTGGCTCGACCGGCTCGGCCCCGAGCGGGCCGTCGCGCGCGCCCGGGCTCTCCTCGCCCCGCCGCCCGTGCACTTCCGGCTCAACCCGCGGGTGCCGGACGCGGCCCGCAGGCTCGAGGCCGCGGGCGTTCGCGCGGAGCCGGCCGCGGTCCCGGGCGCTCTCACGCTCGTCGACGGCCGCCTGACGCGGCTCGCCGACGAGGGAGTCGTCTACGTCCAGGACCAGGCCTCGCAGCTCGTGGCCCGACTCGCGGCCGGCCAGGGCGCCGTCCTCGACGCCTGCGCGGCTCCGGGCGGCAAGGCCCTTCTGCTGGCGGACGCGGGCGGCGGCCGCGCGCGGGTGGTGGCGGCCGAGGCCTCGGTGCGGAGGGTGGGCACGCTGGCGCGGCTGCGCGACCGGTGGGGGGCGGTCGAGGTCCGCGTCGTCGCCGCGGACGGGCGGCGCCCGCCGTTCCGCTCGCCCTTCGACGTCGTCCTGCTGGACGCGCCGTGCACCGGCCTCGGGACCCTGGCCCGCCACCCGGACATCCGCTGGCGGCTGGTGCCGGACGACGTGGACCGGCAGGCCCGCCGGCAGGCCGAGCTCCTGGCGGCGCTCGCTCCCTTCGTGAAGCCGGGCGGCCGGCTCGTCTACGCCACGTGCTCGATCGAGCCGGAGGAGAACGAGGGCGTCGTCGGCCCCTTCCTCGACGCCCGCCCCGACTTCGCGCCGGAGGCGCCGCCCGACTGGGCCCGCGACTTCGCGGACGGTCCGTTCGTCCGCGTCGAGCCTTTCTCGCAGACGGGCGACGCGTTCTTCGCGGCGATCCTGCGGCGCGGGGCCGCTGTGGTAACCTGACGCGTTCCCGCCTCGCGCCGGAAGAAGCTTGAGCACGAGAAGAATCCTCCCCTTCCTCGGAAAGAACGCGCTTCTCGGAGCGGGGCTCCTGGCCGCCGCCGGGACGAGCGCCCTCGTGACGATGCGCGTCGTGCTCTCGGCCCGGGACGTGGCCGTGCCCGCCCTCGTCGGGCGCCCGTTCACCGAGGCGGAGTCGCAGGCCCGCCACCGCGCCCTCGTCCTGCGGATCGAGGGCCGCCGGCACGACCCCTCGATCGGCGCGGACCGGATCGTCGCCCAGGAGCCGCCGGCCGGGGCGGCCCTCAAGGCCCACCGCGCCGTCCGGGTGTGGCTGAGCCTCGGCCCGCGGCGCGCGACCGTCCCGCCCGTCGAGGGCCAGTCGGCGCGCACGGCCCGGATCGCGCTGGAGCAGAGCGGCGTGCCGGTCGATCGGGTGGTCGAGGTGGTCGACGCGGCGGCGTAGGGCACGGTCGTCGTGCAGCGCCCCGCGCCGGGCGAGGCCGACCTCTCCGCGGGCGGAGCGTCCCTCCTCGTGAGCCGGGGCCCGGCGAGCTCGAGCTTCGTCATGCCGGACCTCATCGGCCGCGAGGCGCAGGCCGCGATGAGCCTCCTCCAGTCGGCGGGCCTGAAGGTCGGCGACGTGAGGTACCGCTCCTACCCCGGCGTGGCTCCGGGCATCGTGCTGCGCCAGGTGCCCGCGGCCGGCTACCGGGTCGATTCCCGTACGGCCCTCGTCCTCGACGTGAGCCGGGCCGAATCGTGATCCTGGCGCCCTCCATCCTGGCCGCGGACCTCTCCCGCCTCGGCGAGGAGCTGCGCGCCGTCGAGCGCGGCGGCGCGTCGCTCGTCCACGTCGACGTGATGGACGGGCGCTTCGTGCCGAACATCTCGCTCGGGCCGGTCGTCGTCGAGGCCGTGCGACGCTCGTGCGCCCTGCCGCCCGACGTGCACCTGATGATCGAGGACGCGGAGCGCTACCTCGACGCGTTCGTCGACGCGGGCGCCGCGTCGGTCAGCGTCCACGTCGAGGCGATGCCGCACCTGCAGCGGGCCGTCGACCACCTGCGCCGCCGCGGCGTGCGGCCCGGCGTCGCCCTCAACCCCTCGACCCCGCTGTCGAGCCTCGAGGAGATCCTCCCCGAGATCGACTTCGTGCTCCTGATGAGCGTGAACCCCGGCTTCTCCTTCCAGAAGTTCCTCCCGGCGACGCTCGACAAGATCCGCCGGCTGCACCGCGTCGTCGCGGAGCGCGGCCTCCGGGTGAGCATCCAGGTGGACGGCGGGATCAACCGGGAGAACGTGCGCTCTGTCGTCGAGGCCGGGGTCGAGATCGTCGTCGCCGGCGCGGCGGCGTTCGGCGGGGGCGACCCCGAGGCCGCGACGCGGGCCCTTCTCGAGGCCGCGCGGGCGTGAGCGCCTCTTCGGTCTCGCGGCTGCGCGTCCGCTACGCCGAGACCGACCAGATGGGCGTCGCCTGGCACGGCAGCTACCTGGCGTGGTTCGAGGTCGGGCGCACGGACCTCCTCCGGGAGCGCGGGATGACCTATCGGGAGCTCGAAGAGGCCGACGTGCGCCTGCCCGTCGTCGAGGCGCGCGCGCGCTACCGTCGCCCTGCCCTCTACGACGACCTGCTGGAGATCCACACGCGGGTGGCCGGTCAGTCGGGCGCGCGCATCTCCTTCGAGTAC
>WBZP01000780.1_pt3 | contig 22591 bp, 25 predicted proteins | sample 5204301 | NCBI WGS metagenome assembly WBZP01 (sample SAMN12412401, study PRJNA552823) | activated sludge metagenome | isolation source: activated sludge from nitrification reactor of wastewater treatment plant... | place: USA: Pennsylvania | collected 2017
CAGCCGCCGCCAATTCCGCTTGATACTTGTCACACTCCAATTGCACCAGTGTTGCCCCTTTGGCAAATCGCTGTCCTTCTTTATACGGGACTTGATTGACCCGCCCCTGGATCTGGGCATAGAGCACGGCCCGTGAAACCGCCTTCACAATTCCCCGAGCCACTCCCGAGTCCTGCTTCGTTCCCTGTGCCGATCGGTCTCCTTTCGACCACCCCGTCGATGGAATACCCATCGTCATTGCGGTCAGGAGCACTGCTGCTACCACACTAGCGTGCTGCCGGTGTCGCATGAGGCTCCGTTCTCCTTTCCCCTCCCGACATGGCGAACCCACTGGGTTCCCAATATTCCCTGATCGCTTCCGTTAGTTGTGCCACACTTTGTTCAGCCATGCTGGAAGGAACCGCTTCTTCCCCCATGGAGGCCATCAGGGTGGCGTAGGCCGTTTCCAATCCGGCTCGCGCCGTGTCCAAGCGGACATCGGCAGCGACATCGTTGGCTCGTTCTCGAATCAGTGTGAGATCGTTCGTGCGCTGAGTCAGCCACAAGCTCTTGGTCTGCTCCACAATTGCACTCTGTGTCTGTTGGTAATTCCTCGCATCCTGATATTCCTGCTTGGCCAGCACAAACTGTGTTGCACCAACATGGACCTCCGTCAAAATGGACATGCTGAGCGCCAGACTTTGGACATCCAGCATGTGACCGTTTGCTTCGATTGCTTTGAGTTTGGCCGGCGCTCGAAACACCGAGAGCAGATTCCAGCTTGCCTGGGCGGCATAGCTAAGCCAATTCTGATACAAGAGGAAACTGTTGCTGTTATAGTAGCCGCCGAGCGAGACTTTGAGGTTCGGGAATAATTCCAGAAACACCGCCTTGGCTTCCTTGGCGTTAATGCGCTTCTTATAGTCGATAGTGCGCAACTCTGGTCTGAGCAAGAGTGCCTGTTCTTCCATCTTCTGACTATCCAGGTTGACGACAGGAATCGCGGTTTCTCTGGGAGGTACGACCAGATCAAACGACGTTCCTGGCGGCAAACCTATCATGGAAGCCAGCTGCAGCTTCGCAGTACTGAGTTCACGAAATAGTCGCCGCACTTCACGCTGGATATTGAGCAAATCTCGCTGATAATTGAGCGGCGTCAACGGCGCCTGAAGTTTCTGGCCAACAATCTGCCTGGTACTCTCCAATGCCTTACTCACCGAATCGTCCAAGAACTGGATGCGTGGAAGTACCCGTTCCGCACTCACCGCCCGCCAATAAGCCCCTCTGACATCCTGTATCAACCGTACCGCTAGGCGCCGTTTTTCCTCTTCTGCCACCAGCACATTGTCGGCTGCCTGTTGTGCGCGCACGAACGACAGGCCAAAGTCGAGCACATCCCAACTTAACGCGAGGTTACCGGACATGACGTTCTTTTCGGATGAGGTAAAGGGTTCGACCGCCTGGCGTCCCGTGAGAATCGATTGCCCAACTCCGCCGGCAAAATTATTCCGTCCATCGAACCCGGCATTGGCTGCGACTTGAGGGAGGAGTGAATAGTGCGCCACGTTCAACTGCTGATGCGCCAGTTGGACTTGAATCGCTTTGACCTTCGCATCCAAGTTGTATTTGACCGCCCGTGCCATCGCCTCATACAGATCAATCGGCCCAACAACCGGCTCGTCTACCGCGGAGATGGCAAGAAAGTCTTTGACCGCTCGAGCATGGATTTCTCCATTCTCCATCGGATGTGGCTTGATCAGACAGCCGTTCATCGCGAGCAGTATCATCACGGTTACGACAGCCCGAACGGCAGTGCGCATCACTTGTAACTGACCACGTCTCAGCAGACAGATCGCCTGCACGATAATCCTCCCTGTAGACCAGAGCCCTGTGCAGTACCGATATCGGCTCAGCCTGCAAGGAACTTGACCAAACGGAAGGAAACGGGCTTAAACTGCGATGAGATAATGAAAAACTCACATAATTCAACAAGATTGGACACAAATGGCTCTGTACCCCCAACCGATGGCATGTCCCCTCTCGCCCCGAGAATCGGTAGTAAAGGGCTTGGCAGACCCCGTGAGCAGTGAACGTGCTTTCCCTGGAGTCCTTCTTCTGGAGTACTCCATTGGTGTCTATCTGTCCCTCGGCTGCTTGGCTACGCTTCTTCTAGCAAGGACCAGCTGCTTCACCCCTTTAACCGGGAGAATGACCATGAGCTGCACACGTTGTCAGGGATTGATGGTGAGAGAGCATTTCTTGGATTTTGACGGTACTATTGGACATATGTGGGCCAGCGGCTATCGTTGTATGAATTGCGGCAATGTCCATGATCCAATCATTGAGCAACATCGCCGGACGAGGCCAGACCCAGTGCTCACCGTCTCAACCGGTGAGCTCGATTATGCTGAAGAGGAGTTTGATACGAATACGTATTTCGTCATGAAGCAAGCGGCATAGCAGAGTCTGACGGGATTGCCTGTGCATCCATTTGGTCACGGGGAGAGCAGCATGGCTTCGATCTTGATTGTCGATGATGACGATTCGGTCAGAATGCTCTTGCGTCACATCCTTGAAGGAGACGGGCATCAGATCCGAGAGGCCACAAACGGTCACGCAGGGCTCACACTCTATCGAGAGAGCCCCGCTGATCTGGTGATCACTGACATCTTGATGCCTGAACGCGATGGGATGGAGGTCACGCTGGCATTGACTCGAGAATTCTTGGACGCGAGAGTCATTGCCATGACCGGCGCGACCGGTGATCAAAACTTTTTGAACGTTGCGAAACTCTTCGGCGCCAGGCGGGTGATCCAGAAGCCATTCTCGCCAGCGGACCTCCTCCGTGCCGTGCGATTCACACTGAGTCATTAGCCTGCCCGATAGGGCACTGACGAGGAGGCAGCATCCGCTCAAGAAACAACCGACTGTTACTTCCCCTCCGCCCTCCTCAGAGGAGTTTTGTGTTGAGCCGTTAGTGACGGCAACAGCGATCCGATAATCATTCCAGCCGCAGCTACCACAAACCCAACCAGTTGCGGAGGCCATACATCGGTCGGTTCACTCACCAGTTCCAACAGCAGCCAACTCATAAGGCCGGCGACGATGGCGCAACAGGCTCCCTGTGCCGTTGCTCTCTTCCAGTACAGTCCTGCAAACAGTGGGATAAAGGCCGCTACCAACGTGACTTTGTACGTACTCACTACAAGCTTGTAGATGGTCGCATCAGACCAGAGCGCAATGACCAACACCAGCGAGGCAAACGCCACCAAGACGATGCGCATCAGGCGCAGAAACTCTGAGTCATTCACATTATGAAACAATGGCTTGAGCACATTTTCACTGAGCGTCACCGACGGCGCTAGTAAGGTTGCGCTTGAACAGCTCATCACTGCCGACAAGAGTGCCCCGAAAAAGATCACCTGTGCAACCATTGGGGTATGCTGCACAATCAATGTCGGCAATACCAGCTGCGAATCCTGCTCCATCAAGGCCCCAAACTTGGCAGGGTCCACCAACGTAGCGGAGTACGCAAGAAACATCGGGACAAAGCAGAATGTGAAATAGAGTCCGGCCCCCAATAGCGCCCCCCGCACGGCTGTCTGCTCGTTCTTCGCCGAGGTGATCCGCTGGAAGACATCCTGCTGTGGGATTGATCCAAGCATCATGGTCATCCAGGCTCCCAGAAATGGAATCCACTCTACAAGCCTCGGCGCCGGAAACAGGTCAAGCTTACCGGCCTCCGCTGCATGGGTGATCACCGCAGGCACACCCCCTGCCAAATCCCCGACGATCGTCGCTATGTAGAGGAGTCCTCCCATGATCACTGAAATTTGCACAAAATCGAGAACGGCGACTGAAAACATCCCTCCAAAGGTCGTATAGGTCAGCACAATCGCTGCGCCGATGATGATCCCAACCGACTGACTGACCCCACCTTCTGTCACCACATTCAAGACCAGCCCCAGCACCTTGAATTGGGCGGCCACCCACCCCACGTACGAGGCGACGATGCAGAGCGTGCAGAGGACTTCGACCGTACGGTTGTACCGATAGCGATAGTAGTCCCCGACCGTCAGTAGATTGAGGCGATACAACCGAGGAGCAAAAAACAACCCAGCCAGCACCAAGCACATGCTGGATCCGAATGGATCGGCCACGACACCGCGAAGACCCTCCTTGACGAATGTGGCAGAGATGCCCAGCACGGCTTCCGCACCGAACCACGTCGCAAACACAGTGGCGATGACCACCGGCAAGGGCAAACTCCTCCCAGCCACGGCAAAGTCCTTGGAATTCTGCACGCGTGTCGCGGCGAACAGCCCAATGCCGACGGAAAGAAGCAGATAGAGGATGACGAACCAGAGGACCACCTGCGCAGGATAAAGCGATCCGCGCAAGCAAGCAATCAGCATTCAGAATCTTGCGCGGGCCTGAAATAGCCTAAGCGGCATCGGGAGATGGCAAGACTCAAACCAACCGCAGCCCCGGAAATGGGTGGCCACGCTCGAGGAATACCGGATACTGACCGAAGGGGTCAGCGTTCAGGAGAGTTGGAATCAGAAGAAGCTGGCTGCGGCAAAAGAACGTGGCGGTCGGCCTGCTTTTTCTTCAGACCTAGTTCTGGAGACCTCCTCACCTCTGGTTTGAATGACCAGTATCGAGATGTTCCCAGTAGGAGGCGACAACCGACTAGAAAGAGATTGCCGTGTGACTCAACGGGCAGGATCTTGCTCCACTGAACTTCATAAAGATTCACGGCATATTCCCACCGGGGCTGAGGGACATGAAGTTCCAGAAGCTGTTGATTGACTGGCTGGCTACCCATTAATAGGAGAATCCCACACGCACTGCGGTTTAGACTGTAGACCTCTCCCTGTTCGATCATGAGCCGCTCACCTTCTATCGATTCGCAGAGGCTGTAGGCACAAACCTTGGCCCCTTCAACCCGTACCTCTCGCCGGCGATCTGAAAGTAGGCCCTTCGATTCTTTACTGGTAGCCACCGATAGAACTGTGAGATTCAGATTTCCCATATTGGCCATCACTCGCTTTTAGAGACGTTTCCCCTCGGACATCGCTTTATCACACAACAGTGTGCATGTTGAGCAAGTGTCGTACCTGTGAAACGTTCTTGGATTCCCCTACAATGATTCTACTGAAGTATTGCGGGGATTGCCTACTTTGCCTTGCGTTTTCTTTCATAAGGCTCTATCCATAAAAGCGAAGGGAAATGAGTTCACTCTCCGGTGGATTACCTTCCCACTTCATTGATTCTTCTAGATAATTTCAAATGAATGAAAAGACATACACAATTAGACGTATGACCACGCTAAAAAACAGACGCTTACCCTAAATGAATTCACGCACAACTAGAAATGACTTCGGACTTGTCCCTCTCACTCACTTGCCCAGAATTAGACCAGAGTGATCGATCACACCAGCTTTTCCACGCGAATGCCAAGCAGGCGGATGAGTTGACGATGAGGATTTTCGCGACGGTCGAGGAACGGCATGAGCAACCTCAAGACCTCTCGGCGCAGCGTTGCCATATCTCCGGCTGGTTCCGCCATCGTATGGGCACGCGATGTAGTTTTGAAATCGGAGAATCGGACAGTCAGAACAACTGTCCGAAATGACTGAAATCCCTCCTGCTGCAAACGCTCCATCACACCCTGGCCGAGAAGTTCCAGTTCCATGAGTAGTCGCTGGCTGTCGAGTGTATCGGCCTCGAAGGTGTGCTGCTCGCTGATTGACTTGATCTCAGCATATTCTTCAAGTGGGGTAATATCTCGGCCACGAATCTTTTCATAGAGATCGACCCCGCGTTTCCCAAGCAATTCATCGAGTTGTGAGGCCGTCACCGATTTCATATCCTGTACGCACGTGAACCCTTGCCTCGCAAGCAGGGCTTCCGTCTTAGGGCCGATGCCAGGGATGGCCCGCAGTGGAAGCGGTGCCAGAAACGACTCGACTTCCTCCTCACAGACGACCGTCAGCCCGTCCGGCTTTGACATCCCCGATGCAATCTTGGCGATCAGTTTGTTCGGCCCGATACCGACTGAGGCTGTCAGCCGTACTGCCCTATGGATCGCAGCCTTCAACTCTCGGGACAGAGATGTTGCGGCTCGATAGGACTCCGTGAAACTCAAGTCACCATAGGTTTCATCGATGCTCGCCTGCTCCACGACGGGAATGAATCGCCTGACGATACCCATGATTTCATCCGAGACACGCGCGTACTTGGGCATATCAACCGAGACAAAGGCGACCCCCGGCCTTCCAGCCCGACGTGCAGCCTCTGACAACCGCCACGCCGTGGAAATCGGTGTCGCCGAATGAATCCCGTACGCACGCGCCAAATAGTTCGACGTAGATACCACTCCGCGCCCCTTCCCACCCAGAGGGTCTGCCCCAACTACCAGCGGGATACCTCGAAGGGCGAGGGTATCTCGCTCCTCAATCGCCGCGAAGAACGCGTCCATGTCTAAATGGGCGATAATCCGAACCATCTTTTCCCCAGCTTCATACAGAAGAAGTCCACTATTTCCCCGTAGATTTTCTCGATCAACCTGACGTACAATTTCTTGCGATATTACTGCTGCAAGCACAAAGAAGAGCCGATATACCGATCTGAGTCTGCTAGACCGCTAACGAAAGGTAGCTCCCGTGGCCATTCGCTGGTTTAACGTAATCGGATTTGTGATGCTGTTCAGTACACTCTTTTTCAATGAGGTCGTGTACCTCAACGTGTGGTACGATTTCAATCTGTCCACAATATTCCCAGCGATCATTTATCTCGCTGTCGGGATATGGCTTTCCTTGCGGGGAGAATCGATTTACCAGGAAGCGTGAGTATGAGTTGGACCACTCATAACCTTCAAGAACCACAATTCCGTAGCGCAAAGCAACGTCGTCAGCAGCAGTTCATTACCAACAGGGGCCTACTAGCTGGGCACACCCCATCACTGAAAGGAGACAACCCATGGGCATGAGTTTCATCAATTGGATTGGGTTCGTGATGCTGGTTCTGGCTCTTATTCTGAACGAGCTATTCCTTGGGATGAACGCATGGTATGAGCTCCACCTCGGGGCCATCATCATGGGCATCGTCTATCTGGTGGTTGGAGCTTCATTGTCTCTCTGGCCAAGTGCCAGCGACACAACCACCTGACCAGGACCTGACTCCTGGCTTGCTCGTGAAGCCCTAAGAATGGGGAGAGCTTGATCTTCCCTTTCGTGTTGTGAACTGTGCCCATCTACCGGGAATCGCGAGATCCTTGGAGGGCTGTCGTCGTCTCACATTCATTTTCTCCCAGTCCACTGAGCTTACCCCTATCACATTCGTTTGCTGCCTCACATAACCCTTCCCTCCAGGGAGTCACTATAAGTACCCCTGCTCCTCCACCAGCAGTACGTCTTGTCCTGAGGCACCGCCACACCGAGTCGGACCTTGAATGCACAGCCACAGACTCTACAAGTCGAAGCCAGCGCATATCAAGAGTTGATCTCCCTAGACGAATCCACTACCATCGCAGCTAACGTGAGCCGGACGAAAGATTCTATACAACCCGAGTGGGGAACGTACGGCCGTGCCGGTAGGGCCCCACAGCTTCCCGGCCACCTGTACCAATCATCACGACCCCACTCTCAAACCAGAGGAGGCGAATCATGGCAGACAAACAGTACAAACAACTCGGCTGTCTGGACGTGCAACCATCCGGGGGCTGCGGGTTCCAAGTACGGGCTGAAACAGAGGCGGAATTGATGCAGCTCGTTGCGACTCACGCAAAGCAATGCCATAAGTTGGAGTCGATCCCACCGGAAATGGCAGCCAAGGTTCAGGCAGCCGTGCAAACGGTGACCGTTAAGGTCTAGTTCCCATTTTTCGTAAGCGAAGAACCTCCCCTGTCCCGTCAGGTGATGGGGAGAGGTTCTTCCTGCTCCATCAGCCTCTTAGAGAAAGGACCGCATATGGGATGGAACCGGCGACTCGTATTGATAGGGCTGCTCCTGTTGAGCACGAGCGGCTGTAGTTATCTCTTTTACCCTCATGCCAAGGAGTTTACCGCAAAGGCGAAGGGTGCGACCGGCGTCGAAACACTGATCAACCTGACGACGATGGCGGAAGCGACCGCCCTGAAAGCAAAAGGCGGCAAGGGAGTCGATCAGGCGTTCGACGATCTCCATAATCAGTTTCATGCTATCGACGATAGCGCCTGCAGCATCGACAAATCGACGAGACAACAGCCGATCTATGCCTTGGCCGTCACACACAATAAGGAACTCAAGACGATCTTCAAACGGCTTTGGAAGTTCAAGGACGATCAACCACAACGGGACCAACATCTAGATCTTTTTGTGTCTGAACTCCAAGAGATGCGCCAGACCCTACAATCATTGAGGTAATGTCCCCATGTCGCCATCACCTGAACAGGTCATTGAGAATCAACGACAGGATTGGAACCGCGTCGCCGGCGGCTGGGAAAAGTGGGACCGGTTCTTTGACGAACAGATGGCGTTCTTGAATCATCGCTTAATCGCCGATGCTCGGGTACGGTCAGGCATGTGTGTGCTCGACCTCGGATCAGGGACCGGCTATCCCGCCCTACTCGCGGCACAGACAGTCGGGACGACCGGCAGCGTCACAGGAATCGATCTGGCTGAGCAGATGCTCGACGCCGCGAGACGAAAAGCCGCTTCACTGAAACTATCGAATACCACATTCCGAACGGGTGATGTCACAACGTTGCCGTTTGAGGCTGCCTCGTTCGATGCGGTGACAACCCGCTTCTGCCTGATGTTCTTGCCGGAAATTCCCAAGGCAGTTGCCGAGATCGCCCGCACCCTCAAACCGAACACCTGGCTCGCGGCTGCGGTCTGGTCTGCGCCGGACAAGAACCCGTACCTCAAGATACCCATCGACATCATCAAACAATTCATTGAGATTCCGCCACCAGATCCAACAGCCCCGGGTATTTTCCGTTTGGCAAAACCGGGGGAACTCGCGGACATGCTGCAGCAAGCTGGATTCACGGACATCTCTGAACACGAATTTCTCGGTGATGTCCAATTTCCAGCGGCAGAGGAATATTTCACTAGCCTCATGGACATCGCCGCGCCGATTCAAAACCTTTGGGCGAAGCTCAGCCCTACGCAACAGACCGAGGCCAGAGGAAACATCATCCAGACGGCTGGGCAATACCGGAAAGGGGCAGTCATCGCCCTACCGATTGCCGTACGAATGGTTTCGGCACGAAAGCCCGGATGATGAATGGCGGCAAAGAGTGATGGCTTCAAAGATTTTGTCCTTGATCAATTAGCGGACCTGCGAGGCGTGACTGCTCGTGCCATGTTCGGCGGGTACGGACTCTACCGCAACGCCACATTCTTCGCCATCATTCACAAAGGCCGCCTGTATTTCAAAGTCACCGAGGCCACCCTGCTTCGCTACAAGGAACAGGGCATGAAACCGTTTCGCCCAAATGCCAAGCAGACACTCAAATCCTTCTACGAAGTCCCGATCGATGTCCTCGAAGATGCGGAAGCCCTAACCCAGTGGGCAACGGAAGCCCTTGAGAAATAGTACAGTCATACCGCATCTCCTCTGGACCATTGGCCATTCAACAAGACCCTTCGTGAATTCATAGTCGCTTTAATGGAATCGAGTAATTCTGGACACAAGAATGAGCGTATGAGAGAACACTCTCCGTCTGGAAAATTGAGTCAGGCATTACGCTTTAGGGACAGTGGCAGCACAACAACTACTGATGAACATTCGTGAGTTGGCCGGGCTTATTCTCTTAGTCGTTTCCCTCATTCTATTTCCGTTTGGATACTGGATCCACCGCGCATGGTACTTTGTGGCACTCGCGCTGGCTTGTATTGGTGCATTCATGTTCTTTACCCGCCGTATCAGTGGAAAAATTCCGCCAAGGCTTCCCGACACGGATCACCTCAACTCCCCTTTAATCCCGAGTCATCTCCGTGGCTTTCCCGGTGGACGGATCAGAGAGCACCACAAAACTGATTCAGAGACTGACATCGATGGCGACGGAGAATGATCCTGCTCACACGCTCTTAAACTTTGTGAGCTTCGCGAATAGGATCGCTGAGAATGGAATGATCAACCCCAGCAGAAGCTGCACAATCAGCAACTCGCCGAGTTGGCTGTAATCCGCAGGGGTTTGGATGGCTCCAGTGGCTTGGTCTTTGACTCCTCGTGTGACGACGAAGATCTCATTGAGATATTTCGTGCCCAATTGGCCGAGCGAAAGTGCCAGATTCGTGAAAGAGGCCATCACCGCAAAGAACGTGGCCTTGAGATTCGCCGGAGCCGAGTTGGCGATCCAGGCCAACATGGGGATCATGGAAATCTGCACCAACGGCGATTCTAAGGCTGTATCTACAAGCGCGATAAACCTTGCGTCGACGATTCCACCAGTGAGGCTGGCCGTCCACTCATGCAATCCATAATACAGCCCTGCGATCGGCAACCCGAGAATCGTCCCCACGATGGTCAAAAACCCGACCACATAGGCAATCGACCGCTCGGCCATAAAGCGACGAAAGACAAACATGCCGACGAGCGCCACGATGCCGCCGATGAGTGACAGCACCGAGAGAAACTGTTGATCGAATTTGAGATCATCGATCATCCACCACGTGGCACCAGGGCCCGACCCAGGAATCGCGCGTAACGAAAAGACCACCGCGGCGGTACCGACCAACGTGAGCCGTTTATCCGGCTCAAGCTCCCGCATCAATCGCGACATCAAGAACAGCACGATGGTCATAGAGCCGGCAAAAACGATCTCCTCCCGGTACGGAAACCCGCCGAGACCGACCGTCAACGTGAACAGCACAAAGGCCAGGCTCCCACCGAGAATCCACCAATTGGGCTTCGTCGGTTCGCCTTCCACATCACGCACGTTGACCATCTGCTCGACCTGCTCAACCGAAAACCCTTGTTGGGCAAGGTTCTGCTTCTGGCTTCGCTGTAACCACCAGGCCACCCCCACACCTATCACCGAAACGAAAGGAATGACCATCGCCATCAGGTAGATCCGCTTGTAGAGCTGAATGAGCTCGGCTTGCGGCATCCCCTCGGTTCCGCTGAAAACATACACATTTACCAGCGCGACCGCGATCCCGCCGCCGACGATGGCGACACGGCCGAGCGTCTGCATCGTGGTGTGCATCAACTTGCGGGTCTGATCATCAAAGACTCTCCCCTGCTCGTCGACGCGAGGAACGGCCTCGACCGTCATGGCATCGGCCACCGCATCCTGCACGACATACCCGATGGGAGCCAGTAACACGCTGATCACATACCAGACCTCCGCCGGCAAGATGGCGGTCATCGCCTCTCGATCACCAATCAACGCAGCCATGATGGCAAGGCTCACCGTCAACAGCCCTGCACCAAGTCCGACCAGCCAACTCTTCCACCTCCAGAGCAGATCGACCGTATGACCGATCGGCATCTTGAGCGCCCAGGGAATCCCAGCCCAGAATCCCAACGCCGCGAGGAATGAGGCAGATAAGCCAAGATAGTCTTTGACGAAAAACGTCCCGACGATCCCGGTGAGACCGGAAATCCCGTAGGCGACGTAAACCATGAGCGGTGGGAGATACGACAGCCGCATGTCGCGGCCAAGGGAAAGAATATTGCGATCGATCCACTCAGTAACTGACATAGACCTCGTTAGGACGCGATACCACGTCGTTGACGACGTGAAACAAGAGCTTGTAACTGTGCCTGCATCTCCTCGACCGATAGGTGTACCCGATCACCATGTCCAGCCAGTACCCATTCGAAACGATAATCCAAGAGCTTCTCGATCGAATCAAGCAACGCTGCTTTGTTCCAAATCAGACGCGTGGGCGCTTCCAGCGCCTTTATATGGGGGTTCCACCAGAGATGATCGCCGCTAAACAGAAAGGTCTCCCGATAGAGCAATGCCAGACTTCCCGCCGTATGGCCGGGCACAGGAATAATCTGGAAATCCGATCCGATTCGGCTTGCCTCCTCTCCATCGATCACCTGTTCCGCCGTGGCAGCCGCTTTCCCATCCGCCCGATGAATGATCCGCTTGGCGCCGAAATGGGCGGCGTACTTATCGGAATCAGCCACATCATCTTCATGCGTGAGAAAGATATGCGCAATGCCGCCCCGTCGCTCGAATGCCTCAACGAGATGCTTGATATAGCGAGGAGAGTCGACCAACCAATTCCCACCCGGATGTTCGATCAAAAAACTGTTGGCCCCGAATGATTTCTCTGAGTTAAAGCCGCAGTAACTCACGCCTTCGTCGATGGGCAAGGGAAAACTTGCCATCGCCGTTTGGACCAAGGCCTTGTCGCTCTGCTCAGTCCCGATGGCCCCGACGGGACAGGCGAGCAGGGCCTGATAGGCGTGATGAATGTCCGGTCCACTCATCGGCTGATGACTGACTGCCGAATATCTGCCGATTTCCTCAAAACTCACCGGCGCCAGCTGGCGACAGGTGTCGCAGTTGATACAGGTCGCATCGACATAAAAGTCGCCGGGGATGTTGGAGTCAAGCCGTTTGTTTCGATCCGCCATTACAAGACCTGCTTCGCCTGCTTTTCCCGATCCGCCGTTCGCCAGAGATACCAAGCCGCTACTGTACGATAGGGCTTCCACCGTTCGCCATACTGAAATATCTGTTTGGGCGTCGGCATCGAGCGACGTCCATACGCAATCCGAAACCCGTTCCGCACCCCAAAGTCATCGACCGGAAGCACATCTGGTCGGCCGAGTGAAAAAATCAGCAGCATCTCGACCGTCCAACGCCCAACCCCGCGGACCTCGACCAATCGTTCGATAATCTCGTCATCCCTCAGTTTCCGGATCACACGATTCGTCGGTACCGTGCCGTCGAGCGTCTGGGCGGCGAGATCACGCAGCGCTAAGATCTTTGCGCGTGAGAACCCGGCCGCTCTCATCGCGCGCATGTTCATCGTGAGAAGGTCATCGGGACGAGGGAACTTCCGGCGAGGGAAGAGCGCGACGAACCGCGTGAGGATACTCTCGGCGGCCTTGTCATGAAGTTGTTGGTGGGCGATCGCGCGAACCAGTGATTCGAATGGAGACCGACGAAGGTTTGGCTGTAATGTGCAGGGGCCGATGTCTTCGATGCACCGACGCATGACCGGGTCGACTGCCGCCAGATGCGCGACAGCGGGATCGCTACCCGATAACGGCATCAGCTTCAATTTCTACGAGCATCTCCGGATCGATCAACCGCTTCACTTCGACCATCGTCGTCGCTGGTCTGATGGTGCCGAACACTTCTCCATGCGCCCGCCCGACCTCTTGCCATTGATCGATATTCGCCATGTAGATCCTGGTTCGGATCACGTCGGACAAGGACGCGCCGGCCTGCTGAAGAGCCGCTTCGATCGTCTTCAAGGTTTGAATGGTCTGCGCATAGGGATCTCCTTTGCCGACCAGCCCGGAAGGAGTCATTGCCGTCGATCCCGACACCGAGATATGGCCGCCCACTCGCACCGCTCGTGAATAGCCGATCTTCCCCTCCCACTGACCACCGCTTGAGATATTGTGTCTCGCCATCATGCCACCATCCTGTTACATGACGATGCCGCCACCAGCTTGTATCGTTTGCCCTGTCAGCCACCGTGCTTCTTCGCTGACAATGAATGCCACTACGTCGGCGATATCTTTCGGACTGCCAAGTCGCTTCAGTGGCGTTAGTTGAATGCCGACCTGTCGGTATTCGTCTGTCATCATACCGGTCTCCGTAAAACCAGGTGACACCGTATTCACCGTTACCCCTTTCGGAGCCAATTCCTGTGCAAGCCCTTTGCTGTATTGTTCCAGAGCCGCCTTACTCCCCAGATAGGCCGTCGCCCCTGGGAAACTCAGATGCGTTCCGCAGGTCGAAATATTGACGATGCGCCCACCGTCTTTGAGCACACGGGCTGCTTCCTGCATCGCAAAGTATGGGCCCTTCGCATTGAGCGCGATCACGCTCTCGAAGTCCTCCTCCGTCGTCTGTTCGAGGGATTTGGGCATAAACTTTCCCGCATTATTCACCAGAATATCCAGCCGGTTGAATTGTCTCACCGTATCAACCACGAGCCGACGCGCATCTGCGACCTGGCCCATGTCGGCCTGGGTTGCGAGCGCTTTTCCGCCCTTTGCTTGAATCACCGTGACCACTTCCTTCGCTTTGTCCTCGCTCCGATTGTAGTTCACCACGACAATGGCACCCTCGTCCGCCAATCGCTCCGCAATGGCGCGGCCGATTCCACTGGAGGCACCTGTCACAATCGCGACTTTCCCGCTCAATGATTTCATTGATACGACTCCTCGTTCAGATCGAGTATAGTGTTGTGCTCAGTACGGAGTTCCCCACTGACCTGAAAAAGTCCACTCGCCGATCGGGCGACGACTCCTCGGTTGGAGTTCCCGTTCACGCAGTTGGTCGGGAAGGACATCTGGGTTACCAGGATAGCCGATTGCAATGATGGCAACCGGTTCATAGCCGGTAGGAATCTGAAGCTCCGCTCGAGCCTTTTCCACATCAAATCCCGCCATCTGACGGGCCATCAATCCATGAACCCCCGCTTGCAACACAAGATTCTGCGTCGCCAGACCCGTATCATGAAACGCATGCCGATTGGGTCTTCCATTGTACTGGAAATGCATGCTCGCGATGGAAAGCACCAAAACCGGTGCACGAAAGGCCCATCGGCGATTGCCTTCCACCAGACACTCGAATAGTCTGGCCCAATCCGCCTCATGATCCTTCGTCGCCACGATAAATCGCCATGGCTGTTCATTATTCGAGGAAGGCGCCCATCGAGCAGCCTCAAACAACATTCGTAATAGGTCGGTCTCAACAGACCGATCATCGAAAGCACGAGGGCTCCACCGACTGGCCAGTAACTCATGAATGGGGGGTTGAATATGCCCCTGCTGATCCACCTTAAGACCCTTTGTTCTCCTCGGCTGACGGCTTCTCCGGATTCCATCCGCCACCGAGCGCCTTATAGAGCTGCACCGTCGACGCCAATAATAGCCGGCGTGTACTCGTCAAGGCCAGCTCCGATTCGAAGAGATTTCGACGCGCCACCAGCACATCCAGATAATTCGCCAGCCCCCCCTTATAGCGCAGTTCAGCCAACTTGAGCGCCGACTGTAATGCGGCAACCTGTTGTTGTTGCGCCTCACCCTGCACACGAGCCGTACGCACGGCGACCAGCGCGTCTTCAACTTCGCGAAAGGCCGTCAAGACCGTTTGTTGGTATTGCGCCAGCGCTTGCTTGCTTTGCGCCTCGACGGCTTCCTGTTGAAAACCCAACACTTGCGCGTTTAAGAGAGGCGCAGCAAGTCCAGCACCAAACACGCCAAAGCTCGAGGGATCATTGAAGATTAAGGATAATTCGGGATGAGCTAAGCCGGCTAGTCCGGTCAACGTAATTCTCGGGAACCGTTCCGCCTTGGCCGCGCCGATACGAGCCGTGGCTGCCGCCAACTGTTGCTCGGCGACTAAGATGTCAGGTCGCCGCTGCAACAACTCAGATGGGAGACCGGCAGGAATCGTGGGAGGCACGATCTGTTCATCCAATGCAAGACCGCGTGCAATACTAACGGACTTCCGTCCAAGCAAGACGCTCAAGTGATTCTCAGTTTGGCTCATTTGCCGCTCAAGCTCCGCCGTACGAGCTGCGGCATTCGCACGCTCCGCTTCAAACTGATCGGCGTCCAGTTTCGAGGTCATCCCTTGGCGCAGCCTGGCTTGGGCGATCCGTACCGACTCTTCCCACGATTGCAGTGTCCGCTTGGCGATATCGAGCTGCAGGTCGAACTGGCGCAAGTTGAAATACGCCTCGGCGACCGCACTGACCAGTTGAATCGTCACAGCCCGGCGGTTTTCTTCCTTGGACACCAGATCAGCACGCGCCGCTTCATTCATGCGCCTGACTCGACCCCACAGGTCAACCTCCCAGGCCAGATTACCAAACAGGTAATAATTGAACGGGCTCGCAAAACCGGGAAAGAGGAAGTTCGCTTTTCGGCTAGCCGGCAAGCTCGCTGTGACCGTAATGCCCGGCACATAGTCCATTTTCGCAACCAGAGCCCTCGCACGAAACTCTTCGACGGTTGCGACGGCCCGCTGAAGATCCCGGTTTTCAGCGAGCGCCATCCGAATGAGCTGTTGAAGCTGCTCATCACGAAGGAGATCCCACCAAGGCAAGTTGGCCAAGGACGGCAGTTCCGAAGAGCCGTCCCCCATTCGGAAGCGATCCTCGCCATCGGCCGGTGGTCGCTTGTAATCCGGTCCTATCGAACAGGAGAGGAGCAGCAGGGACAGTCCGATAATCGTAATCGTACGCACGTTAGGCCTTCCCCTCTGGTGACGGCGCCTCAGCAAGCTGGGTTGCCGTAGCACCGGTATGAGCTCTACCTGGAGCCCACTTACGAATCACGGCATAGAATAGGGGAACAAAAAAGATGGCCAGGAACGTCGCTCCCAACATTCCACCCAACACACCGGTGCCGATCGATTGACGGCTCGCCGCTCCTGCGCCACTGGCGATGACCATTGGAAACATACCAAAAATAAAGGCCATCGAGGTCATGATAATTGGTCGGAAACGCAACCGCGCGGCTTCGACGACCGCCTCAAGGAGGGGGCGCCCTGCCTCGTATCGGGTGTTCGCAAATTCCACGATCAGGATCGCATTCTTCGCCGTGAGACCGATCAACGTCACGAGCCCAATTTGGAAGTAGAGATCGTTCTCAAATCCACGAAGCCACACGGCCGTCAGCGCACCAAAAATCCCGAACGGAACGGCCAAAATCACTGCAAACGGCACGACCCAACTCTCGAACTGGGCCGCCAAGACCAGGAAAACCATCAACAATCCAAGGATAAAGACTTGATTGGATTGCCCGCCGACTCGGCGTTCTTGAAACGAGATGTTACTCCAATCAATAGCATATCCCTGAGGAACCAGCACCTCTTTCGCCACTCGTTCCAGCGCTTCCAATGCCTGCCCTGAGCTGAACCCTGGCGCGGCTGCGCCCAAGAGTAACGCCGTGTTGTACCCATTGAAGTGGTTCACCGGGTCCGGTCCGCTCTGGTACTCCGCCGTCACAACTGTGTCGAGCGGAATCATATTGACGCCCCGCGCACTCGAGGCTCTCACATAGATATTCGACAGGTTTTGCGGCGTCGCGCGAAACTCGACATCGGCTTCGGTCTGCACATGATAGACGCGACCGAACTTGATGAAGTCATTGATGTAAAAATTACCGAAGTACGCCTGGAGCGTATCAAAAATGTCAGAAATCGGTACGCCCAGCGCTTTCGCTCGCTCTCGATTCACATTGGCATAGAGCCTCGGTGAGGAGACGCGGAAATTGGTTCCAACCCGTCCGATCGCCGGTTCTTTCTGAGCGCGTTCGACGAATTGCTGCGCCACCATAGCGAATTTCTTAAAGTCGCCGCTGCTGGGATCTTGGATTTGAGCTGAGAAACCGCCGACGGCACCGACGCCACGAATAGCCGGTGCATTGAAGGCAAGGAGCAGGGCCTCGGGAATCTTCGCAAACTCTCCGTACGCCGCACCCACCAACGCCTTCGCATGGTACTGAGGCTCCGGACGGTCATCCCACAATTGCAACGGGACGAACATAGTCGCCGAGTTCGGTCCTCTCGTCCCGAAGACGAAATTCTGCCCGGTCAGTGCGTCGGTGGAATGGACAGCCGGAATGGCCTGAAAAAATCGTTCGATCTTTTCGAGGACTGCCACCGTCCGCTGCTTCGAGGCCCCGTCAGGGAGTTGCGCGATCACGATGAAGTACCCTTGGTCTTCCTCGGGCAAAAAACTTTTCGGCAACTTCTCAAACAGTCCGATCGAGGCGATCAGCAACAGCACAAAGACCGCCATGACACGAATCGGCCTCACGAGCAGCGCACCTGTGACACGTGTGTAGCCCCGCTGGGTCCGGTTGAATAGACGATCGAACCAATCCCAAACCCCGCTCCGTTTCCCCTCGTGGGATGTCAGCACCACTCCACAGAGTGCAGGACTCAGCGTCAACGCGACAAACCCCGAGACCGTCACGGAAATTGCGATCGTCGCAGCAAATTGTTTATACAGAGCCCCGGTAATCCCGCCGATGAATCCCACCGGAGCAAAGACAGACACCAGCACCAGCACAATGGCGATGATCGGCTCGGTCACTTCGCCCATCGCCCGCTTGGCCGCCTCTTTCGCCGTGAGCAGGCCTTCCCGCATATGCCGTTCGACGTTCTCCACCACGACAATCGCGTCGTCGACCACAATCCCGATTGCCAAGACCATCCCGAAGAGGGTGATCGTATTGATGGAGAACCCGAGGGCATAGAGACCAATGAATGTGCCGATCAGCGAGACAGGAACGGCCACGGTGGGAATAATGGTGGCCCGCCAAGTCTGAAGAAACAGATACACGACGAATACGACCAGCACCATCGCTTCCAGCAACGTCTTGACTACTTCCTTAATTGAAATCTCAATAAACCGCGTGGTGTCGTATGGTGTGTCATACGACACGCTGGGAGGGAAACTCTTGGCCAGTTCATCCATCTGAGCCCGCGTGCGCCGCACGGTATCGAGTGCATTCGCTCCGGGTGACAAGAACGTCAGAACAAAGGTTGTCGGTTTGCTGTTCCATCGACCTTCGAGGCCATAGGCCTGGGCCCCCAACTCAATACGGGCCACGTCCTTGAGCCGCACCGTCGAACCATCGGGAAGGGCGCGCACAATCAGCTCTTCAAAATCCTTGACCTCGGTCAAGCGACCTTTGGTGATGATGGGGATCGTCAGCTCTGTCCCCTTCGGAGCCGGTTCACGACCGATCGTCCCCGCCGGATAATCACGATTCTGCTCACGGATGATGGCCGTGATATCACTCGGCGTGAGATCCAGCTTGGCCATCAGCAGCGGGTTCAGGATGATCCGCATGCTGTAATTTTGTTGACCAAACACCAGCGCATCCCCGACACCCTTGACGCGCTTCAGATCATCAACGATCCGCAGCGTGGCATAGTTGGAGAGAAAGACGGCATCGTGCCGAGGGTCGGTCGACTTGAGCGCCACCACCAACACAAGATCGGGGGACATCTTTTTGACCGAGATGCCCTGTCGGACGACTTCCGGAGGCAGCTGAGGTTCCGCGAGCTTCTCCCGATTCTGCGTCTGGACTTGAGCAATGTCAGGATTCGTTCCGATTTCGAACGTCAACTTGATCGTGACATGTCCGTCGTTACTGCTGGTCGACTCGTAGTACAGCAGATTGTCGATACCCGGCAGGGTGACTTCGATCGGACGGGCAACGGCTTCCGCCGCGACTTCAGCGCTGGCGCCTGGATAATCCGCATCGATCTGGACCACTGGAGGAGTAATTTCTGGAAACTGCGCGATCGGCAAAAACTGCATGGCCAGCAGTCCCATCACGACCACAAAAATCGACACCACCGAAGCAAAAATCGGCCGATCAATAAAAATGTGCGAAATCACGGTTGTTCCTTATTGAGGACGGGTAGGAGTAGATTCCGTATTGGCGGCAACCCAAGGAACCGCATTCACTGGTGCCCCAGGGCCTATCTGCATGATCCCATTGACGACCACCCGATCGCCGGCATTCAGGCCGTGATCGATGAGCCACTGGTCCCCTTTCCAATCCGACGCCACGACGTCTCGAATCTCGACCTTTTCCTCACGGTTGACCACAAAGACGAACGGGCCCTGTGGACCTTGTAACACCGATCGCTGTGGAACAAGAACCGCATTCGTTTTCGTATCGCCCGTGAATCGGACTTTCACAAATTGCCCTGGGAGGATGATCCGATTGGGATTCGGAAACGTGATCCGCGTTTGGCGTGTACTGGTTTCCGTCCGCAACCCAGGCTCTAAGAGATCGAGCACGCCTTCTTGGGGATACACCGTCCCGTCCATGAGTGTCAGCCGGCCTCGCAATTGATAGTCTCCCGGATGAGCGATCAGCTTCGCTTCAATGTCTCGTCGCCGTTTCAGGATGAACGTCTCCGGCACGTTCACCACCACGTACATGGGATCGACTCGATGGATCGTGGTCAAGAGATCGGTTTGAGCCGAGACCAACCGTCCTTCATAGTACCGACTGCGCTCGATAATCCCACTGATCGGCGCGGTGATAAGCGTATTGTCCATGTCGAACTGGGCCTTGATGAGATCAGCCTGCGCCCCTTGCAGTGCCGCATTGGCGGATAACTCTTGCGCGATGGCATCGTCGACATCTTTTTGGCTCACCGCCTGCTCCGCAAGCAATGGCTTTACCCGTGCCAAATCCTGTCTGGCCTGGACGCCACGCGCTTCCGCCTGCGCGATCTTGGCCTTGGCACTCGCAACCGCAGCCTTGAAGGGCACCGGATCGATTTGATAGAGGCGATCGCCCTTTTTCACATCGCGGCCTTCAGGATAGAGCACCGCCTTCAAAATCCCCGTCACTTGCGAACGGATCTCGACCGGACGGGAGGCCTCCGCTCGACCGATAAACTCCGGTTCATCAGGAAGAACTTGAGTTTGAACCGTGACGACTTCCACCCGAGGCACCGGCTGCGCCGGCATTGAAGCGGTCTCTTGGTTACAGCCGGCCAGTCCAATTGCACCCAACACCCACAACGTTGCAATATGTGCCTTCAATTGATACCTCTTCTCCATACTACCTACCCTACTTGGCAATCCCTATACATCTTCTTCTCCACACAGGAGAAACAGAGTATTGTACTGAGGAGCATGCAACGGCGGCAAGTCCAAGCCAGATAGGCCTCCTCGCCGAGAGACATCACGGCAATAAACCGGATCGGCGAGAGTACATTGTGCCATCATCCACCGCTCCCGTCACCATGCCACTCCACTGAATCAGTACGACCCGCCTTCGTAATCTCCTCGACCAGACACCTGGTCAAACAGCCGGAGGCCCGTAACTCCACGCCTTGTTGCCAGAGCTGAGTTAACAGCAACTTTCCATCCGCATCAATGAAAGTGACATCGGTCAAATCGATTCGCGTGCATCGCTGCTGATTGTCGAATGTGCGTCGGCAATAGGTCCTGAGCTCTTCGGCCCAGGGACCGGCAAGACGCCCTTCAATGATAAGCGAAACTCCGTCCGACGCTCCGTCCCGCTGACTAGTGATCTTTAACATAGGCCCATCTCACAGTAATCTTTCTTGTCGCTTCAACTTAGGGCATATGCGAATTGTGATTGGCGATTCTGCAAGATAACCGGATCGATCACTTCGCCACATTGCACACATCGCCGCAGGAAAGCTGCCGTCTCGCTGATACCAAGCAGAGAATCAAAACCCTCTTCGACAACCATAAGGCCGTTGCATCTGGAGCAGCGTATAGAACCAGCAGGATTCTCTACTCCCCTCGGCTTGCGCTCCAAAGATTCTGCCATCGCCATGACGAACCTCCCTCTGCTAGGAATTCACTCTGTGTTGTTACAGCAACTTACGTTCCAGCAGTATTTGATGAAACCCGCATCATCAAAACCGTTGATTGTTTGGAGAAAAGACATTTATCCCCAAGTGATGGCGCGCCTGAAAAGTCAGATGGCCTGCCGACCCCGCGGCACGATGCCGAATGGTCGGCGCATGCTGCGGGGGGATTGAACGCTGTAAGTTTGGGCTGGCTAATAATCCGTCGCATGATGCCCTCCTCTCAGATATTCCAGTTAGGCGGCCTGTTTCACTAGTCGATCCGGGACTGCCTCACCTCGCTCAAGCCAGCGGGCAACGGCACTGTCCAACGCCCACTTGCCTCCGCCAATAATCACGAGTGCCATGCTCATGGCGATGACCAGCAAGTGATATTCAAACCCTTCGCCTGATTGTTGGCCGAACCAGTTCATGAACAATCCCTGCGGCCAATGCACGATCGTAATCGCGCCGATCATGATGACGATGAAACTGGCAGCGGTGAATCGCGTGAGTAGTCCGGCAATCAAGACGACACTGCCGAATGACTCCCCGATGATCACAAGAAAAACCACGAGCCATGGCAGTCCCATCTTCTGTGTGAAGAATCCCATCGTCCCGTCGAAGCCGTTTCCACCGAACCAACCCAGTAATTTCTGTGCGCCGTGTGCGAAGATCACACCTCCAAGCCCAACCCTTAAAATGAGACCTGCCCACGAATCATCCGTCTTAAAGAATGACATGTCACACCTCCCATCGACGATTGATGGAATAGGGCAACCGCCGATAGGCAGCTACCCTCGCCATCGCATTCTTGATCAACAGTCTTGTCATGATGACCGGCAAGGTTGCGAGTATGCCGTACCATAGGCTCCAGAGAATCATCTCATTCACCATGCCACCTCCATGTGTGTCTTCGTGTGATGCTGGTAAGCCCTAGAGCAAGGGACGTTCCAGATCGCGGCGCCACCGAACTCATCGCCTAGGCTCAGGACTCATTAATTTTTAGCATTTCCTCAGGACATGAGATGTGATTCACTCTGGCTGGGGAGGTGGCTATGAGTGACGTGTTCATGTTGACCCAGGGGCAGTTGAATAGGATCAAAC
>WBZP01002224.1_pt1 | contig 22590 bp, 23 predicted proteins | sample 5204301 | NCBI WGS metagenome assembly WBZP01 (sample SAMN12412401, study PRJNA552823) | activated sludge metagenome | isolation source: activated sludge from nitrification reactor of wastewater treatment plant... | place: USA: Pennsylvania | collected 2017
CTCGTCCGGATGAATGACGAGCATGTTTTCGCCGACATAGAAGCAGTCGACCGGGCACACCTCGACGCAATCCATGTACTTGCACTTGATGCAATTCTCGGTCACGACGTGAGTCATGCTGTCTTCCGATCGGTGCGAGCCGCACGGATGTCAAAACATATATACTAGATGCATGTTAATCCCGGCACGGCAAAAAGCAATATGAAAGATATATCTTTTTGAGGGGTGAAGGTGCGCGTGCGGCCAAGCGCTTGCGATTACGTGCCAGACGTCAGGACGGCATCAAGCAGAGAGCTTGTTGAGAAAATGATAGACTAGGCTCATTGTTACGCTGTAGGCCAATAGCGCCCCGAGCATGAGCATGGCCGGCGCAATGCCAAGGCCGAGCTTGACCGCGAAAAAGCCTCGATCGACAAGGGGAAAGAACAGAAGTCCCATTATCAGCCACGCGCAAACACCGAATGACGCTCCCTTGAGCAAGGGACTGTTTCCGGGAAGGAAACGATACGTCTGAGCGAATACAAATCCCCACACGATCGCTCCGTTGATGAACGAGAACAGCCAAGCGACGCCCGCAGGGACTTCCGTTCCGACGAGCCATAACAGGCCGCGCTGGATGTCTTCGTTGGGCTGAAACCCTGGCAGCGGGCCGCTTCTGCTATGCACCAGCATCAGCAGCGCGTGCACCGCAGTGCCGCAAAACCCGGCAATGAATGCGTTGCGGATTTTTCTGCCGGTCATGCGGAATCAAGGCCTCGTTCGGCATTCATGGCATCCCGGCTAGTCGGATAGCGAAAGCAGCGTCACGCGGAACTCCTAGCGGCAACTTGCGCTAGCCTGTTTTGCCGAGGTTACAGATGATAACGCGAGAGTGGCGCCGTTGCGACGGCGGCTGGCCGCGGGGTCTCAACGAAGGTCACTAGGCGCCGTGGAGCGGCCGGGGCCGGATGGCGGGTCGGCGGATTGACACGGGGCGAAAAAGATAGTAATTAATTACTATCTTTTGGACCCACGAATGCAGACCCAGTACCTTTCAGCCGGTGAGCGCCGTCAGCGTACGGTGGAAGCGGTCGTCACCCTTGCGGGCACACAGAACCCGAGCGAGATCACGACCGCGGCCATTGCCAAGCATATGAGCGTGACGCAGGGAGCCCTTTTTCGTCACTTTCCCAGCAAGGACGCCATCTGGGAGATGGTGATGGAGTGGGTTGCCGAGGGGCTGCTCAATCGCATCGACCGGGCGGCAGCCTCGGAGGCTTCGCCACTCGAAGCCTTGCGGGCGGTTTTTGAAGGCCACGTGAGCTTCGTCATCGAGCATCCCGGGGTGCCGAGGATGATGTTCGGCGAATTGCAGCGTGCTGAGGCGACGCCGGCGAAGAAAGTCGCGCACGGCCTCATGAGACGCTACGCGGAACGAGTGACGCGGAGGCTTGAGGAGGCCAAGAAAATCGGAGAAGTGGCCGCCGAGACCGATTGTCAGGCGGCGGCGATTTTGTTCATCGGCATGATTCAGGGCCTTGTCATGCAATCGATGCTGTCGGGTCACATCGAAGCGGCGCGCACCAATGCGGCCGGAGTTTTCAAAGTGTTTCGGCGCGGGGTGGCTACGCATGGTGGAGTGCTGGTGGCCGAGGGTGGGCGCAGCGCCGTGCGTCGCACGACCAGACGCACCGCGAAGGGCAGCGAGAAGGGTTGAGGTCACAATGCCGCAAGCAGCAGCGGTCGCTCTTGACCCGGCCGTACCCGGCAAATCGGAGCCGGCGCGTCAGGCGATGCCGATGATGCCGCGCGGCCGTTGACCGGGTCTCTCGCCGATGCGCCCGGCATCTACGTCCTGCAGCACTGAGAGTCGAGGATGATGACAGGTGAGGGGTCGCCGATGATCGTTCAACGCAATTGGCATCTAACCGCGCTGGTTCTGGGAGTGGTCGCGATTTTGTTTGGGATACTGACGATCCTCTCGGGCGGACGTGTCCTTTTCGGTGATGCCGCCGCGCGTTCAGCCGCCGGCGCCGTCGTCCCCTTCGTCCTGTGGTTCAACTTCGCCGCGGGCTTCGCCTACTTGGTGGCGGGGCTCGGATTGATGGCACGCAGAAGCTGGGCTGTCCGGCTCTCGATCGCCATTGCTGCGGCGACGGTGCTCGTCTTCGCCGCGTTCGGTGTGCACGTGTGGAGCGGCGGCGCTTACGAGCTGCGGACCGTCGCCGCCATGTCGCTACGCAGCATCGTCTGGATCAGCGTTGCGGTCACCGCATCGCGGCTCGCCAAGGCCCCGAATGCGCGGTCCGCATGATCAAGCAATAGAGAGGCTCGCCGTGTCCGAAGGAAGAAAGAACATCGTGGTCGGCGTGATGATGCTGGCGGGCTTCATGGTGTACGGCTTCGTGCTGATCTACCTGCGTGACTTCGCGCCGGGGAAGGAGAAATGGATCGCCGACTACGCCGTCGGCAAGCACTTCGAGTCGCGCCTCGCCCACGTCCACGACAATCTGTTCGTCCTGATCAACGTCGCCATTGGACTCGTGCTCGCCCGCTTTCCGTTGCCGAAGGCCACCGGCCGCTCGATCTCGTGGCTCGGCATCGCGGGCTTGCTCATGCCGCTTGGCATTCTGTCCGAGGTCTCTTTTTCCGTGCCGCCTCTCCTCGTGCTTGCCGGCGGCATGGCGATGATCGTCTGCATGGCGTGGTTCGGCGTCCCAATCTGGCGCAACATCGCAGCATCGGGAGCCCGACGGTCATGAGCGTGCCATCAGCACCACCCAGTACCGCCAAGTACGAGCCCGCAGACGAAGCACCATCGACGAAGCCACGAGGGCCGTCGGTTCTCGGCCGACCGGCCTTCCGGCATGCTGTGGTTGGAGCTGGGCTACTGGCATTGATCCTCGTATCTGTCGCCCTGATCAACAACCGACCTATCCAGGTCGAGGTGGCGGCGGTCGAGCAGAACGTCCCCGTGCGCGTGTTTGGTCTCGGTACAGTTGAGGCTCGCGTCATGTCCAAGATCGGCTTCGAGGTCGGTGCGACGCTCGCGCAGCTCAATGCCGACCATGGCGACCGCGTGACGAAAGGTCAGGTGCTCGCGCGATTGAGCCTCGGCGAGCAGGAGGCCAAGGTCGCCAAAGCTCGTGCTGCGCTCGAAATCGCCGAGGTCAATATCAAGCGCGCGGAAGCCGATCTAGAAAAGGCGCAGGCCGTATTGGTGCAGAAGCAGGAGGTCAACCGGCGCAAGCAGGTACTCGTCGGCCGCAGCGTCGTGTCGGAACAGACCGCTGAGGAGGCGGTCCGGGACGAGGCGGTGGCAAAGGCAGATGTCCGCGTGGCCGAGAGCGGGATTGCGAGCACCAAGGCGCAGCTGACCGACGCCCAGGCGCAACTCCAGTTCGAAGAGACTCTGCTCAAGCACCGAACGCTCGTGGCACCCTACGATGCGATCGTCATCGAGCGGCACAAGGAACTGGGCACGGTCGTCAAAGCCGGCGATCCGATCTTCACGCTCATTGCCGTCGGGTCGTACTGGGGCCTTGCGTACGTCGACGAGGCGCGCGCCGGCTACATCTCGGAAGGCCAGCGGGTCGATGCCCGTCTGCGCTCGCGTCCGCAGGATGCCTTCACCGGCCAAGTCGTGCGGATCGGGCTCGAGAGCGACCGCGTGACCGAGGAGCGCCGCGTCTTCATCAAGGGCGACAATCCACCCCCGCGCGTCTTCCTGGGCGAGCAGGTGGAGTTTCTGATTACGGTCGCGAAACTCGACGAGGCGCTGCTCGTTCCGGAAGCTGCTGTTCACGGCTACAATGGGCGCGAGGGCACGGTGTGGACAGTCGAGGACGGCCGGTTGCGCCAGCGCCTCGTCAAGTTTCGGCATCGCACAGAGGACGCCCGCCTCGAAATCGTCGAGGGCTTGCCTGATGGTGCCCAGGTGGCGACGCGCGTCAAGACGGGCTTCCGTGAGGGGCGCTTGGCCCGGATCGGCGAGGACGGGAAGCCATGAATCTCGCCTACCGCGACATAAGACACAACCTCGGCCGCTTCCTCCTGACCTGCATGGGCCTCGGGCTTCTGCTCGGCGTCGTTCTGGCCATGATCGGCATCTATCGTGGGTTGGTCGTCGAGGCCCTGACCATTGCGCGCGCTCCGGCCATCGATCTGTGGGTGGTGGAAGCAAATACCCGCGGTCCTTTCGCCGAGGCTTCGCGCATTCCCGGTGACCTCCGCGAAGCTGTTGCGCGCATCGCGGGCGTGTCGGCGGCCGGCAGCATCACCTATCAGACGGTCGAGACCGAGCACCGCGGCGCGAAGCTCAGGCTCTACGTCATTGGCTACGAGCCGACACGACCGGGAGGACCGCCGCAAGTCATCGCAGGGCGGGAGATCGCCCGCAGTCACTTCGAGATAGTGGCCGATCGAAGCACGGGGCTCACTCTCGGCGAACGTATCCATCTCGGCCGCAATGTGTTCACTGTCGTCGGCTTGACGCACCAGCAGGTCAACTCCGGTGGAGATCCGCGGTCTACATCACACTGCCGGATGCCCAGAAGCTCCAGTTTGATCTCGCTCCGCCGGCCGCTCGTGTGCAACTCGCGCGTGGAGCAAGTGGCTCCAGCCGGGACACTGTTAATGCCGTCGTCGCACGGCTGCAGCCCAATGCTTCTCCGGATGCAGTGGCCGAGACGGTGCGCCGCTGGAAGCATCTGGCAGCGATCACGCAGGAGGGGCAGGAACTGATCCTGACGCGCTCGCTCGTCGATCGCGCAAGGCGCCAGATCGGGCTCTTCACATCGCTCCTGCTCGTCGTATCCGCGGTGATCATCGCGCTCATCATCTACACGATGACCATGGAGAAGCTGAAACAGATCGCCACCTTGAAGTTGATCGGCGCCGCAGATCGGACGATCATCGGCATGATCGTGCAACAGGCCTTGGCGCTCGGTCTCATCGGGTTCGCCATCGGCGCCACGCTCATCGCCAACATTAAGGATTATTTCCCCCGACGCGTGGTGCTCGAGCCAGACAACGTTCTGATCCTCGGCCTGATTGTGTTCGCAGTGTGCCTCTTCTCGAGCGGTCTTGGCGTTCGCGCCGCACTCCGGGTCGATCCCGCGACGGCACTTGGAGGCTGAGATGACGGACGCGAGAACAGATCATCCACTTGTGCGGCTCGATCGCATCTCCAAGCACTTCGGCGAAGGTGAGACCCGTGTCGATGCATTGCGCAATGTCTCGCTCGATGTCTATCCAGGCCAAGTAGTCGCGTTGCTCGGACCGTCGGGCTCGGGCAAGACCACGCTTCTCAACGTCATCGGCTGCATCCTCGATCCCTCGTCCGGCTCGATGGAACTCGATGGAGAGGCGGTGATCAAGGACGGCCAATGGCTGAGGCCCAATCTCAGGCGGCTCAGGCTCGACAAGATCGGCTTCATCTTCCAATTCCACAATTTGATCCCGTTCCTCGACGCCACCGACAACGTGGCGCTCGTCTTGCAGCTGGCAGGTGCAGATGCGAACGCAGCCCGGACGCGCGCAGTCGAGTTGCTCGACTACCTCGAGGTTGGGCACCGCCGGAGCGCAATGCCGTCTAAGCTCTCGGGTGGCGAGGCGCAACGTGTCGCCATCGCTCGAGCCTTGGCGAATCGGCCGCGCATCATCCTGGCTGACGAGCCGACAGCGGCGCTCGATTCGAAGCGCGCAGGGATCGTCATGGACCTGCTGCGCAAGGTTGCGGTCGAGCAGGAGGCCGCGATCATCGCGGTCACGCATGACGAGAAGATCTTCAACCGCTTCGATCGCATCTTCAACCTGCGTGACGGCCGACTGGAAACAGAGCAGCGAGGTGACGATCAGCGGGAGCCTGAGGTTCTCCAATACAGCAAGCCCGTCCCTTAACCCGCGAGTTTCAAGTCTGTCGCTCAACCAGCATTTTCTTGATGAGCGCTATATCTCTGGCGGGGTTGAGCCCCTTTGGACAGGTTTTGCTGCAGTTGAGGATTGTATGGCAGCGGTAGAGCCGGAACGGATCCTCAAGCTCGTCGAGGCGTTCACCGGTAGCTTCATCGCGGCTGTCCGCGAGCCATCGGTAAGCCTGCAATAACGCTGCGGGCCCCAAGTAGCGGTCGGCGTTCCACCACCAACTTGGGCAGCCACCAGTGCAGCAGAAGCAAAGGATACATTCATAGTGGCCATCGAGTGCCGCCCGATCCTCGGGCGATTGGAGCCGCTCACGTCCACCCGGCGGCGGTGTTCTTGCCTTCAACCAAGGCTCAATCATCGCATGTTGGGCGATAGCGTGTGTGAGATCAGGTACTAGGTCCTTGATCACGCGCATGTGGTTGAGCGGATAGATTCTGACGCGGCCGTCAATATCTTCGATCGCACGCGTGCACGCGAGCCAGTTCATCCCGTTGATGTTCATCGCGCAGCTGCCGCACACACCTTCACGGCAGGATCTCCGAAAGGTGAGCGTCGGATCAACATGGTTCTTGATCGTGATAAGAGCGTCAAGAACCATCGGACCACAGGCATCAAGATCGATAAAGTATGTGTCCAGCCGAGGCCCATCGTCACCATCGGGATCGAAGCGATAAATCTGGAATTCCTTGACGCGTTTCGCGGCTGCCGGTGCAGGCCAGTTCTTGCCGGGACGCAGCCGAGAGTTCTTTGGCAACCCGAGATTTGATCCGATCGGTAAGGATATCATCATGATCTCACGGATCACGCGCCCGAAGTTTGTTCACCGCGGAGCGGACTCAACGCGCGGAGCCAGGCCAAGCGCGCGATCGAACACTCGGCCAACCTTTGGAGCGATTCCAGGCTCTTGGCATCTTTGGTTGCCTCAGCCTGTTCAAGGTACGAATCCACCAGGGCTTCCGCAATCAAAGGAGGATCGCTGGCGACCAGCTCAGTCGGAAACCGCCCCAAATGCTCTGCCTGACTGGACATTTCGCGGCTTTCGCGGGAGAGTTCGCGCGCACGTTCCCCGACGACTCCGTCCAGGGTGGTCGCAAGTTCGGCAAGATATTGCGCGAGCCGCCGTTCAAGCGTCGCTGCATCGACCTGCTTCGCTCCATCTGCCGCTCCTCGCGGTGCCGGATGTTCCCGGTGGTAGGCCCGACGGCGCTCCTTGCGCAGGGTCGCAACATGGCTTAGCTCCTCGCGCGCCATCGCCTCCGCCGCGCTCTTGATCTCCGCGTCTTGCGCAAACGCCGCGAGGTAGGACCAGAATGCGAAGGCCCGTTCCTCATTCTGTACAGCCATGGCGAGTGCTCGGTAAGGCGTCATCAGACGCGACGTCCTGATTTCGGCGGACGCATCGCTGTCGAAGGTTTCCGGTGCCTGCCAGCGGACCAGAGCAGGATCGGGCGCCTTGCCGCGCCGCGACTGCGACCAGCGCGTCACGCCATCGACATGCTCGCGCTCGGCGGCAGCGAGGTCGCTAAACACCGCGGCCAGCTCCGATCGGCCTTGACGTTGCATATCTTCGGCAAGTTGGGAGTATTTAGTTGCCGCTTCCTGTTCCATCGCGCTGGCGAGTGCGAACAGTTCATCTAGCGAAGCCAGGGTACCCGCGGGCTCGGCCTTCAAAAGTGTGCTTCGCAGCAAGGGCATGTGGGCTTCCTTGGCTATCTGCTGCAGCCCAGAGTTCCATGATCCCCAATGATAAATGAATCGCCTTGACGTAAGTCAATTGGATTTGTTGGATTTGGCTCAATTGGAAGCTGTGCCCGACTGTCAGTGGCGACATGCGGACAACAAACATTCGATCATTCGATCTTTCCATGGAATATGTGTCGGTCATGGGGCCGGCCGGTGCGCTTAGGGTGCTGCATGGCCCGTTGTTATGTCGCCGCCTCGACCCGCCGTGAAGCCGGCTTCGTGCTCGCAGTCCTGCTCGGGATTTGCGCAGCGCTTTGGGCTCAAGCAGCCTGCGCGGCCAGCGAACTAGTTAACTTCCTACCCAAAGTGTCGGCCGCGAACTTCTTTCCGGATGCCGACCGCTTTGGTCCGGTGCAGGGTGACCCGCCGATTGTTCCCGTCTACAAGAGCGATCAGCTGGAAGGTTTCGTCTATCTCAATTCCGATTTCACCAACGCTGTCGGCTATTCCGGCAAGCCGATCCATATCCTCGTCGCTATTGATCCAAAGGGCATCATTAAGGCGCTGAAACTCGTCGATCACAAGGAGCCGATTGTCCTCATCGGCATTCCGGAGGCGCGCATCGTAGCGGCCGTCAACGGCCTCATTGGTAAGGACATGAAGCCGGTGGCGCGAGGGGCCGAACAGCCGCCGCAAGTCGACATCGTCAGTGGCGCGACCGTCACGGTTCTGGTCATGAGCGACAGCATCGTTCGTTCCGCCTCGAAACTGATCCGCAGCGGCCGTATCGGCGGCGGCGACGCCGCAACGGCAGCCTCAGCGGTGCCACCGGTGACGAAGACGGTCGATCTTGAACGCAGCGAAGTTCGCGATTGGGAAAGTCTCGCCGGTGACGGCTCCGTGCGCCGCCTGCACCTGAGCATCGGCGACGTCAACGACGCCTTCGCCAGGTCGGGTAATCCGGCCGCCGCGCAGTATCCGGAGCCCGGCGATCCTGCCGATACCTTTATCGATCTCTACGTCGCCCTGGTCAGCGTGCCGACCATCGGACGGAGCCTCCTCGGCGGTGAAGGTTATCAGAGACTAAAGGATCGATTGCAGCCGGGTCAGCAGGCCATCGTCGTGGCCGGCAACGGCACCTACTCCTTCAAGGGCTCGGCCTACGTGCGGGGCGGCATCTTCGATCGCATCGAGGTGTTGCAGGAAGGATCGAGCACACGCTTCCGGGACCGCAACCATACCCGTCTGGGCGGTCTCGCAGCCGCTGGCGCGCCGGAGTTCAAGGAGATCGGGCTGTTCGTCACTCCGCCCGAATTCACGCTCGATCCCACCGAGCCCTGGCAATTGAAACTGTTGGTGCAGAGAGCTGTCGGCGGGCGTGACAAGGCATTTCTTACCTTCGACCTCAACTACGACCTGCCCGAACGCTACGTCAAACGCGAGCAACGCGCGGTAACTATTCCAGCCACCGCTCCAGCGCCTGCTGCGCAACCTGCCGCGCCGGCCCAGTCGTCTGGACCTGCTGCTGATGAGGGAGAACCGCTCTGGGTACGGATGTGGCGATCGCACATCGCCTCGATAGTGATCACGGCGCTCGCGCTGGGCATGCTCACCATCATTTTCTTCTTCCAAAATTTCCTGGTTCAACGACCCATCTTCTACACTTGGGTTCGCCGCGCCTATCTTGTGTTTGTGCTGTTTTGGCTCGGGTGGTACGCCAATGCGCAGCTCTCCGTCGTCAATGTAGTGACCTTCACGAATGCGCTGGTGACCGGCTTTCACTGGGAATTTTTCCTGGCCGCGCCGCTGATATTCATTCTATGGGCGGCAACTGCCGGTGGGCTCCTGTTTTGGGGCCGAGGGCCCTTCTGCGGCTGGCTCTGTCCGTTCGGCGCACTGCAGGAGCTCACAAACACGGTTGCGAAGTGGCTCAAGGTTCCGCAGATCACGGTGCCATGGGGTCTGCATGAACGGCTGTGGCCGATCAAATACATCATCTTCCTCGGACTATTCGGCCTGTCGCTCTACTCCGTGGAGTTGGCCGAGAGATTTGCGGAAGTCGAACCCTTCAAGACGGCTATCATCCTGAAGTTCGCGCGAAGTTGGCCGTTCGCGCTCTATGCGGTCGCGTTACTAGTTATCGGCCTCTTCATCGAGCGCTTCTTCTGCCGTTACCTTTGCCCCTTGGGTGCGGCGCTCGCCATTCCCGGTCGGATGCGGACGTTCGAATGGCTGCGTCGCTGGCAAGAATGCGGATCGCCCTGTCAGCGCTGCGCCAAGGAGTGTCCCGTGCAATCGATTCATCCGGAGGGTCACATCAACGTGAATGAGTGCATCTACTGTATGCACTGCCAGGAACTCTACTATGACGACCAGCGCTGCCCGCACATGATCCAGGTGCGGCTGAAGCGCGAGAAGTTTGCCGCGATGTCGTCGCCCTCGATGCGCCCCGGCGGCAAAGGGCCGCAAACGGTCATCACCCACGCCGGAAAGCCCATCCCGGCAGGTGCCGGCACTAACCCATCGACCTGACAGCAAGAGGAGACCAACATGGCACAGGAAGACGACAAGAGCACGATCAGCCGGCGGCAGGTGGTCGGCACCGCCGCAATCGGTGCGGCGAGCCTGGCGGGTGGGGTTGGTCTCGGCCGAACCCTCACGCCGGAACCCGCAGCAGCGCAGGCACAGCCTAAGGCTCAGCCCCAGGCTCCAGCCCGGACCGGCGTTTTAAAGGCTGAGGTCGCCCCGGGTGAGCTCGACGAATACTACGTGTTCTTCTCCAGCGGCCAGACCGGCGAGGTCCGCATTATCGGCATGCCGTCGATGCGCGAACTGATGCGCATCCCAGTATTCAACCGCTGCAGCGCCACTGGCTGGGGTCTCACGAACGAGAGCCGCAAGATCATGACTGAAGGTCTGTTGCCCGAGACGCGCGAGCGGCTGAAGGACAAACTCGGCATTTGGATGAACGGCGATTGCCATCACCCGCACATGTCGTTCACCGACGGGACCTATGATGGCCGCTACGTCTTCATTAACGACAAAGCGAATACGCGCCTTGCCCGCATCCGCACCGACATCATGAAATGCGACAAGATCGTTGAGCTGCCGAACCAGTATACGATCCACGGCATGCGTCCTCAGAAATATCCGCGCACCGGATATCTGTTCTGCAATGGCGAATATGAAGTGCCGCTGCCGAATGACGGCAAGGTGCTGGATGACAAGAGCAAATACTGGTCGATTTTTTCCGCGGTCGACGGCGATACGATGAAGATCGCCTGGCAGGTGATCGTGGATGGAAATCTCGACAACACTGACGCTGACTACCAGGGCAAGTACGCATTCTCTACCTGTTACAATTCGGAAAAGGGCGTCACGCTTGCGGAGATGACCGCGAGTGAGCAGGACTGGCTCACCATCTTCAATATCAAGCGCATCGAGGACGCGGTGAAGAAAGGGGATTTCAAGGAAATGAACGGAGTACCCGTCATCGACGGTCGTCACGGCTCGCCCTACACGCGCTATGTTCCGATATCCAACAGCCCGCATGGCATCAACACAGCGCCGGACGGCATTCATGCGGTCGCGAACGGGAAGCTTGCGCCGACAGTATCGGTCTTCGACCTGCGGCTGTTTGATCAGTTGTTTGACGACAAGATCAAGCCGCGCGACGTGGTGGTCGCCGAGCCGGAACTGGGCCTCGGGCCGCTGCACACCGCATTCGACGGCAAGGGCAACGCCTATACGACGCTCTTTCTCGACAGCCAGGTCTGCAAATGGAACATCGATCTCGCCAAACGCGCGTACAAGGGCGAGAAGGTCAATCCGATCATCCAGAAGCTCGACGTCCACTACCAGCCGGGCCACAACCACTCCTCGATGGGCGAGACCAAGGAAGCCGACGGCAAATGGCTTATCTCGCTCAACAAGTTCTCGAAGGACCGCTTCATCAATGTCGGGCCTCTCAAACCCGAGAACGATCAGCTAATCGATATTTCCGGCGAGCAGATGAAGCTCGTACACGATGGCCCGAGCTTTGCCGAACCGCATGATGCCGTGATCGTGCATCGTTCCAAGCTGGAGGGGCGGGTCATAAGCATCTGGAACCGCGACGACCCGTATTTTGCGGACGCGGTCAAGCAGGCGGCGGCCGACGGCGTAAAGCTCGAAAGCGATGCCAAGGTCGTCCGCGACGGCAACAAGGTCCGCGTCTACATGTACTCGGCCGCGCCCGCGTTCGCCCTCGAAAAGTTCGAGGTCAAACAAGGGGACGAGGTAACGGTCTACGTCACCAACATTGACGATGTAGAAGATCTGACGCACGGCTTCTGCATCGTCAACTACGGCATCAACATGGAAATCGGACCGCAGCAGACCTCGTCGGTGACTTTCGTCGCCGACAAGCCAGGCGTGTACTGGTACTTCTGCACGTGGTTCTGCCATGCCATGCACATGGAGATGCGCGGCCGCATGCTGGTGTCTCCGCAGAACGTGTGACATGCTTCGCGCGCGTCGTCTTGCAATCTGGACGCTGGCGGCCTTGCTGGCCGCCGGCGTTGCTGCGCGCGCGGCAAGAGCGGAGAGGGTATCAGTTACACCCGACGCGGGAGACCTCCAATCCGTACTCGACTCCGCGTCTGACGGTGATGAAGTATCGCTCGGGGCGGGCACCTATCGCGGTCCACTGCACGTTGCTAGTGGCGTCATCCTCTCTGGGACGACCGGCGCGGTGGTTGTCGGCTCGGGGAAAGGCAGCGTCATCACCGTTTCCGCACCCGGAGCCGTCGTCCGCGGCCTCGAGGTGCGCGGATCCGGGCGCTCGCTCGAAACGATGGATTCCGGCATCTTCGTCGAGCAGTCGGCCCGCGGTGCACTCGTCGAGGACAACCGGATCGATGGCAACCTCTTCGGCATTTATCTGCACGGATCGCCCGATGCTATCGCGCGGCACAATGTCATCGTCGGATTGCGACAGGCGCGCATGAGCGAAGTGGGGAACGGGGTAACGGTCTGGAATGCGCCCGGCGCAAAGGTCATCGACAACGACTTCCGTTACGGTCGCGACGGTATATTCGCAATCACCAGCCGCAACAACGTGTTTACCGGCAACCGCTTTCGCGATTTGCGGTTCGGCGTGCATTACATGTACGCCAATGACGGCGAGATCACGAACAACGTCTCCACCGGGAATATCATCGGCTACGCGTTGATGTTCTCAAAGAATCTCGTGGTTCGCGACAACGTGTCGGACCATGATCGTGATCGCGGCATCCTGTTCAATGCGACAAATGGATCGGATATCGCCGGCAACGCGGTGATTGGCGGCTTGCAGTCGGCGGAGCGCTGGGCGACCTCGGACAACCGCGGCACCGACGAAGGCGTGCAGCCATCGGTGGCAGGCAGCTCCGGGGCTCCGAAGGGCGAGCGGTTGGGTCCCGAGAAGTGCGTGTTCATCTACAACACCAACAAGAACCGGATCGAGCGCAATTGGTTTGAGGGCTGCGAGATCGGTGTTCACTTCACGGCGGGTTCCGAGGGCAACGAGATCACCGGTAACGCCTTTGTCAACAACGCCAACCAGGTTAAATACGTCGGCACTCGACGCCTCGACTGGTCGAAGGACGGACGCGGCAACTACTGGAGCGACAACCCGGCTTTCGATCTCAACGGCGATGGCGTTGCCGACACGGCCTACCGGCCGAACGATCTGATCGATCGCGTGCTGTGGACGGCGCCTGCGGCGAAGCTCCTGATCAACAGTCCCGCCGTCCAGGTGATCCGCTGGGCGCAGGCGCAGTTTCCGGCGCTCCTGCCGGGCGGCGTCTTCGACAGTCATCCCCTGATGTCGCCGCCCGCTCGCCGGGCGCCCGAGGAGGCGCGATGACGAGCACGGTCCGGGTCATCGACGTCACGAAGGAGTACGGCACGGTCACGGCCGTGCGCGGGGCCTCGTTCGAACTGAGCCAAGGCGAGCTCGTCGCCTTGATAGGCCACAACGGCGCCGGCAAGACTACGCTGATGAAGCTGATGCTGGGATTGATCCGGCCGACCCGCGGCTCGATCGAGGTCCTCGGCGACAATCCCGCGGCCGGCGAGTTCGCTGGCCGGAGGCAGCTTGGCTATCTTCCGGAAAACGTCTCCTTCGACTCGGCGTTGACCGGCCGCGAAACGCAAGCCTTTTACGCCAGGCTGAAACGGGAGCCAGTGGCGAAGGCTCTGGAGTTGCTGGAAACGGTCGGGCTCGGCGCTGCCGGCCGTCGGCGCGTCGGGACCTACTCGAAAGGCATGCGCCAGCGATTGGGACTTGCACAGGCGCTGATCGGACATCCCAAGGTGTTGTTGTTGGACGAACCCACCACCGGGCTCGACCCGGAGCTGCGCCAGACCTTCTACGAAGTCATCGAGCGGCTGGCCGCCGAAGGCACTACCGTGCTCCTGTCCTCGCACTCCCTCACGGAACTGGAGGAGCGCGCCGGTCGTGTCATCATCATGAACCGCGGCATCAAGGTGGCGGATGGTTCGATTGACCGGCTGCGCAACATCGCGAGATTGCCGACCAGGATAAGGTTGAAAGTCGCTGGCCTTGCGCCCGCTGAACTGCCTTCCTGGCTCCCGAGCGGTGCGGCATGTCGGCGGCTCAATGGCCATATCGTCGAGATCGATGCTGCGCCCGAGCAGAAGATCCAACTTCTGCACAGCGCGACGGCCGCCGGGACGTCGGTCGAGGACCTCGACGTTATTCCACCGACCCTGGACGAACTCTACGCGCATTTCCTGCGTCAGGCGGAGCGAACGTCATGAACGCGCTTATCATTGCGCGAAAGGAAATCCATCAGGCGGTTCGTAACCGTTGGGTGCTGGCGTCAACGCTGCTGCTCGCCGGCCTCTCCCTGTCGCTGGCTTTCCTCGGAAGTGCGCCGACCGGCACCGTTGGCGTGCGTGCCCTTGACGTCGTGATCGTGAGCCTGTCTAGCCTGACGATCTTTCTGATTCCGTTGATCGCGCTTCTGATCTCGCATGATGCGATCGTCGGCGACATGGAGCGCGGGACCATGCTCCTGCTGCTCAGCTACCCGGTAGCGCGCTGGCAGGTATTGCTGGGCAAGTTCATTGGTCACCTTGCGGTCCTCGCGTTTGCGACCTGCCTGGGCTACGGCATCGCCGCGGCTGCGCTGATCGCCTCCGGAAGCCAAATCGACTCGGACAGCCTTGCCGCCTTCGGCGCAATGATCGGCTCATCCGTGCTGCTCGGGTCCGTGTTCGTCGCCGTCGGATATCTGGTGAGCGCGCTGGCACGCGACCGAGGCACGGCCGCGGGCGTGTGTATCGGCTTGTGGCTCCTGCTGGTCCTCATCTACGACATGGCGCTTCTCGGACTGCTGGCCGTTGACCAGGGCCGCAGCATCTCGTCGGCCGCGGTCGACGCGATGCTGCTGATGAATCCAACTGACGTCTATCGGCTATTCAACCTGACCGGATTTGCAAACGTCAGCACGTTCGCAGGGATGGCCGGGCTTGCGCAGAGCACCACGTTGTCAGCAACCATCCTGCTGGCTGTCCTGCTGCTCTGGACCATCGTTCCGCTAGCGCTCGCGGCGCTCGCTTTTTCGCGGAGGGAGCTATGAGAGGTCGAGCGTTGGCGTTCGCCTTCTTGCTTCCGCTCGTGCTTGCTGGATGCGGTGAGAAGCAAGCGTCGAAGATTCCTGCGCCGCATCGGATGACCGCGGATGTGATCGGCCACTACTGCGGCATGAACGTGCTGGAGCACTCCGGACCAAAGGGACAGATTTTTGTCGCCAGTCTGATCGAGCCGGTCTGGTTCTCGTCGGCGCGGGACGCCATTGCTTTCACAATGCTGCCGGAGGAGCCGAAAGATATTCAGGCGATTTACGTCTCTGACATGGGGAAGGCCGATAGCTGGGAAAACCCGGGTGCCGAAAACTGGATCGAGGCTCGCAAGGCGCTGTTCGTCATCGGTAGTCGTGCCCAGGGAGGCATGGGAGGCGTCGAGGCGGTACCGTTTTCGAATAGAGAGGCGGCGGAGAAATTCGTCAGCAAGAACGGAGGACGAATCGTTACCCTCACCGAGGTGCCCCGCGACTATGTGCTGGGATCAGGCGAGACGACCGGCGCGGCTGTGGACAATGGCGTTTCGCGCGGACCGATGAATTGAGGAGAATAGGATGATACGCGCGATCTCCCGGAGACGCTTCATCCGCATCAGCGCCGCCGCGGCGGGCCTTGCGGTCGCACCGTTTGGTCGCGCTGCAAGCGTAGAAGCAAAGCTCGTCACCTGGCATGGGACGATGCTGGGCGCTGTCGCAACCATGAAGATCCATCACGAGGATGAGCGCGAGGCGCGACGCTTGATCGCCGCGGCACTCGCGAAAGCGTGCCAACTGGAGCGGCTGTTCAGTCTTTACCGCGAGGATTCCGCTCTCGTTGAACTGAATCGTACCGGCATTCTGGTCGATCCCGCGCCGGAACTCGTTGAACTCCTGTTGATCTCGCGACGCCACACCGAATTGACCGGTGGCTTGTTCGATCCAACCGTGCAACCGCTGTGGGAGCTTTACGTCGATCACTTTTCCAGGCCGGATGCAGATCCGGCTGGCCCGCCACGGGCAGCGCTGCAATCCGCATTGGCGCGCGTTGGTTTTGACAAGTTGATCATTGGTGGCAGTCGCATTGCAATGCCGCGCGGCACCAGGGTGACCCTGAATGGAATCGCGCAGGGCTACGTGACCGATAAGATCGTCGAGTTCTTGCGGTCCCAGGGCGTCGCTCACAGCCTGGTCGATATGGGCGAAACACGCGCGATCGGATCCCGGCCGGATGGGCTGCCGTGGGAGGTTGGGGTCGCCGATCCTGAAGTGGTGGGCCGGACCCAAACCATCCTTCCGGTCGTCGATCGGGCCGTATCGACGTCCGGCGCTTACGGATTTCGCTTCGACCGGCAAGGCCGCTTCAACCACCTGTTTGATCCCTCAACCGGCGGCTGCGCCGGCCGCTACCGCAGCGTGACAACCGTCTCTCGGGACGCTACGACCGCTGATGCCCTGTCCACGGCATTCAGCCTGATGAGCGAGGAGCAAATTCGCGCCGTGCTGCGACAGGTTGAAATCGAGCGGGTTCATCTCATTGATGAGAGGGGAAACGCGTATGAGGTGAATGCATAGACGAATGAAGCAGTCGGCGAGTTGAATATTCGCGGAAACAGGTTTTGTTTTCTATCTCGAAGCAGGAGAAATGCATGAATCGAATTGCCCTTGCAGCACTGTTCATCGTGGCTGGGTTTGATGAGGCCAGCGCCCAGGACGCCGCCGCCGGCGAGAAGGTCTTTGTCGTGTGCAAGGCCTGCCACCAGGTCGGCGATAGCGCAAAGAATGTCGTCGGACCGGTCCTCAACGGGCTGTTCGGACGCAAGGCCGGTTCGGTTGATGGCTACAGCTACTCGGACAGCAACAAGAAATCGGGCATTACATGGGATGACGCGACCTTCTCGGAATACATCAAAGATCCGAAGGCCAAGGTGCCCGGCACCAAGATGGCCTTTGCCGGCGTCAAGGACGAGCAGAAGATCAAGGATTTGACTGCTTACCTGCATCAATTCGACAAGGCGCCGGTCAAGCTTGCGCAGTAATGACCCGAGACCGGTGTTGCCTTCCAGCCGATGTTAATCTCGCGTTTGGCCGCGGGACTTCCGAGATTGGGTGCTCCGGGCGAGGACAGGAGGGGAGGGGCGGGGTTATAAGGCCGCATCCGCTGCGCGACGGTGTCGTCGCGCCTGATGCCATCGCGGCCGGGCGCAAATTTGCCAGGAATGATTCGTCCGGAACATTGCGCCGGATCAAACTAGCCGTGCCGCCGGCTCCTATCTGTCTGACAATCAATCCAGATCAAGGCGGAGGAGATCCGAACCATGTTCATAGACAAGTTGCTTGTGCCAACGGTTATCGCATTCGGCCTCGCCTGGGGCGGGCCCGGGCTCGCCGCTGAGCCGCACGCCCACGGAGACAAGGCGGCTGCTGTTCAGCTCCGGCTCAACCACGGCAAGAAATGGCAGACCGACGATGCACTGCGCCGCGGCATGAGCGAAATCCGCGCCGCGATCGCCGAAGCATTGATGCCTATCCATGAGAACGTGTTCACGCCAGCGCAGTATGATGCGCTGGCGGCCCGCACCCAGGCACAGATCGACTACGTGGTGAGCAATTGCAAGCTGCCTGAGCAGGCCGACCAGCAACTCCACCTCGTGCTCGAACAGATCATTGATGGCGTCGCCGAGATGAAGGCCACGACCGGCCGCGATCAAGGCGCGGCGAAGATCGTACACGCGCTCGCCCAATACGGTGATTACTTCAACCATGCCGGCTGGCGGCCGCTGATTCCCCCAAAACGGGGAAAATAGCTCCAAAACGAACGAAGAAGGAAATCTGCCATGCCTCCCCATTGCGACACTATGGATGGGCCCGTGGTTGCGGCCGCACGACGCGCCTTGGAAAATGAGGATGTCAACCTGATCCTGCCATATGTGAAAGCCGACGCCAGCGCGGATCTAAAATCGGCTTTCGACAAGGCTGTCCGGGCTCGTAAGGCCGACCCTGCAGCGCGCGAGGTCGCCGACCTCTACTTCTTTGAAACGGCTGTGCGGTTGCACCGGGCGGGAGAGGGGGCCCCCTACACGGGTCTTAAGCCGGCTGGCCTGGATGTTGGACCGGTCATTCCGGTGGCCGAGAAGGCGATCGAGACCGGCTCGCCCGAGGCGCTAATCCGCCTGCTGACCGATACCCTTCGACAGGAGGTACAGCATCGCTTCGACCACATGAAGCATCTCAGTGAATACCGTGCAAGCGACGTCGCCAAGGCTCGCGAATATGTGGAGGCGATGCTCGGCTTGGAGGTCTACTCACACCATCTCTATCAGGCGATGAAGTCCACGCCTCACGTGGGTGGTCACGAGCATCATCATTGACTGATTTCGCCGAGGCAGTAGTTTCGGAACGCAAGAGGTTGGTTGGACCAGGCGGCCGAGCTGCGTTCCAGCGCAAATCGCCTCGCGGAGATCCTCGTCGCCACGTGCATTGCGGGTGGGACGTCCACGGTAGCGGCCATTGTTTCCGGAAAGTTCGTCGGAGCCCATGAGACACTCGGCAGGAATAGGCCCGGGCCAACTGAGCGACTGAGACTAGAGGTAACAATCATGGGGAGTAGCAGATGGCAAACAACGAGCAGATCGTGCGAGACTTTATTAGGGCGTGGTCGCGCCTGAATGTTGAAGAGATCGTCGCCTTCTTTGCCCCGGACGGTGCCTATCACAACATGATGAACAAGCCGGTTGCTGGTCATGACAGCCTTCGTAAATTCATCGGCGGTTTCATCAAGGATTGGACCGGAACGGACTGGGACGTTCTCAACATCCTTAGCCATGGCAATGTCGTGGTGGCCGAACGCCTCGACCGTACTCAGGTGGGCGACAAGAGTGTTGATTTGCCCTGCTGCGGCGTCTTCGAAATGGAGGGCGGTAAAATCAAGGTCTGGCGGGACTATTTCGATCTTGCGACCTACACGCGCGCCATTATGCCGCCCAAGTAGTTCGACCGAGAGGTATCGGCTGCTTTACCAACTGCTCTGTCCCCCTCGAGCAGTTTCAGGCTTGCCTCCGGATCCGTCCGGAGCCTCGCGAACAGGGCGTCCATATTAACGCCGGCGGTCGCCCGCATCGGTTTGGTCTGTGGACGGCCTCTGCTGCCATCTCCCATTTCGGGAGTGAGACGAACTAAATTGCAGTAGCCGACAGGACCTCAGTTGCGGATCCGACACGTCGGAAACACGTCAACCGGTAATGGGCCGTTCGACGAGAATGCGCAGGGCGCTTGTTCAGCCGCCTAATGCGATAAGACCGCCGAAGCTACGATCAAGGATGAGAAAACTGGTCAGGTCCAACGTGGGGCGGTAGTTTGACGACCGTTGCAGCGGAGCAATGAGTGACCAAAGGAGGCGTTTCTGGTGGGTTGTTCCAACGGGCAGCGAAATGAAGACCTCATAAGTGATTGATGTAGTGGTGGGCCCGGCAGGACCCGAACTGCAACTAGACCGCGGCTGCCTGTCATTTTGGACATCGTTGTGGGGTCAACCTGTGGAAAAAGGTGCTACACATAATGACCAACACGACGTCCATGTGGCGGCTTGAACCGAGGGCGCGTCGGATTTGATCACACCGGGCAAGTATTCCGTGTGGTTCAAGACACCGGTCGGCGAAGGGGCCGGGGTGGTGGAGTTTGCTCCCGATGGCAAGCTCAGGGGCGGCGATAGCACGTTTTCCTATGAGGGGAATTGGACCCAAGAGGGAAATCGATTTAGGGCCACGTTGTCGGCAAAGCGTACAGTGTCCGGGCCTCCGGGCGTGTTTGGACTGGATGAAGTCGATATAGTCGTGGTCGGACAGTCTGATGGTAGCGCAGCAGTTTCATGCAAGGGCTTTGCGAAGCAAGCTCCGGGACTAGAGCTCGAGATCGTGCTCATCCGTGCCGAGAAGCCTTAGTGAACCGGAGGCCTCCTACCATGGAAAAATGTACAGGCTGCGATATAGAACGAAAGCCAGTAGCAGCAGAGTCGCTGACGAACTGGTACGAAGTCGTTCTTTATAGGTGCCCATCTTGCAAGACGATACTTCGACTCGTTGAACGGAAGCCGAATGGTGGCAACGCTGGTCACTTGAATGGAAACAGAAAGCTGAAGTCTTTGAGGAGGCAATGAAGCGCAGGACAGCCACGGCGCTCCAAAAAGCATCGCCGCTACGTGAAGATCAATTTGGAACCAACATCGGTTTTGACGTACCATCCATATTATGAACGAATTTGTTGCTGAATTGAGCCGTGCGTCCAATCTTGCCTTTCCGATTGAAATTGTCGATGGCCCGCCGATCATAACCGTAGGCGAAGCTGCCGACCTTCTTTCCGCTCTTTCAGACGAGAGCCGCGAGAAGGGGCATTGGCGGGTAGCGATCAAGATGTTGAACACGGCGCTTCGGGAGCCGAGTTACTTGAAGGCCGCAACGCTGTCGTTGCGCACGGCCTTAGTGTTGGATCAGCGGGTGGGTCACGTCGGAACGAAAAACAGGTAGGCCAAAGCCACAGCAAGAAAGGCCGGGTTGGGCTTCTCGGGGGGCCGCCACAGGGGGTGGTTCCGCGGCACACTGAAGGTGGCGACAATGTCCCTGCAGACAGCACTGCTTTTGGACGGGCGGATCAGTCGGGGGCAGGGGATACTGTCTTGACTGACCTATTTTTCCCCTAACAGTTTGCCTGTCTCGCGATGAATGAAATGAAATTGAGTACAGGCCGGGCAATATACTGAGCGATAGCTATCCTTTGGAACGTCCGCTGACGGAGCCTCGAGCAAATGTTGCACGTTGAGTCCGGTCCGCGGGCATTTGAAAATGATCTGTCGATCCATCGACTGCTTCGCACACTAGAAGACTCTACTTAGCATCGGCGGCGGTGCCGTTTTTTGATCTTGCGCAAGGGGGCGTGTCAGACCCTCCCCAAAGCTTGCGATGGAGCTTTCCAAACGCGGTCTTAGGCGGCGGCGAGAGATACAGGGAGCCGGAGCTGTTGCTGGCCGCGTAGGCCGCGGGCAGATCGGCACACGACCATTTGGCGAGGGCATGACGACGTAATGCAGATGCGGTCGTTCCGGGGACCGGGAGAACCCGTTTGGGTCATCGCACGCAAAGTGCGGGATTTCGATTGGGACCCGTTCCGCGGAGAGCATTAGGGCCAGCGGCCACACCCGCCGCACCAACAGGCCGGGCACGTGACCGCACCCGACCAATGCTGCAAACCGTAGAAAGTTCTCGCCAGGGCGCCGTCCACACGTGGCCCAAGCTCACTAGCGATGACGGCGGGTCATGAATCCTTGGCGAGCTAGCCGGGAACTTTTTTGCTTGAGGCTCATCCAATCCGGCAAAGCCTCGACGATCCCTTGGCGTCTCTCATGACCTATGCTGGCAAGAAGACCGCATTTGTCTTCACCGGGGGCGGAAGCCTCGGCGCGATCCAGGTCGGCATGTTGCGCGTCCTGCTCGCCGCCGGCGTGCGGCCGGATTTCGTCGTTGGTACGTCGGTGGGAGCTCTCAATGCGAACTACTTTGCCGGCGCGCCGGATATCGATTGCGTGACGAGATTGGAGATAATCTGGCGTGGACTAAAGCGCTCGGACATCTTTCCATTCAGCCTGGCCACCGCCGTCGGGTTGATCCGACATCCTGGTTACCTGGTTGACCCGGGCGGACTGCGCGGTGTGATCGAAGCGAATCTACCTTTTGCGCGGCTCGAAGACGCTCAGATTCCGCTCAGCATCATGGCCACCAATCTGCAGGGCCAGGTTGTCCGGCTCTCCAAGGGTCCCGCGCTCGAGGCGATTTTGGCCAGCACGGCGATCCCCGCCGTATTCCCATCCGTGGAGATCGACGGCGAGTCGTTGATGGACGGCTCCTTCGCCGCCAACACGCCGATGCGGCTTGCGGCAGAGCTCGGCGCCGAACGGATCATCGTGCTTCCGACAGGTTACGCCTGTGCACTGAAGGAGCCGCCACGGCGAGTGGTGGGTAAGGCGTTGCATGCGATTACGCTGATGATTGCCTGGCAGCTCAGGCATGAGCTGGAGACAGTCCCGGCAAACATCGACGTCCATCTTGTCCCCACGCTGTGCCCGCTCTCGGTCTCTCCGTTCGATTTTTCGGCATCGCGGGGCCTCATTGAAAGGGCGGTGCAGTCGACGATGCGTTGGATCGATGGCGGTGGTCTAGCGCGGCGCTCCGGACCAGAGGAACTGGCGCCGCACCATCATTGATACCTGTCGTCGGCATGGCGCGAACTCGGCTGGGGCTTCGGCTTTAGATGACAAGTCCCTCGGGAATAGATGTCCCGACCACTCGGATAACAACAGCAGTTTAACGGAGGAGTGTGATCGTGCGACGAATGCCCATTTTCGGCC
>WBZP01001566.1_pt2 | contig 22587 bp, 6 predicted proteins | sample 5204301 | NCBI WGS metagenome assembly WBZP01 (sample SAMN12412401, study PRJNA552823) | activated sludge metagenome | isolation source: activated sludge from nitrification reactor of wastewater treatment plant... | place: USA: Pennsylvania | collected 2017
GGTTGGGTGTATTGGCGCTCTCCTGCCAACCTTCGCGGATCGTTTGGCCACCATTGGTAGGTACAGAGAGGAACTGCCATGTTTTACCATGTTGACCCAGGCCAGTACCGGTAGGTATATATCTTTCGACAATAAAGCGACCGACGCCGGAATAAGCGACATCACCTGACCCACCTACTGTTCCAAACCGGGCTGTTTCTGTTGCATTGGAAAGCAGTACGGCATCTTTTGCCGCCAGGTCGAATGTGCCGGCGGTAACAGACATTTCTTTACCGATGGCGATACTGTCGAGCAAACGTATGGAATCTGCGGCTGCCGTTTTTGTTATGTAGAGGTATGGGAAGTACTGGCCATTACCGTTGGCAGTGATCGTTCCATCCTGGTTGGTATTCATGAAAACCGCCCGGTCGTTATGGGTGAATATGCCTGCTGCAGCGCGGTTCCAGTTACGTCCGATATAAATGTCTCCGCCAACTGCGGGTGGCATAAGGAATGTACCATCCAACGTAAAGTCGCGTCCAACGGTCAGTTTATTATTCACGGTGCTGGACATCTGTAAGGTTGCGCCGCTCTTGATCCATAGATCGCCTGCCAGGGCCCTGTCGGCATTGCCATTGGGACTGGGGAAGTTAAGCCTCAGGAAACTAGCGCCCTGAACGATAACATGGTACGGGTAACCGGTTCCACTGGTACAGCACCATTCCACATTACGGTCGAAATTACCGTTGACATTATATACGAGGAATGAGCCTGTGCCATAATTGGGCGAGTTGCCGACGGCATAGCCAAAATTATTGAACTGGAGTGTGCCGTTGATGGTCGACAATCCGGAACCGAGGTTAATACCTGAAGGTCCGGAGGATGAAGAGATGGCCATGATCGCATTGACACCCACAATGAGGGTGGATGCATTGGCCGACATGCGGGTGACCGTGACCACATTGTTACCCGCATTGGTATTGATGATATTGAATGTTCCCTGTCCGCCGGTGCTGTTGATCGTACGTACGAGGTTTCCTACCGACCCGTCAATACCCAGGTTATTCTGGAACCCGTTAAAATGGGAGGTGAAAGTGAAAGTGCGCTGGTTAAGGTCAAGGTCACCGCTGATCATCTGGAAGCTGTTGCCGCCCGCTGCGCCATTGACCGTTACATTGGTGGCATTGGGTGCCGCCGCCAGTTGCAGCGACTGTCCGGCTGACTTTTCGATGGCCAGGTATGCAAACGTTTCAGTGCCCCCACCCGTTACCGTGATAACCTGGGTGCCGCCCGTTCCGTTGAATTTGACAAGGCGGTTATTGTTCGTAAATCCGCCGGCGTTGTTCCAGTTGCCTTTGATATACAAATCGCCACCGGAAGCGGTTGATAATGCAAATGTGGATGAACTGTTGATCGTCAGGTCGCCGCGCATTTCCCGGGGATAATTATTGGCATTGAAATTCAACGAGGTGCCTGAGGCCAGTGTTACATGGTGCGGCACACCGGCGCTCGTACCATAAGTATTTTGATACCATTCCTCCCCTGCCCCATAGTTACAGTTGCAACTGTAGCGCAGTGTGGATGCCGGGGTTGATGTATACGTGGGTGCCGTGCCTGAAGTAACATAACCTCCCGAAGCTATATCGAGGGTGCCGGTGATAGAGGTGTTTCCGCCGCCCATATTGACCCCGGTGGGGGAACTGTTATTCAGCCGAACATTATGAAGCTGCATACCCGTGCCCGGTGATACGGTACCGGCCGCAACGAAATTGATGTAACCCGCACTGGCTGCCTGCGACTGGTTACCGCCGGGTGCCAGGAAGGATACTGAACCACCGGTGGCAATATTGATCTGCTGACCTGTTCCGGCCGCAAAAAGGCCCTGTTGCAAACGCAGTATGATGGTGGTGGTATTGTTGGTGGTGAGCGTGGTGGTATTATTTCCGGCTGCACCCGTATTGTTGATCCGGATCTCTCCGGGTGAAACGATGCTGGAAGGAAGTGCGTTACCGGTTGTCTGGTTGGCTGCAGCGTTATATATATATACGCCACTAGTACTGAAAGTACGGGTACCGGACACCTGGATGTTACCCGCCGCACCGGTGGTGATGCCATCTACAGAACCCATGACCAGGTTGGATCCACTGTTCACTAAGAAATTACAGGAACCCGATACTACAAATGTCTGAGCGTTGAACAAGGACGATGTTTCCAGGGCAAAAGTGCCGCTGGCGCTGGCATTGACCGTTTTATTGCTGATGAGCAGGGTGTTAACAGCAGAAGACACATTGAGTAACCCATTGGCATCAAGGTTGAGACTGCCCGTACCACCCAACTGGGCCGAAGTACCCGTGATCTGGAACTGGCCGCAACCACTTAGCTGGGTGACATTACCTGTTCCAATGATGCCGTTCCGGAATATCTTGATCCCGCTGTTTTGAAAGTTGATGGCTGCATTGGCCTCAAACCTGCCGAGGAACGTAGTTGGGCTGCTGCCCCCAATATTGAAGTTGGGGCTCTGAGTGATCCTGAATATGGCGATATCAGTGGCAGCCGCATTGGGAAAATACGTGATGCCGCTATTGGAGAACGTATAAGAATTGGTATTCCAGTCAAAAATGGCCCCGGTATTCCAAAAACCTTTGGTACTGGCAGCAAAATCATCCCCGGTTCCGGGTGTAATGTTGAAATTGACACGAACAAGCCCCCCGTTGAAAACCCGGAAAGTGGATGTTGCCACCGGAAAATTGGGGGCATTACCATAGAGTTCCAGTGTGCCGCTGATCTGCAGGTCGTCTCCGGCCCCATCGGCAATGTCCAGGTCATATCCGCCAGCGGCCTGGTTGGCATAGGTCAATGTTGCCCCGGTTTGGATGGTCAGCAACTTGGCTGTTTCCGGCGCACTGATGGTTACCGTATGCCCGGTACGGATCGTGATGCCGGAAGAGGAAGATGTAGGTTTGGCGGAAGCAGGTATCCAGGTGGCATTATCCGGTGAGGATTGCCAGGTCAGCGTATTGTTCCAGTTACCCGATGCGATTGACCTGAAATAATCGGTTGGGGCTGTGGCGGATCCGGCGGCCGTTAACTGGTTACCGGTATTGCCGGGTGTCATTAAACAGGGTACCGTCACATTATATTCAAAAATGAAAAAGTAATACGTGGTATTGGGAGAAAGCCCGGTCACGGTTGTTGAAGCGGCATTCCCCGTTCCGTTGGCCGTACCCGAGTACACAACAAATCCCCCGCCCACTGCATCACCATTACCGAAATTACTGTTGGCAGCATAGTTGATCCAGCTATAAGGGCCTGCTGATAGCGTGCTGCTGGTACTGGCCACGATCAGGACCCCGCCGGTACCATTACCCCGGGTAAAGTTGACATTCATTTGGTAAGGCCCTACAGCCGAAAATGAATTGATCGCTGCCTGGATGGTGGGCTGCGAACAGGGAGCTGAGTAAGTAGCCGAAACGGATATATCATCCAGGCCGATTTCATCCCTGGAACTTGATCCGGCGGATACATGCGACCAACGCAGGTACAGATAACCGGTCGGCGCCACGGTGATGCCACTGATCGTGGTAGAACGGGATGGCGAACTGCCCACCTGCTGCCAGCCAAGTGCATCAACTACCAGTGGTGTGCCGAAATCCAAAGCCGTCACATTGGTATAGGTAATATTATCCGTCGACCAGGAGAAATTCAATGAATCCGACCTGGCCTGGTCGTTCCGGTAGAACAGGTTATAGCTAAGTGCGATCTGGGTGATGGCGGTTGTACCGTTGTTGAGTACACGCAGTGTAACCGATCCCGGGTCAAAATCACTTCCACCGGGCTGAAACATCATAGTCGGATTGGCAACTGATCCCGGCGCACCCGTATAGGCAAATATGCCACCTGTTCCAGTACCACCAGGCCCCGCCAGTGCTCCCCTTGTATAATCCGTCCCTGCAGTTATACGCGTACCTCCAAAATTCAAGGCTCCATCATTCCAGCCTGAAAAAGCCCAGGCATTGGAATTCAACCGGCCGGCAACTGCGGTATTGGCATCGAAGCCCGCACCCGCAAAGGCGGTGGAAGGATTGCTGCCCACCGTGGTCTGCATTGAATTCGAAAAATCAATCGTGGCTGATGGGGCAAGATTGGTAAGAACCAACTGCGCCGGCAGTTGTATCGTTATTCCCAATAGAAATAGGAATAGTATGATTAAGCGCAATGGCCTTTGATACAATACCCGCAATGACATATAGGTGTATAGTTTTATTGATCCTGCTTAAGCCGGTTTGCTGTTTTGATCGATCCTGTTGGAGGTGTTGGATATTATTTTTCGCAGGGATGGATAAGGCAAGTGTTCAAAATTAGACCAAAAAACCGGTTAGCCAATATTTTATGGTGTAATTTTTACACAAAAGTGCCGGTAGTTTTCAACCGTTGGTAAGAGCGAAAAAAAGCCAGAAACGTTGCATGACCCACCCGCCATAGCCGACCCATTTCCTTAAACTGAACGGGAACTTGTTATTGATTCATTGCACCTTTTTCCAAAGTGAGTTCCTTCTTTCAAATGCCCCGGATAACTAAATTATTTAGCCGTGGAACATCACATTTTGATCAGTTTGCAGCTACTGCCAGATTGACCATGCTCTTTATTTTTTATTCAGACAATCAAATTAATGATATAATAATCAACTATTTATGAATTTTTAATAAATATTTCAACCAAAAAGCCCAAAACCGACTAAAAAGCTCAGGATTTCAGGTGAAAAATGTATCTATTTATTATTTAGTTGAGTATTATAATTAAATAACAACCAGTTGTTTATATTTTTTACTATCCGTAGTTTAATAAGCTATCCGTAATCTTAAAAAGCTATCCGTATCTTAAAAAAACTATCCGTAGTCTTAAAAAAAGCTATCCGTAGTCTATAAAAAAGCTATCCGTAGTCTGAGACTACGGATAGCATACAAATTCTATTTAATCGATGATCAGAGCTTGATCAGTTTCTGAACCGTGCGCTTATCGCCCTGCAGCACTTCGATAAAGTAAGCACCCGGTTTCAGGTTGCTTCCAAAAGTCTTAAGTGCGTCTGGCATCATCAGCATACGGCTCAATTCCCTACCCTGCAGGTCGAGAACGCGTACTGTCACCTGGCTGTTCTTATCCAGGCTCTTCACCCTCAGTTTGAAGTCGCTGACCGTTGGGTTCGGGAACACCTGGGCTTCGAACAGTTCCACCGGAGCTGTTACATTGCCTTTGGTGTAAACCGGTGACTTCTCTTCTGGAGGACAAGCCGGGAGGAAGACGCTGGTTGAACGGATAACGCTGCTACCGCAACCATTAACCGCCTGGGCAGTGACCGTACCGGTGATCGCTGTTGAAGGATAAGCGATCGAGATGCTGTAAGCAGTCTGGGTGACCACACTGCCACCGGCAGGATAGGTCCAGTTAACCGCTGTGGCGTTGGCAGGCATGCTGGCCAGTGAGTAGGTGAATACCCTGCTCGGACAAGGTGAAGATTGAACTACATCGATCACACTTGGTGTAGCCGGGCTCAGTTTGGAAACTACCAGGCTCCTGGCTGTGCTGGTACCGCAACCGTTGGTGGCGATCACACTGATCGTTCCACCGGTGTAACCCGCAGGATAAGTGAACGAAATGCTATTGGTTCCCTGACCTGTGAGGCCAATGGCTCCGGCTGGTACCGTCCAGGTATAGCTGGTTACCGTTGGTTGCTGTGCTACGGTGTAAGTGGCAGCCGTTCCGCCTGGAGCGATGTTGGCGCAGACATTCACCGGTCCGCTGATCAGGCCTGGAGTGGCCGGGTTAGCGCGGGTGATCGTCAGGGCGCGGCCTCCGCTTGTTCCGCAACTGTTCACAGCCTGAACCGTGATATTGCTGGTGGTAAAGCCATTGGTAAAGGTTACCGTTACGGTGGTGTCATTGGCACCAAGTCCGTTCGGGTGTGTGATCGTGGTGGTGCCAGACTGCGCGTTCCAGATATAGGATGAAGCGCCGGCCACTTTCGGTATTGTGTACGTGATCGGAACATTCGTTCCCAGGCTCGGGCACACATTCTCTGTTGATGCTACGATCGGCTGAGGCGTGCTTGGCGTTTGTGCCTGCAGGTACTGGATCGTCAACGGACTGGTTCCGCAGGCGTTGGAAACGGTCAGGCGGATTTGTTTATTGGCCTGTGTCAGGAACGCAGGGTTCGGGAAGGTAACCACCAGTGTGTTGGTTCCCTGTCCGCTTACCAGGCTCACGTTCGGTGGCAGTATCCAGTTGAAGGTCTGCGTACCGTTACCGGTGGCTGTAGCCGTATAAGTAACCTGGGTGCTTGTACCAACATATTGGCAAACATTGGCCGGGCCTGTTACAACCGGTGTACCAGGTACAAACGGTTGAGGATTCACGGTTGCAGTGGCTGCAGGTGACGTGAAGTTATTCAGGTCTTTGAATGTGATGTTGTTATAAGTACCTGGCAGTACGTTCGTAAATACGTTACTGGCCTGGTAGTTCGTTCCATCGATGCTGTACTGGTATCCTACGATAACAGGAGATGTAACGGTGATCGTTCCGGTTGCCACGGCGCAGGTAGGTTGTGTTACGCTGACGCTCGGGGCAGAGAGTGTTACGATCGTTACGGTAGCTGAACCAGACAGGTCGCCACTTTCTGAAGAGCAGGTAGTACCATTATCGGTCAGGCTGCCCAGGGTATACACCGTGGTATTGTTTGGCGTAACGCTCACCGTGATCGGGCTACTGCTTCCGCTGAACGGAATATTACCTGGCAGGATCGTGCCGCTCCATGGGCCTGTACCTGTTACAGCGATGCTCAGGTTGGTGGCCGTTGGTGCAGGATAGATCGCATCACCGCTGATAACACCGGTTGGGCGTGCAGTGATGGTGAATGTCACCGGAACGCGGCAGGTAGTTGTATTAGAACAAGCAACATAGTATGTGTAAATGCCTGGCGTATTGGAATTAGCGAGGCCGGAACCGGCTACACCAACCGGGTTAAAGGATGTTCCTGTACCCAGGACAGATCCACCGGATGAAGCAGCATACCATTGCAGTGTTCCGTTTCCGTCCACCAGCAGCGTACCTCCTGAAGGCGGAGTTACCGTCCAGTTATACGTACCGGTGAAAGTACCGGAAGTTGAAGAGTACGTTAATGAGTAGAGTGAATAGGTAACGTTAGGCACCAGGCTGGCAGTGAACGATGGCTCAAGACCACCGTTGCTGTCGTCATCTCCTTTAATGAAGGTACCCGTTGCACAGCTACCCGGAGTAAAGGCGCCTGAAGTCAGGTAACCCATACCATCGTAAGCAGCACTTTGATCCATCGCAAACGTATATGTTCCTGCAACAGTTACCTGGAAGGTTTTTACTGAATAGTTCCTGGTGACCGAGCCACTAAAGGAGCATGTTGCAGAATTCGTCATACCGTTGAGGCGGAAGGCTGTTGGATCGGTACCTGCATTCCATGAACCGCTGATGCTGTTGGACTGAACAATGCCCGGGCATGTTGATGATGCAGACATGCTTCCGCTTCCTCCCGCACAAATGGTAGCGTTGGTTGGCGTAATGGCAGGGGCCTGTTCAATGACCACCGTTGCGGAACCTGTCGGGCTCCAGCAACCGTCACCAGATAAGGCACTGAATTGATAAATACCGGTTGAGCTAATGCTGGCTGAACTGGTTGGGTTGGCAGTGGATGTACCATTCAGGGTTATTCCCTGGAAGTAAATAGTACCATCGTTACCATTGCTGGCATTCAGCGTAATGGGAACTGAAGTTGAGCAGAACGTACCTCCACCTGTAACCGTAGGAGTTGCAGGCAGCGGGTTGACCGTGATCAGTTGATCAGCCTGGGCTGGCGTACCCGGACATTCATCATTTACAGTAACTCGATATGTCCTTGTACTGCTAGGAGAAACGGTCAGTGTCGGTGAGTTCGTTCCAACGGTGCTGTTATCAGACAGATCCGTCCATACATAACTCAGAATACCTCCACCAGTAGCGCTTGCTGTCAGGGTGGTAGATTGACCAGCACAGATCGGGTTAGCGCTCACATTGGATATGCTCACTGTTTCACCGGCAGACACCGTGATCTGAGTAACCGGTGTAGAAGTGACTGAACAGTTATTGGCATTAGTAACTGTAACCGTGTAAGAGGTTGTAGCGGTCAGGCCCGGTGTGGTGTATGTAAATCCTCCTGGCGTAGGACCTGAAACAATACCCGGTGTTGGGGCTGTTTCATTCCAGGTGTAGGATAAAGCAGGGTTTTGAGTGGTCAATGACTCTATGTTGATGATATAATCTTCTGTTTCACCATAGGTATAGGTTGTATTGGGTGAACTGGATGCAGAACCGAATTCAACCACATATACACGCATCCTGGTAACACCCGGTGTGACGGTTAATGGGATCGTGATATTACCTGTTTCGAGGTGCGGGCCACTGGTGGAAGCAGCAGAAGTATAGGCCTGTTCACCAGCATCAAATGTTCCACTCCTGTCCCAGTCGATGTATACATTCGTCCAGTTGCTGAAGTTTGAACCGCAGGTTCCCACCTGGATGGAGATAGGCACCGTTGTTCCGGCAGTTACGGTAGGAGCCGCAACGGTTGTGGTATAATTTGAATACCTGTTTTGTATAGAACCGGGGCCGGCTGCCGTCGTGGCACAAGTGGATGTATTATTGATTGTACCAAAGGTTACATTCAGGATATCTTCATCGGATGTGCTAGTGGCTGATGAAGCGGCATATCCTGTTGGTTCCGTTTGCGGACCTGCTGTTATGGCACTGGAATAAGCATTCAGTGTACTGCTAGAACCACTACAGATCGTGGTGAAGTTTGCTCTTACGCTGTCAATAACCGGATTAGCATTGATGGTTACGTTTACTGAAGCACTGGCAGAGCAACTACCCGGAGCAACAGGTTCAGAAGCCGTTACCTGGTAAGTATAAGTACCGGGAGCCAAATTGGTCACAGTAGACACTGAAGCTGTGTTGTTGGCATTCAGGCCTGTACCTGTCCATATAAACGATGTGTATGTATTGGAAGTCGGTGCTGCACCGGCATCCAGTGTTACGGTTCCACCGGCACAATATGTGGTTAATCCGATTGGAGTGATCTGCAGGGTTGGCGGGTTATTAACCGTAGCCGTTACCGTAATGTAACCGCTTTCACATCCCAGGTTAACCTCTGATACACGGAATGTAGTGGTAGCGAGGATGGAACCTGTGTAGGTTGTGGAAGTAGATTCCTGCAATACAACGTTAGGATTGGCATCATCTCTCCAACGGAATACCGGAGTAGGCAGGCCGGAAGTAGATACTACTGAAACAGTAGGCACACCGGTACCGCATTGTGTGGAAGTGGCAATACCCGAAGTAGGTGTTGAAGGCAGTTCATTCACAGTCACGACCGCAGGTGATTGTGATGAACCCGTACAACCTTGTACCGTAATCTGAAGACTATAGTTTTGACTGCTGGTCACATTAGTTGCAACAGGTGAAGCAACAGTGGCATCATTCAGGAATGTTGCCGGAGACCAGAGATAAGTTACAGCAATTGGAATGAACGAGAATGTTGTACCACTTGGGATATTCGTATTGGCGCTGATGCCGTTGTTGGCCGTTACATTTGAAACAGTGGACGTATTGGCAGGCGAGAGTGGTGTTACACTCAGGAAATTACCGACAGCTCCGGTAATACCGATGGAAGCAGTGGTTGAACTGAATGCACCGCTATTGCTGCCATATACAAATTGAATGGCATTGGTTCCCTCGAACAGTTTCACCTGCATATCGATGGTTGGGTTAGATGAACTTCCCGTTCCACCAATATGGATGCCGGTAAACTGGATCGTCAATATCTGGCTACCAAGTGTTCCGGTAGTGCTGTACTGCACATTACCGCCACTCAGGTTATTATCATCCCACAATGGGGCAAGGATATTAATGAATGAACCGGATGGCGCTGCCAGGCTGTTTGTCCATTGATTATTTGGAGAAGCAGATAACTGAACGTTACCATTGGTGCTAACATTAAAGGTTGTGTATGTGCTGCCATTATACGTGAATGTGAATCCGATCGGCAGGGATGTAGCCAAGCCATCATCATCTTCATCGAAAGTGGCGGTTGTACCTGAAATTGGAGTATAGGTTCCTGCTGCGCCACTGAACTGATATGTACTTGGCGTTGTAGGCGCAATAAAATTCGAAGACAGTGTGCTGTTGCTTCCGGAACAAATGGTTGCCGGTGTGGCAGACACCGTGAACGTTGGTGTGGCACCCACGGAAATGGTAACCGGAACTGCAGCGCTCACGCAGTTATTGGCATCCGTACCAGTAACACTGTAAATGGTCGTGCTGGTTGGGTTGGCAGATGCCGAACTGTTGGTTGGCGCATCATTGAAAGTCAGGCCGGTGCTTGGGTTCCAACTGTATGTGCTGGCTCCTGAAGCAGTAAGGCTGACTGGTGAACCGCCCGGGTTACAAATAGAACCGCTGGTAGGTGTTACGCTGATAACCGGCAGACTGTTGATGGTCAGCGTGATTTCATCAGACAGGGTGGTACCGGTGTTATCGCAAGTGATGGCAAAAACAAAATAATAAGTACCTGCGGCCAGTGCCGGGTTGGTAATAAAGCTGGTTGTATTTCCACCGGTGCCTTCTGTTGCGGTAACCGGAGCGTATGGACCACCTGAAATGGTAGCAAACTGCCATTCGTAGGTGATACCTGCACCGGTGCTGGCACCTGTTGTAGTCATGGTGGCTGTTTGACCAAAGCACCTGGTAAATGAAGTACCATTCAAAGTACCTGGGTCTGAACCTTCACAACCCGGAGGGGTGAACTCATCCGCACCCATATCCGGATCAGGTGAACCCGTATTGCGGGTATCGCCGTCGATATCATCGGTTACAGTAGCAATGAATGTTCCTTTATTGTTCAAAGGAATATTACTGGCAGGAACCAGGTGGAGATCCGTAGCAGATGTAAATACAGGTGTTATTGTAAGGGTATTCAAATCCTGTGAAGACGCCGCATTCCAGCTACCCGCGCCAGTTACGGCGCTGTAATTGGTAAAGCCGCTGCTGGTCAGGCTACCAGTTTGCACCAGTGCTGAACCAGTTCCGCTAACTACTAAGTCATTGTAATCAGAAGAAACATTCGTGTAAGTGCTATAACCAAAGCCCATGGCCTTATTCAGATTTGCACCTGTAGAACCGGTCGAAATAAAGATGTTGTCTTTAATATTCAGGGTCGGCGTTGAGCTGGCTGATGCAAAGGCAAAGGTTGGATAAGAACCACCTGTCATGGTTCCAACCATCGTCACTGTATTATGATATACATTAACCGTTCCCACCACGGCTCCAATGAAGATGCCCGAACCGAAGTCACCGGCTGTTCCATTAGCCTGTACATCGTAGATCATGTTATTGGCGATCAGGCTGGTACCTGTATTGGTAGTAGAAGGATAATAGATACCTACTGCTGAGTACGTACTGGCCGGGCGAACATTACCAATGATATTCTTGGTGACCGTTGCATTGGTAACCTCATTTCCTGTAAAGGTGCTGGTGCTGACACCGTTTGAACCCAGTGCGATACCGAAGCCGTCTGTTGAGGAGGCCGCAGCAATATTGCTGATATTATTCTTGCTGATGGTGATATTATTTTCATAAGCCACCACGATGCCGATGTTACGGATATTGTTCGGTGAGGCTGTTGTCATCACGTTCTCGTTGATCACCGTACCCGTATTCTTGTTTGCTGCACTGGCACCCTGAGAATAGATTCCATGTTGTGCTGCCGAGATATTATTATTGATGTAACTGTTATTATTATTTCCGGTACCCACAGACGTTAAACCGATGGCGCTGCCGCCTGAACCTATACCAAACAGTGTGGTGGTGCTGGCATTACCGGTAATATTACAGTTTTTGATCGTATTGTTTGTGGCGCCGTTTGAACCATTGGTAGCCAACCATACCACTGCACTGGATGTACCGGTATTGGTATTATTGATGGTCAGGCTCCTGTCTGTACCGCCACTGTTACTACCGTCGATGGTAACATAATCAGCTGCATTAAGTGTAATTAAGCTGGTAGCTGAAGATCCGGTGATACTGGCTACCACGCTGCTTGCCGGGCGGATGGTCAGCGTATTGCTGGCATTGGCAAATGGATTTGCATTGATCACAATCGGGAACGTTTCACCCGGTGTGGTGTATGATGCGTCAAGTAACTCAAAAACAACCGGGCCTGTGAGGCAGGAGTTATTATAAGCAGTTATAGCTGCAGATAGTGTGGCATATGTTCCCCCAAAACCAACTGTGTAAGTACCGCCCGCCAGTGAATTCTGTATGGTATAAGAACTGGGGATGGTTGGCGGGATTGAGGCGGCCGGAGGATTGATGGAAAATCCGGATGCGCCTATGCTTGGGGAAGCTCCTGCATTGGGTATGGTTGCATTATCCTGGGCAACGATATAATAACTCACTACATCGCCAACAACTACTCCTGATCCAATTCCGTTGAAAGTGTATGTAGAGCCTGATGTCCAGGATGCAGTGATACTGTTCCATGAACCAGCATTAATCCTCCAGTATAAAACGGGCAGTCCGGCACCGGAAGTAGGAATTCCACTGAAATCAGTAATGGTTGCTATGAGACTTTCGCCTAAAGTTGAACATGTGTTGCTTAATGCCGTATAGGTGATGGTTGGAGGAGTTAGGTCGAGTCCGATATAATTACCGGCATCAGCACCGATGTCAACCGGGGTTAATCCTGAGCGTGTCTCACCGTCAAAGTCATTCGTTACTCCCAAATCAAATCCGTTTCCTTCGGCAACTGTTGAAACAGATGGATTCAGATGAAGATCGGGCAATGCATTGGTTGGGTTCGCCAATTGGGGGTTCACATCGAAACTGACGGCATCCTGGCCAACGGCGATTTTCCATGCTGCCAGGTTGGCAACGTCCAGGAGGTTAAAATAACCGAAAACAGCGCCAGAACCAGTTGAATAATAAATATTGTTGTTGATGGTCAGTCCACCTGGATTAGGCGCGGAACCGCCAACCCTCACAACGTAGTTTTTACCCGTTGCGCCACTATTACTGCGCTCATTGACAAAAATATTATCCCTGAAGCTGCGGGTGTTGGTTGTTTGACTGCTGTTAAATGCATAAGAGGGTCCTACTCCCGCTGTGGGGCTACCTCCAATATACACAGTATTGTGCCAGAAATTATCTGTACCCAGGGGTTCATTGATACCATTGATACCACCGGTTGTGGAACCTGTACCAATGGCGTTGGCAATACCAGCGCCAATGGCAATCATATTATTACGATAGGTGGTGGTACCACCGGCAACGCGGATTCCATTGATTTCAGCACTAGTATTGTTAGTTGATGAAGTAAGGCCATAGATGAAATTCCTTTCCACCAGGTTGGTTCCGGTGCTGGAGTTATATTGAATACCAGTAACCACAGTGGCTGCGGTGGCGTTGGTATTGGTCAGGTTAAATATGGTATTTTGGCTCAGCGTATGATTGGCCAAAGAAGCATTGATACAAATACCAATCACGGAAGCGGATGTTGTGGTTCCGGTTCCACCCGCAGCAGACAAGTTACGTATAGTATTACTAGAAAATGTTGCCGCCGGGTTTGAATTTAAAATGCCATTGACAATAGAGCCCGAAGCCGTTGTATTAGACTGAAGCGGAGCTGTACCAGAACCTATTGTATTTCCTGTTGCCGTCCAGGTAACTGTTGACGATGTATTACACCTGAGCCCATAAACGTTTGCCGCGCCTGTACTGGAGTTAGATGCTGTGATACCGCCGATATTGTTGTTATTGGTAGTCCAGTTGCTGGATCCAAAATTAAACATACCGATCACATCAGCCGTGGAAGTTGAACTGGATGTAAAAGTGATGGAACCAGCTGTTGACAGACTGCCTATCGTATTGCCGTTACAGGTTGATAAGCCAGCTGCCACATATATACCCCTGAAAGAGGCTGATGAACTCGTACCACTTACAGCACCGGACATTGAGATTGCCTGAATGGTGTTATTAGAAATATTGGAAGCTGTTGTAGTGCCAACGTTTACATGAATGGGAATGAACACAGAACTAGAACCTACACCAGCAAAAGTATAAGTACCCGTACCACCGGAAGTTGCATACCCGATAGTATTTCCAGTAACCGTGTAATTATTACCGCTTGCATTATTTAAATAAATTCCACGATGTGCCGCTGCTGTTGTTTGTGTGCGGGTAGCCGATTGATATATCTTATTATTGGTAATACTGATATTCGTTGTTCCGCTATTAACATCAATGGCGGCTGAAGCAACCGTTGCACTAAAAAAGTCATACAGGTTATTACCCGTTATGGAAATGCCACTGTTTGCCGTTCCGGGATCTGTATTGGAAGTTCCCGAGAAAAAAATCAGCTTAACAGGCAAATTTGTACCTGCAGGACCGATATTACAGTTTGAAATCGTATTTCCATCATTACCGGTACTGACCGCACCTGATCCAAAAACAATATTACCCCCCGTTGTACCCAGGGCCGTTGTGGATGAACCCAGAATCGTACAATTGGTGATCGTATTATTGGTAGCATCACCCTGGAACCTGATAGTTGCCGTACCGGATGTAGAAGAAACCGTTGTATTTGAAATGGTGAGGTTGTTCCCACCATTTAATGTTACGTTATCCGCACCATTGAAATCCACCAAGGGATTACCTGCAGTAGTGCCACCTGAAATAGTCCAGGGCCCGCCTGATACCGAAATAGAGACACTTGCCCAGGCGCCTGCGTTCAGGGCTGCAGTGGTTGCACCTTCCGTAGTGTTCCCCTGGATGGTAATCGTAATAGCAGCACCAGTCTGGGCGCCACCATTAATGGCATCAAATGCTCCTTTTAAAGTTGCATAGTTACCATTACCCGTAAGGGCATTAGCAACTACCACATTATTTTGGGCTTTTGACTGAAAGGATAAAAACCCCAACATGATAACCATCAATACGGTTAAGATGCGGGAAAAAAAGTTTGAAGAAAACTTTTTCGTGTGACTTGTAAACGTTGGCATTGTCTGCGGGTTTTGTGTGTAATTAACGTTGGTATGGGTGCTTGAATAAAACTCGTTGGAAATTGATTGATGAATGCTGAAGCCCTGTTGCGACAGTACTTTCAGGCTGCGAGCAGAAGTTGCTTGCAGTGGCAGGATGTTTTTAAAACAGGTTAAAAAAAGATTCATCAATATGCGTTGAACAAAAAATTCTCCATGCATGGCATGGGAATTCATGAATAAATTATTCTTGTAAATTTTCAGGGAAAACGGGCAGTCTCTCGGTCAGGATACGTTGGATTGGAGATTAAATATACGTGACTTTTACATTTCATTCACATTTCCTAAAAAAAAAGTTAAACAATTTTTTTTTCAAAAAGCGATGGATGGAATACAATTGTAATGTATTCTTATTCAAAAAGTTACTCATACATCCCTTGGTATTGTTTTTGGAGCGCCAGGGTCGATAAAATATGTGAGTTAAACTATTATAAATGAAGTTAAAAACAGGAACGGGGATAAAATTTCGTTTGCTTTAAGGTGCCCGAGGATTGATTGCTCACAGATGGCTCAGATGATCACAGATGGTAAAGGATTGGTTGCTCACGGATGGCACAGATGACCACAGATGGTAAAGGATTGATTGCTCACGGATAGCTCGGATGATCACTGATATTCTTGATTGGTTGCTCGGAGAATGGTTGCTCACGGATGGCTCAGATGATCACAGATATTCTTGAATGGTTGCTCACAGATAGCACAGATGATCACAGATATTCTTGAATGGTTGCTCACGGATAGCACAGATGATCACAGATATTTTTGAATGGTTGCTCACGGATAGCACAGATGACCACAGATATTCTTGAATAGTTGCTCACGGATAGCACAGATGATCACAGATGATTGCTGATGACTACTGATGACTAATGAACTCGCGATAAATAAAGACATTCATTTCCAAAACCGCCCGTTACCCTATTACCTCATTCCCAAACTGCATCCGGTACAATTGCGCATAATGCCCGTTTTGCCGCAATAATGCTTCATGGGAGCCCATTTCCCTGATCTCCCCTTTATCGAGTACAATGATCTTATGGGCCTTGCGGATCGTACTCAGCCGGTGGGCGATCACGATGGATGTACGCCCGGCGATCAGGGTGTCGATGGCATGCTGGATCAGGGCCTCGCTTTCCGAGTCGATCGAAGATGTGGCTTCATCAAGTATAAGAATGGAAGGATCGTATAACAGGGCGCGGGCAAAGGACAACAACTGGCGCTGGCCCATCGATAAAGTAGCGCCCCTTTCCATCACATTGTACTCATAACCCCCGGGCAAGGTCATGATAAAATCGTGCAGGCCGATCAGCCTGGCAGCCCGAACCACTTCCTCCTCCCCGATTTCCGGGTTCCGCAAGGTCATATTGTCCTTCACCGTTCCGCTGAACAGAAAGACATCCTGTAATACCACCCCGATCTTGCTGCGCAGGTAATCGAGCTGATAATCCTGAATATCAACACCATCAACGCGGATCTCTCCCTTATTGATCGCATAAAGCCTGTTGATCAGGCTGATAATGGACGTTTTTCCACTGCCCGTATGGCCAACGAGTGCCACCGTTTGGCCGGGCTGTATATCAAAAGTGATGTCCTTTAATACAAAATCAGGCTGATGATAGGCAAACCACACGCTCCTGAACTCAATATGCCCCTGCATCCGGACAGGCCTGTAACTTCCCTCGTTTTTAGTAATATCCGCGTTATCCAACACGGAAAATATGCGCTCCCCCGCGATCATGCCCATTTGCAATACATTGAATTTATCCGCCATCATCCTCAACGGACGGAACAGGAGGTTGATGCACAAGATGAAAGATGTGATCACGCCAGCCACCTTGTCGGCCTGCGATCCGGGCAGTAATAATGCTTCCCGGGCTGCCCACCATACCAGCAATCCGATCGATAATGCCGATACCAGTTCCACCAGTGGAAAGAAGACCGAATAGGCAAAAATGGCGCGGATATTGGCCTGCCGGTGTTCCTGGTTGATATGCATGAATCTGCCTTTTTCCCTTTCCTCAGCGGCAAAGGCCTGCACCAGCGACATGCCCGAAATATGTTCCTGTACAAAGGCATTCAGGTGCGCAACCGCGTTCCTGACCCTGGTGAATGATTTATTCACCGATTCCTTAAAATAATAGGTGGCAACGATCAGTATCGGGAAGGGCGCCAGGCAAACGAGCGTCAGCCTCCAGTCGGTCCAAAACATATAAGTCAGTACCGAAATGATCGACAGCAGGTCGGCAATGATGGGTATCAGGCCATCGCTGAAGATATCATTGACCGATTCAATATCATTGATCGTACGGGTGGTGAGGGTGCCGATGGGCGTCTTATCGAACTGCGACAGGTTGAGCCCAAGGATCTTCCTGTATGTGGTCATCCGCAAATCCCGGACAACGCTTTGGCCCAGTGAGGCAGTTGTATAGGTAAAAAAATACCGGGTGGCCGTTTCGACCAGCAGGAGTACCACCTGGATGATGGTAACCTCAACGATGAAACCACCCGGCCCCTGGATGAAATAAGCCGCCGTTTTTCCTGTCATGCCCTGGTTGATGGTCAGCTGGATCAATAAAGGCCTTAGCGGCGCCATCAGGGCCAGTACAACCGATAAAATGATCGAGAGATAAAACTTTTTCCGGTATGGAGCGGCCACGGAAAACAGCCGGCGAAGGACCGACACATTGAAAATCTTTTTTCCCTTCGCATTATTCATTGCATGCCTCGGTTTGAATGAAATACTCAGAATGATTCCATCCTTTTATTATACGCTTTGATGAAGATCGCGCCCAGGTTCTTATACGGAGGAATATAATCATCCCAGCTTTCCTTCAGGCTCCTGGGTTCTTTGCTGAATAGCCGCCCCAGGGTGTTCCACATGTCTTTCCAGACGATCGTGGTGCCTGATTGCATTGCCTGATTAAGGTAATTCAGTATCGGACGGTTGATCTCGCCGGCGCCGATCTCCTTGGTGGAAATGATATGCGCATCGGGAGATATGTCGATGATCTGGCTCAAATTTTTATACCCGCCGCATGAGCCCAGCACCACAATGCGGGCATTGCCCGGCATACGGTTGATGGTACGGGGCAGCCAGTAACTGTGGCCTCGGTGAACGACAACGGAAGGCTGCAGGCCCTGTTCGTCGAGATAACGGTTGAGGTGTATCTGTGCGCTGTCGTCGAGGTTGGCATCATTATCCAGTGGCCGGTTAGCGAACACCGTTACCTTTCCTTTCAACGAGCGAATCTCCACCCACTCTTTTTGCGGGATCACTTTCCATTCCCTGGATGAAAAAGAATTGATGAAGCCGGGAAAATGTGTCTTGCCGTCTTCATCGCCGTAAAAGAATACCTGCTGCACGATGCGGCCACTGTCATCCTGCAGTTCTGCGGGCCTGAGTTCAAAGATCGACGGTATGCCCAGCGTAGCGGTGAGGTCGGCTTTCTGAGAACTGTCTGCCGAGAGAAAAATATTTTTTAACAGACCGTAGATCACCATGCCACGGGAATTATTTTCGTCTATGCTTTGCTGTTCGTTCCTTTTTACATAATCCAGCATGGTTCCCAGCAGTTTCTTATCGGTAATGCTGCTGTATGAATCGGCCACATCGGTGGCATCTTCCAGGTTGGGTGTTTTATCGAGGTTGGCCACGAACGATTTCATCCACGCTTCCGATCCTGCGGGCGGCATCATGCGCAGGAAGGTATCCAGCTTATTATAGTTGGCCGCCATCTTAATGAACTTCTTGAAATAATCGGCATGCACGCTCAGCAGCAGTGAATCGCCCCTGGGTGTGGCGCCCATCTTTTGCAGCATACGGTTGAAACTGTGCTTGTAACTGGAAGTGTAGATATCGTTCTCCCCCATCACCATCATATAATAAATATCCTGGGCAGAAAGCGGTTCGATGGCCCGCATGCGGATGTTGAGGTTGGATATGTCGTGCAAACTATTGATCGGTGTAATGAAATGTTGCAGCGCTTTGGCTTTGAGCATTTCGCGCAGGCCGTTGGCGCCTGTCATGGCAATGGGCGTGTCGGCGGGGTTACGCAACAACCGCCCGGCATATTCGATCTCCGTTTTTACCAGCAGTTTGTAATAGGCCACACTATCGTATCCCTTTTCGCCGTCGCCTACGATTTTTCGTATATCCCCGATCGTTTGTTTGCCGGATAGCAGGTTATCGAGAAAGGGAAAGTACATCAATGCGTTCGGCGTCTGGCTGAGTTTGGCCACCGCCACAACCGTACTGTCGGTATTCCGGTGAATGAGCCTTCCCTCGGTGGAAGAGAGCGATTGCGCATAGGAATATAATTGGACGGGGTCGCGCCGGCAGGCGATGACCACCAGGCTGTCGGCAAATGGTTCGTTGACGTAAGGCCTGATCGTTTGCAGGATCTTTTCAGGATAGAGGTTCGCAAACTTGAGATACACTGCGTTATTGAGTTGCCGCGATTCGGGACTGTCCTGGAACACATCGGCCAGGATGCTGGCCTGCGCATAAGGCACGTTGTTGATCAACTGTACCAGGCTTTCACCGGCGGCATGACGGTTCATGGCATCTTCAAACTGTTTTTCCAGGGCGGGAAAATCAATGGGATTGAATTCTTTCATCCGCCAGCGTATCCTGAATTGCTTCAGCAGGTTTTCGATATACGACAGGAAGCGGATCTTCTCATTGTTATTGACGATACGTTCATCCTGTTCCACCCACAGTTTCAGTCCGTTGATCTTGCGGTAAAGCACATCCGTCACGTGCAGGTTTATCTCATCGCTGTTGCTGATATGCAGGAGGTTATCCTGTTTGCCATCCGCACGGTCGCACAATTTCTGTTCCTGGATAATCTTGTCGTGAAAATACTGGCGCGACAGCGGTATCTGTATGGTGTCCGTGGCAGACAAAGCCTGCAAGGTCAGCATACTGAGTAGGAAAGAAAATAGGTAGTGTTTTGCCATGCCGTTTATGATTGCAAATATGGGGCAATTTTATGGTAATGACTGCCTTTGAAACGCCAAATATCCGCTCGTGGCCTGCTTCTGCTTAACAATTTGATAATATCATAACGTATTTTTAACGAATGGCCGCTGGAATTGAAGGGTTACATTTGCCAAGCAAATTTCTTATGAACAACGTCAAGAAAATACTGATCGCCGATGACGAACCGGATATCCTGGAGATCATCCAGTATAACCTGAAAGCAGAGGGTTATGATGTGTACACGGCAAAAAATGGCATGGAAGCATTGGAGATGGCACAAAAAGTGGAGCCGGACCTGATCTTGCTGGACATTATGATGCCGGGGAAGAATGGCATTGATGTATGCAGGATGCTGCGCCTAAATCCCCTTTTTAAGAACACACTGGTGGTATTTCTGACGGCGCTCAGTGATGAAAGTACAGAAATCCGCGGACTGGAAACCGGGGCCGACGATTACCTCACCAAACCGGTCAGCCCCAAGGTACTGGTCAGCAAAGTGAACGCCCTCTTCAGGAGGATGCATAAAGACGAACCCGCAATTCTGAAAGTAAGCGACCTGGAGATCGACCGTGAAAAATACATAGTGAAATATAAAGGACAGGAGATCGTCATGGCACGTAAAGAATTTGAACTCTTGTACTTACTCGCATCCAAACCCGGCAAGGTATTCCTGCGCAACGAGATCCTCAACCAGATATGGGGTACAGAGGTAATTGTGGGCGACCGGACGATAGACGTTCATATCCGAAAGATCCGTCAGAAACTGAACCTCGATTGTATCACCACCGTGAAAGGGGTCGGTTATAAGTTTGAACTCTGATAACGCCCGGTAATCTTACCCGATAATCTTATTTTTGCCCGGCAGCCCGCCTGTTTGGCCAGACTGCCACAGCCACTATGCTTTCCCAAAAAAATCTTTCGCCCAATCAACTGGCGGCCTATACGGCCCTGATCCTGTCGGCGCCAATCACCGTGGGGATCTTTATTTTCAAGCCGGTTTGGTGGGTGGCATTGGTATCCTTCGCCGTCATCTTTACCGGCAGCTACCTGTTGATCCAGTCTACCCTGGAGCGTTTCATTTACCGTAAAATAAAATTGATCTACAAACTGATCTCGCAAACAAAGGCCAGCAAAAAAGAAGAATTCTATTATAAGAACATCCTTCCTCAAAAAAGCATTGATGAAGTGAGGGAAGACGTGGAAAAATGGGCGGAGCAGCGAAAGAATGAGATCGAGATACTGCAGCAGAACGAACAGTACAGAAAGGAATTCCTGCTTAACCTGAGCCATGAACTGAAGACGCCGATCTTTGCCATACAGGGATATGTGGATACGCTGATCGGGGGCGCCATGAACAATCCTGAAGTAAGCACCAAGTTTTTACAAAGCACCTCAAGGAATATCGAAAGACTGGTGAACCTCGTGGATGACCTCGACCAGATTTCCAAACTCGAGATCGGCGAACAATTGCTTTTATTTGAAGATTTTGTGATCCAGGACCTGATCAGGGATGTTTACGAAACACTCTACATCAAAACGAAAGAAAAGGATATCCGCTGCATCATAAAAAAAGGATGCGAAGTGCCGATCTACGTATATGCCGATAAGGAGAAGATCAGGCAGGTGCTGATCAACCTCGTGGATAATGCCATCAAATACGGTAAACAAAATGGCCTGGTGGAAGCCAGTATTTACAAGATCGAAAACAAACAGGTGCTCGTGGAGATCAGCGACGACGGGGCCGGCATAGCCGAAGAACATTTGCCGAGAATATTTGAAAGATTTTACCGGACCGATATGGCCCGCAGCCGGAAAGTGGGCGGAAGCGGCCTGGGACTGGCCATTTGCAAGCACATCATTGAAGCGCACGGGCAAAGCATCCATGTACGCAGCAAGATTGATGTGGGCACCACATTCGGTTTTGCTTTGCAGGCAGGGTAGAAATCTGTACTGAGAAGATCACCTTTTTCAATCATGCCGAATTTTCCCGGGCAAGTAAACAACATACATCATTCGCTAAACTTTACTGTCTATGGATAAGTTTTCAGTACGCGACGAAATCATTGAAACCATCAATAAGTTATTTGTATTCACCGATACCCGGCGTTGGGAAGAACTTCAATTCGAGGTATTTGCCAACCTGGTCATGTTTGATATGACATCTGTTGGCGGCGTCAAAGAAGAGTTGAGTTCAAAAGCCATCTGTGAGATGTGGGCGAAAGGCTTTGCAGGTCTTGATCATGTTCATCATCATGCGGGAAATTACCTGGTTCACCTGCACGACGCTACGGCACATGTCACCTGCTATGCAACCGCCACGCATTATAAAGCATCAGCGTTAAAGGGCAAGACGCGGGATTTTGTGGGCAGCTATGATATCCGGCTGATGAAAGGAGCCAGCGGTTGGAGGATCTACGAATTCAGCTATATGCTGAAATTTATCACAGGCAATATAGACCTGGTTTGAACCCGTT
>WBZP01001633.1_pt2 | contig 22587 bp, 22 predicted proteins | sample 5204301 | NCBI WGS metagenome assembly WBZP01 (sample SAMN12412401, study PRJNA552823) | activated sludge metagenome | isolation source: activated sludge from nitrification reactor of wastewater treatment plant... | place: USA: Pennsylvania | collected 2017
AAGCCACGGGGTCCGTAACCCGTGTACCTCCAGTAGCGCACCGTGCTCGGAGAGGTCCGGCAGATGCTGGCGACCTCCTCGGTCGTCAGCAGCCACTCCTGGGCGCTCGACGGCTCATTCATGACATCTCTTCTCGCAACGACATCTCGTGTAGAGTCGATCCTTGTCGGCTACGACAGCGTCGTCAAGCCCGGCCGGGCTGACCGGTACCACTTCGAGAGGAGACGCCATGCCACGTCAGAACCAGCCGCGCACCGTTGGTCGTGAGGACGTCTTGGCACACCGCGTCTCCAAGCTGCGGCAGGAAGCCGACCCGCCCCTGAGCTACGAGGCACTCGCGGCGCGGATGTCTGCCGTTGGCTGCCCCATCCAGCCGAGCGCCCTTCAGCGGATCGAGAAGGGCTCCCCCCGGCGCAAGGTGACGGTCGACGAGTTGGTGGCCTTCTCGCAGGTGTTCGGGGTGGCGATCGACGACCTGATCGCCTTGCCGGCTGACGACCCCGCACAGCGCGCGCAGGCTGCTTTGGAGGACTACCGGACGGCCGTCGTTGACTGGCGAGCCGCCCGCCAGCGGCTGGCGGCTAGTGCCTTGGAGGAGCAGTTGGCCTTCAAGGTCTTGCTCGAGCGGCGCGGCAAGCTCCCCGCCTGGCAGCGTCGCCTGGCCGACCAGGCGTCGAGCGGGCGGGACAGTTCTGCCGACGACATTGGCGAGCTTCGGGCGTTCCTGAGCCAGGTCCTCACCGACATTGACCGGGAGCTCGCCGCCGTGCCGCCGAAGATCATCGTCTCGCCGTGGGTGGACCGGGACCGCTGGTGAGCAGTCTGGCCCGACGGCCGAACGGCCAGTGGCGGGCCCGCTATCGGGACGCCGCGGGGAAGGAGCATGCCCGGCACTTCTCTCGCAAGGTCGACGCCCAGAGGTGGCTCAATGAAGTGACTGCGGCCATCGTGACCGGGCAATACATCGACCCGCAGGCTGGCCGTACCCGAGTCGCGGACTACGCCCGAGGCTGGGAGGGCCGTCTCGTATGTCGTCCTGCCACCGCTTCGATCATCGACAACGCTCTGCGCCTTCATGTCCTTCCGAGCCTCGGCGAGCAAGCGATGGTCAACGTCCGCCCCGCAGACATCCAGCAGATGGTCCGAGGGCTTTCTGACGCCGGCATGGCACCGGGCAGCGTGCGCAACGTGTACGACGTGACGGCCAAACTGTTCCGGGCTGCCGTCAGGGACCGGCTTATCGCGACCAGCCCCTGCGACGGCATCAGGCTTCCTAAACCGCTGACACAGGACGTTCACCCGCCGACCACCGATCAGGTGGCGGCGATCGCCGATGCGATCGACCCGCGCTTGCGGGCGCTGGTCGTCACGCTGGCAGGCACAGGTCTTCGTATCGGAGAGGCTCTCGGACTGGTGCCCTCCGATGTTGACTTCCTGCGCCGGAGCCTTCGGGTCGAGCGCCAGAGGCTGCAGAACGGCCGTTTGGGGCCCACCAAGACCGTCCAGAGCGTTCGCTCCGTGCCGCTGGGTGAGGTGGTGATCCAGGCGCTTGCGGCGCACCTCGCAGCGGGCTACGGCTCGGCAGAGGCGTTGTTCACGGACGCCGCAGGAGCCCCGCTGACGTACCGGGCGTGGAAGACGGCCTGGAAGTCCGTCCCGGCCGCGAGCGGCCTCACCACGCACGATCTGAGGCACTTCTACGCCTCGGCCCTGATCGCGGGCGGCGCATCGGTCAAGCAGGTGCAGACGGTCCTCGGGCACTCGTCCGCGGTCATCACGCTGCGGACCTACGCACACCTCTGGCCCGGAGACGACGACCGCACCCGATCCATCAGCGACGCCGCTCTAGACACGCTGCGGACCGGGTGCGGACCGGACGAGCAGAAGGGAGGTGTTTCCGCAGGTCAGTGACCTGGGAGACGTCTCAGGCCTTCTTGGTCTCCCAGAAGATCTCGGCGATCTCGTCGATCTTCGCGATCAGGTTGTCGGCGACCGCGACGTCGAGCGAGCCCTTGGTGCCGCCGGCGCCGGCGAGCTTGGTGGCCTCGTTGAAGAGGGTGTTGAGGTTCGGGTACTTCTCGAAGTGCGGGGCCTTGAAGTAGTCGGTCCAGAGCACCCAGAGGTGGTGCTTCACGAGGTCCGAGCGCTCCTCCTTGATGGCGACGGCGCGGGCCTTGAAGACCTCGTCGTCGGAGCCGTGGTACTTCTCGATGCACGCCTTCACCGACTGCGCCTCGATCTTGGCCTGCGCCGGGTCGTAGACGCCGCAGGGCAGGTCGCAGTGGGCGTGGACGGTGATGCTGGGGGCGAGCAGACGACGCAGCATGGGAACCTCTCGATGGCCTGGGGACGGTGCTGACGTGCTTGTCCGCGACACTACCCCGGACAGGTGCGGCCGGCACCCAGCGGTCGGCAGGCCGGACCGGCGTACCCCGCTCGACGGAGGAGGAGGCGGCGTGGCAGGGCTCTGGCGCGTCGCCGTCGCGGGGACGTCGATGGTCCCGGCGCTCGGCGCCGGCGACTGGCTGCTGGTGCGCACGACCGCCGCCGACGACGTGCGCCCCGGCGACGTCGTCGTGGTGGAGCAGCCCGACCGTCCGGGCTTCCTGCTCGTCAAGCGCGCGGTACGCCGCACCTCCGACGGCTGGTGGGTCGAGGGCGACAACGCCGCCGCGAGCGACGACTCCCGCCTCTTCGGTGCCGTCCCCGACTCGCACCTGCGCGCCAAGGTCCTGCTGCGCTACTGGCCCCGCCCCCGCCTCCTCCGCTGACCCGACCGACGCTGAGCTGTGACCGGGGGCGGGTGGTGCTCGTGTCCCGCATCGTGGCACGCTGACCCCACGGGTGACCCCCGTGACGGAGCTCGCCTGCAGCGCACACCTCGCGCGCGGGACGACCTGCTCCTCCGGCGTCCCGACTCCTCGTGAGGTCTCCCGTGAACCCTGACATCCCGGCCGGCTACGAACCGATCGACGGCATCTCGCCGTACGACGACGACCCGGCGTTCCCCCTGCACCGCAACGGCAAGATGGAGCTGCGGCCCACCGTCCGCGTGCGCGACAACGCGGGCCTCGCGCTCGCCTACACGCCCGGCGTCGGGCGCGTCTCCCAGGCGATCGCCGACGACCCGTCGCTCGGCTGGCAGTTCACCTGGCGGTCGAACACGATCCTCATCGTCACCGACGGCACCGCGGTGCTCGGGCTCGGCGACATCGGCCCGCTCGCCGCGCTGCCGGTGATGGAGGGGAAGTCCCTGCTGTTCAAGGAGTTCGGCGGGGTCGACTGCGTGCCGATCTGCCTCGGCACGCAGGACGTCGACGAGATCGTCGAGACCGTGGTGCGCATCGCACCGGCGTACGGCGGCATCAACCTCGAGGACATCTCCGCGCCGCGCTGCTTCGAGATCGAGCGACGCCTGCAGGCGCGCCTGGACATCCCCGTGTTCCACGACGACCAGCACGGCACCGCCGTCGTGGCCGCGGCCGCGCTGCGCAACGCCGCGCGCCTCACCGGCCGGTCGTTCTCGGACCTGCGCGTCGTCGTCTCGGGCGCAGGCGCTGCCGGCATCGCCGTCGCCAACATGCTGCTGGCTGCGGGCATCGGCGACATCGCCGTGTGCGACCGCGTGGGCGTGCTCAGCCCCGAGCGCGACGACCTCGGCCCGGTGAAGCGCGACATGGCCGAGCGCACCAACCTCGCGGGGATCCGCGGGCCCCTGGTCAACGCGCTGCAGGGCGCCGACGTCCTCATCGGCGTCTCCGGCGGCACGATCGGCCAGGACGCGGTGGCGTCGATGGCGCCGGAGGCGATCGTCTTCGCCCTCGCGAACCCTGTGCCCGAGGTCCACCCCGACGTCGCCCACGCGGCGGGTGCGGCTGTCGTCGCCACCGGGCGCAGCGACTTCCCGAACCAGATCAACAACGTGCTCGCGTTCCCCGGCATCTTCCGCGGCGCGCTCGACGTCGGCGCCACCCGCATCACCGAGGGCATGAAGCTCGCCGCCGTCGACGCGATCGCCGGTCTCGTCGGCGACGACCTCGCCGCCGACCGGATCGTGCCCGACCCGTTCGACCCGCGCCTGGCGCCGTCGGTGTCAGCGGCCGTCGCGCGCGCGGCACGTGCCGAAGGGGTCACGCGCGACGCCGCGGCGGCGCAGGTCGACCTCCGTCGCACCGCGGTCTGATCCCGCTGTGCGCCGGGTGCGCGCGGCGTAGGGTCGCGGCGGACCAGGGAGGTCGCCGATGGCCCGCATCCGGGTGCACACCATGTCGATGTCGCTGGACGGCTACGCCGCGGGCGCGGAGCAGTCGCAGGAGAACCCTCTGGGCATCGGCGGGGAGCGGCTGCACGAGTGGGTGTTCCGCACCTCGTACGGCCGGTCGATGCTGGGCGAGGACGGCGGCAGCACCGGCGTCGACGACACCTGGGTGCGGCGCGGCGACGACGGCATCGGCGCGACCGTCATGGGCCGCAACATGTTCGGCCCGGTGCGCGGCGAGTGGGAGGACCACTCCTGGACCGGCTGGTGGGGCGACGAGCCACCGTTCGGTCACCCCGTGTTCGTCGTCACGCGCTTCGGACGTCCGTCGGTCGCGATGGTCGGCGGTACGACGTTCCACTTCGTCACCGACGGGCTCGGGTCCGCGCTGGACCAGGCGCGCGAGGCCGCCGACGGGCTCGACGTCCGGGTCGGCGGCGGTGTGTCGATCGTGCGCGAGGCGCTGCGCGAGGGCTGGGTCGACGACCTCCACGTCGCTGTGGTGCCGACGGTCCTGGGTGCGGGGGAGCGCCTGTTCGACGACGTCGGCGCGTGGCCGGAGGGCTATGCCTGCGTCGAGACCGCTGCAGGCGACGGGGTCGTGCACCTCCGCCTCGAGCGCAGCTGACCTGCGTCTCGGTCAGAGGCCGAAGAAGGCGCGGGCGCCCTCGAGGCGCTCGCCGCGGAGGCCGACGGCGTCGTGCTGCCAGAACGTGTCGGGGTAGACGAGCGGCCCGCGCATCCAGTCCTCGTACGACGCGAGCCGCACGAACTGGCACGCGGGCGCCGGGATGCGCGGCGACGCCGGCGTGATCCCGAGGTCCGCGACGGGACGCCAGCCCTGGCGCGAGTAGTACGCCGGGTCGCCCTCGAGGAACACGGCAGGCGCTCCGAGCTGCGCGGCCGCGGCGACGGCGTGCTTCAGCAGCGCGGACCCGACGCCGCGGCGCTGCACGTCCGGCGCGACCGACAGCGGGCTGAGGACGAGCGCCTCGACCAGGAGCGGCTCGGCGTCGATCCAGCAGCGGGTCAGCCCGACGTGCCCGACCACATGATCGCCGTGGAGCGCGACGTAGCCGTGGTTGTCGGCGCGCGCCATCAGGTCGCGCTGGAGCGGCACGACCTCGGGCTCGTCGGCGAACGCTGCGCCGACCACCGCGAGCACCGCCGCGGCGTCGCCCTCCGCCATGGCCCGGACCGCGACCTCGAGCACCTCCATGCCGTGACCGTAGCCAGCATCGGCCGTGCTCGGCCACGCCGTAACCGTTGCTGAGGCGGCCGACGCGGGTCGAGCCGGACCTCGGGGGAGGCGGCGTCGGGTGCGGCTAGGGTCGGCTCATGTTCGCAGTGACCGCCACGTCGTTCGACGCCGCCGACCCGTTGTCGGGCCTCACCGTCGGCGAGGTGCCCGACACCGTCGTCCCCGAGGGGTGGGTGCGCGTGCGCGTGCGCGCCGCGAGCCTCAACCACCACGACCTGTGGTCGCTGCGCGGCGTCGGCCTCAAGCCCGAGCAGCTGCCGATGATCCTCGGCGGCGACGCCGCGGGCGAGCTCGACGACGGCACGCCCGTCATCGTGCACGAGGTGATCGGCGACCCCGCCGCGGGCGGGGGCGACGAGACCCTCGACCCCAGGCGCACGCTGCTCTCCGAGCTGCACCCCGGGACGCTGGCGGAGTACGTCGCGGTGCCCGGGCGCAACGTCGTCACCAAGCCCGACGAGCTGTCGTTCGAGGAGGCCGCGTGCCTGCCGACCGCGTGGCTCACGGCGTACCGCATGCTCGCGACGAAGTCCGGCCTGCGCGTGGGCGACACCGTGCTGATCCAGGGCGCAGGCGGAGGCGTGGCCACCGCGGCGATCCAGCTCGCCGACGTGCTCGGCTTCCGCGTGTGGGTCACCAGCCGCGACGAGGCCAAGCGCGCGCGTGCGCTCGAGCTCGGCGCGGCCGAGGCGTTCGAGACCGGGGCGCGGCTGCCCGAGCGGGTCGACGCCGTGATCGAGACGGTCGGCGAGGCGACCTGGTCGCACTCGCTGCGGTCGCTGCGCCCCGGCGGCACGATCGTCGTCTCGGGGGCGACGAGCGGCCCGAACCCGCCGGCCGACCTCGCGCGGGTGTTCTTCCTGCAGCTCAACGTCGTCGGCTCGACGATGGGTACCCGCGAGGAGCTCGAGGCGCTCGTCTCGCTGCTGGTGAGCACCGGCGTGCGCCCGACGATCGACCACGTCTACGACCTGCGCGACGCCCGGTCCGCCTTCGAGCGCCTCGCCTCCGGCGACGTCGTCGGCAAGATCGTCCTCACCACCCCCTGACCCCGCCTTCAGCGGGGTCTGCGGGGGTCAGGCGATGCGGTCGAGGCGGTGGCCCTGGGCGAGCGGGTGGTCGTCGACGAGCGGGGTGATGATGTCGATCAGCGCCTGCGCCGACGGCCCGTAGACGTAGACCGCGGTCCACTCCGGACCCTCCCAGAACGCCTGCAGGACGCCGAACCCGTCGACGGCGTCGTTGAGGGAGTCGAGGAACTCGTTGATGTCGTTCTCGGCGTAGACCTCCTCCGGGAGGCCGTGGCGCGCGAGGTAGAGGCCCACTCCCTCGGTCGTGCCGAGGTCGCGCGGGGCGCGGCCCGTGAGCGCGACGGTCGAGCCGCGCGGCGCACCCAACGACTCGAGGTATTCGACCACGGCGTCCTCGACCGCGTCCGGGTCGCCGACCACCTCGGCGTCGATCCCGCACACGAGAGGCTCGCCCTCGCGGCTGCGCAGCGTGCCGCCGCCCGTCACCCGGCTGCCGGGGAACTCGACCTCGAGCCAGTACGCCAGGGGGTCCTCGTAGCGGTCGCCCCGCTGCACAGAAGGAAGCCGCGCATTGAGGCGCACCTCCATCGTCGTGCTCGTCCCGTCGCTCATCGCACCGCTCCCACCCCGCGCCCGCCCCGCCGGGGCATCGTGCCAGACGCCTGTGGACGATGCCGGGTGCGGGGACCGGTCCGGACCAGTCCGGGGCACGCGCGCTCGACGACCGCGGGGTCGGTCAGGCCTTGGCGTCGGCCCAGGAGCGCGACACCGACGTGTCGCTCACCAGGCGTACGCCGCTGCCCGCGCACCACCAGGCGGCGGTGGACTGCAGCGCGTCGTCGACCACGGCGGCGACGCGGGGCGCGTCGTCCTCGTCGCACTCGACGAGCAGCTCGTCGTGCAGGCAGAGCACGATCTGGGCCGTGCTGCCCGCGAGGCCGGCGCGCACGGTGGCGGCCCAGGCCTTGAACAGCTCGGCGGCCGCGCCCTGCACGACGGCGTTGCGCGCGAACCGGCCGTAGGAGTGCGCGGCGGTCGACTCCGGGCCGGCCTCCGCGAGCCGGTCCGCGAGCGACGAGAGCCGGAGCAGCCGGCCGCCGTAGGTGCGCAGGTCCTGACCGCGCCGGCCGTGCTCCTCGGCGTCGCGCAGGAACGCGAGAGCCACGGGGTAGGTGCGCTCCATGTCCTTGAGCGCCTCGCCGGCCGGTCCCGACGTCTGGCCGTACATCGCCGCGAGCACCGCGACCTTCGCCGTCGGACGGTCGCTGCGCAGGGCGGCGGCGACGGGTGCGTACATGTCGTCGTCGCGCGCGGCGGCCGCGAGACCGGTGTCGCCGCTCACCGCGGCGAGCACGCGCGGCTCGATCTGGCCGAGGTCGGAGCGCACGAGAGTGCGGCCCTCGGGCGGGCGGACGGCGACACGCAGCTCGGCAGGGAGGTTGTGCAGGCCCGCCGACGCCGTCATGCGGCCGGCTCCCTCGCTCGCGCCCCAGACGCCGCGCAGCCGGTCGTCGTCGCCGATGTCGCGCTCGCTCCACGACCAGCCGTACGTCGTCGCGATCCGTTCCGCCTTGCGCCAGCGCAGCAGCGCCGCGACCGCGGGGGACGACTCGGCGTACGGCTCGAGCCGCCAGGACCGCGTGTCGGGCACCGCGATACCGATGCGCGCCAAGAGATCTCGGACGTTCGCCGGGTTGCGGAGATCGACCGGGTCGCCGCCCGGGAACTCGCGCCACACGAGCTCGTCGCGCGCGCGACGTGCGGCGACCTCCTCGGCTTCGGTGGCCGGCTGCGGGCCGATGGTCGTCTCGAGCAGCTCGTCGAGGACAGCGCGATCGATGGCGAGACCGTCGTAGCCGAGCTCGACCGCGAGCAGCGACGCCATCGACTCCGACAGCGCGGTGAGGTACGGCAGCGGTGACGCACCCGGCTCGCGGCGACGGTCGGGCAGTGCGCGGACGAGGCGCTCCTGCGCCTGCTGCACCTCGAGAGCGAGGCGGGCCCAGGTCTCGGCGGCGCCGAGGTCGCGGGACCACGAGCCGCGCAGCCACTCGCGGCTGAGCTGGCCGTCAGCACGGACTGCGTGGTCGCTCTCGCCCGCGAGGTCGAGCAGCGAGAGCTCGCCCTCCGCCTCGGGCGGGATCTCGAGCCCGCGGTGCAGCGCCCAGACCGCGCCCTCGTCCTCGCGCCACGCGCCGTGCAGCAGCCGCGAGACGGCGCCGAGGTCCCAGCAGGCGCGCGGCCGGACGCCGCCCTCGACGAGCGCAGCCGCATGCTCCCGCGCGTTCCACCAGACCCAGCGCGGACCCTGCTCCTCGAGCTCGGCGACGACCGCCAGCGGATCCCGGGACGCCACACGCCGCGACCCCGCGGCCGACGCCAGCCCGACCCCGAGCCCGGGCGCGACGACGAGAGCGACCGCCTCACCTCGCCCGATCACGGGCCCGCCGTTGTCCATGGCTGCGCCATTCGTCGCTCAGAGAGCAGCAATCCTTCCGTGCACGACCGACATGGTTCGAGCCTCGAAGCTGGCACGTGAATGCCAGCGTTGTCGCCTTCCTAGCAACGAATGGCACAGTCCGTGCGAACGGTCAGTCGTCGTCGGGGTCGTCGTCGTCGAGGCGGGCGAGGTAGACGGCGAGGCGCTCGACGGGGACCTCGAACTCGGGGTTGAGGTCGACGAAGGTGCGCAGCCGCTCGGCGAGCCAGAGGAAGGAGACCTCCTCCTCGCCGCGCCGGTTCTCCAGCTCCTCGATCCCGCGGTCGGTGAAGTACACCTGCTCTCCTCGCAGACGGCTCGTGCGGACGATCGAGCTCCGACGGAGCCGACGGTGGTCGGACCTTATGCGAACGCTCGCGAGACCAGCTCGGCCTGCTCGCGCTCGTGGACCTTGTGCGTGCCCACGGCGGGGGAGGACGCGGCCTTGCGCGACACCCGGCGCAGCGGGCGGCCGGCCAGGTGCTCGTGCAGGTGCAGGGCCACGAACGGCCACGCGCCCTGGTTGGCCGGCTCCTCCTGGACGTAGACGAGCTCGACGTCGTCGCCGTACGCCGAGAGCACCTCGACCAGCTCGCGCAGCGGGAGCGGCGCGAGCCGCTCGAGGCGCACGATCGCGATATCGGTGCGACCGCTGCGCTGCCGCTCGGCGAGCAGGTCGTAGTAGACCTTCCCGCTGCACAGCAGCACGCGCGTGACGCCGGACGCCTCGACCGTGGTGTCGGGGATGACCGGCCGGAACGTGCCGGTCGTGAAGTCCTCGGCCGTCGACGTCGCCGACTTCAGGCGCAGCATCGACTTCGGCGTGAAGACGATGAGCGGCTTGTGGTGCGGTGCCTTCGCCTGCCAGCGCAGCAGGTGGAAGTACGACGCCGGCGTCGACGGCATGGCGACCGTCATGTTGTCCTGAGCGCACATCTGCAGGTAGCGCTCGACGCGCGCCGACGAGTGGTCCGGCCCCTGCCCCTCGTAGCCGTGGGGGAGGAGCAGGACGACGCCGGAGGTCTGGCCCCACTTCTGCTCGCCGGAGGTGATGAACTCGTCGATGATCGTCTGCGCGCCGTCGGCGAAGTCGCCGAACTGCGCCTCCCAGAGCACGAGCGCCTCGGGGTTCTCGACGGAGTAGCCGTACTCGAAGCCCATCGCGGCGTACTCGGACAGCAGCGAGTCGTAGACGAAGAAGTAGCCGCGCTCCTCCTTGGGCGCGACGCCGGAGAGCGGGGTGTACTCCTCGCCGGTGACCCGGTCGACCACGACGGAGTGCCGCTGCCCGAACGTGCCGCGGCGGGAGTCCTGCCCGGCGAGGCGGATCGTGCGGCCCTCGAGCAGCAGCGAGCCGAACGCGAGGGTCTCGCCCATCGACCAGTCGATGGTGCCGTCGGCGACCATCTGCACCCGGCGCTGCAGCTGCGGCGCGAGGCGCGGATGGACCGTGAAGCCCTCGGGCATCGTGATCTGCGAGTCGGTGACGCGCTTGAGCACCTCGGCGGAGATCGCCGTCTCGGCCTCGCCGGGGTAGACCGGCGGGTCGGCGTGGTGCATCTCCTTGGGGTGCGCCATCGCGTCGCGCGTCTCCACGAACACCCGCTCGAGCTGCTCCTGGTAGTCGCGCAGCGCGGCCTCCGCCTCCTCGAGGCTGATGTCGCCGCGACCGATGAGCGCCTCGGTGTAGAGCTTGCGGGTGGAGCGCTTGGCGTCGATGAGGTTGTACATCAGCGGCTGCGTCAGCGACGGGTCGTCGGCCTCGTTGTGGCCGCGTCGCCGGTAGCAGATCATGTCGACGACGACGTCCTTGTGGAACTGCTGGCGGAACTCGAACGCCAGCCGCGCGACGCGCACGACGGCCTCGGGGTCGTCGCCGTTGACATGGAAGATCGGCGCCTGGACCATGCGGGCGACGTCGGTCGCGTAGACCGACGACCGCGACGCCTCGGGCGCGGTCGTGAAGCCGACCTGGTTGTTCACGACGATGTGCACGGTGCCGCCGGTTCGGTAGCCGCGCAGCTGCGAGAGGTTGAGCGTCTCGGTGACGACGCCCTGGCCCGCGAACGCGGCGTCGCCGTGCAGCAGGATCGGCAGCACCGAGAACACCTTGCCTCGGGGGAGCGCGTCCTGCTTGGCGCGGACGATGCCCTCGAGCACCGGGTTGACCGCCTCGAGGTGCGAGGGGTTCGCGGCCAGGTAGACCGGGATGGTCTCGCCGAAGTCGGTGGTGAACGTGCCGCTCGTGCCGAGGTGGTACTTCACGTCGCCTGAGCCCTGCACCGAGCCCTCGACCTCGAAGTCGCCCTCGAACTCGCGGAAGATCTGGCCGTAGGACTTGCCGGCGATGTTGGCCAGCACGTTGAGGCGGCCGCGGTGCGGCATGCCGATGCACGCCTCGTCGAGCCCGGCCTCGGCGGCCGCGGTGATGACGGCGTCCATGAGCGGGATGACCGACTCGGCACCCTCGAGGGAGAACCGCTTCTGGCCGACGTACTTGGTCTGCAGGAACGTCTCGAACGCCTCGGCGGCGTTGAGGCGGCGCAGGATCCGCAGCTGCTCCTCGCGGTGCGGCTTGTCGTACTTGCGCTCGACGCGCTCCTGGATCCAGGCCCGCTGGTCGGGGTCCTGGATGTGCATGTACTCGATGCCGACGCTGCGGCAGTAGGCGTCGCGCAGGACGCCGAGGATGTCGCGCAGCTTCATGAAGCGCTTGCCGCCGAAACCGCCGGTGGCGAACTCGCGGTCGAGGTCCCACAGCGTGAGGCCGTGGCTGGAGACGTCGGTGTCGACGTGGCTGCGCTGGCGGTACTCGAGCGGGTCGGTGTCGGCCATCAGGTGGCCGCGCACGCGGAACGCGTGGATCAGCTCGTGGACGCGCGAGGTCTTGTCGAGGTCGTCGTCGTGCGCTGTCGCGATGTCGTGCGCCCAGCGGATGGGCTCGTAGGGGATGCGCAGCGCCGAGAAGATCTCGTCGTAGAAGCCGTCCTCGCCGAGCAGCAGCTGGTGCACGCGGCGCAGGAACTCGCCGGACTGCGCGCCCTGGATGATCCGGTGGTCGTAGGTCGACGTGAGGGTCGTGACCTTGCTGATGGCGTGCGTCGTGAGGGTCTCCTCCGACGCGCCCTGCCACTCGGCCGGGTGCTCGATGGCGCCGACGCCGATGATCGCGCCCTGGCCCTCCATCAGCCGCGGCACCGAGTGCACCGTGCCGATGCCGCCGGGGTTGGTCAGCGAGACGGTGGTACCGGCGAAGTCGTCGACGGTGAGCTTGTTGCCGCGCGCCTTGCGGACCAGGTCGTCGTACGCCGACCAGAACGCGGAGAAGTCGAGCTCGTCGGCCCTCTTGATGTTGGGCACGAGCAGCTGGCGGGTGCCGTCGGGCTTGGCCAGGTCGATCGCGAGTCCGAAGTTCACGTGCTCGTTCTTGAGCAGCGCGGGCTTGCCGTCGACCTGGGTGTAGCCGTAGTTCATCTCCGGCATGGTCTTGAGCGCCCGGACGATCGCCCAGCCGATGAGGTGGGTGAACGACACCTTGCCGCCACGGCCGCGGGCGAGGTGGTTGTTGATCACCACGCGGTTGTCGACGAGCAGCTTCACCGGGATGGCGCGCACGCTCGTCGCCGTCGGCACCGAGAGGCTGGCCTCCATGTTGGTGACGACGCGGGCGGCCGGGCCCTTGAGGACGGTGGGCTCGAGCTTCTCCGGGGCCGCGGCGACCGCCTCGGGGGTGGTCGGCGGCGGGGTTGGCGCGACGACCGGCGCGGGGGCCGGGACGACCACGTGCTGCAGCGGCTGGGGCGCCTCGTGCGCCGCGGCCTCCGCGTCGGACGCCAGCTCGGCGGCCTCGACGGCGGCCTTCGTCGCGGCTCGGGCGGCGGCGGATGCGGCCACGAGGTCGGCCCCGGCGTGCTCGGTCGGGACGTAGTCGGCGAAGAAGTCCCACCACGCCGGGTCCACGCTGGCCTTGTCGGTGAGGTACTGCTGGTAGATCTCGTCGACGAGCCACTCGTTGGGCCCGAAGTCGGCGAGGCGGCTGCTGAGCTCGGGCTGGTCGGTCGTCTCCGACGTCGACATGAAGGACCCTTCGTGGCACGGCGTGGCGGCCCGGACAGCCGGGCCAGGCAAGCCTACGCCGCCGCGTCGGAGGTCGCCGTGGCCGGTTCCGCCAGGCGAGAACGCCTCAGCGCTTCTTGCCCTCCCGGAACAGCGCGAGCGACTTCTCGATCCGCCGCTGCCGGGTCTCCGCGGTCTTCGCGCCCTCGACCTGGTCGACGTGGTAGCGCTGCAGGCTGTTGGACAGCCCCGCGAAGAAGTCGGCGCAGGCCGGCTCGGCGGCGAGCGCCGCGGCGAGGTCGTCGGGGACGACGACCTCGCGCGGGTGGTCGGCGACGGTGAGCGTCACGTGCAGCGCGTCGCCGGCCGCGAGGCCGGTCTCCTTGCGGATCGCGGAGCTCACCGGGATGAGGCTCCTGCCGCCCATGACGCCGACCGTGGTCTGGAAGCCGTGCCCGTTGACCTGGACCAGGACCGGCGGCCGCTTGCCCGCCGCCAGTGCGGCGATCACGTCGTCGGGGACCTCGATGCCGGTGTTGTTGCCGAACGCCGAGAGCGTGGTCTCGAACGACGCGGTCGCGCCCATGGGTCCTCCTCAGGTGACGTCGCGGCGCTGGGTGGTGGCCGCCGCGGCCAGTGCGAACACCGCCGTCCAGCCGATCAGGACGAGCGAGGCCCCCCACACCGGAAGATACGACTCGCCGTTGGGTCCCGTCGCCTGGAGGATCCCGTTGAGGGCGCCGCCGGGGAGCCACTTGCCGATCCTGGGCAGGAACGACACCACGAGCGCCTCGATGATGAGGACCCAGACGAGGACGCCGAGGATCGCCGCGATCTGGTTGCGGATCAGGGCGCCGAGCGCCACGCCGAGCACCGCGAACAGGGCGCACCCGAGCACCGCGCCGCCGGCGATCTGCCACATGGCGGTCACCGGCAGGTCGGCGTGGTCCTTGAACGGGAGCAGAGCCAGCGCGAGGGCGTAGCCGAACGCGACGCCGACCGCGCCGTAGATCGCACCGATCACGGCGTACGCCGCCATCTTCGCGACCATCACCTTGTTGCGGTGCGGCTCGGCGAGCAGCGTCGAGGTGAGGGTCTGGTGGCGGAGCTCCTGGGTCATGCCCATGGTGCCGATCACGATCGCGAACAGGTACGCGCCGCCGGCCTGGGCGAAGACGTTGCGCATGCCCTCGGGCGTGGTGAGCCGGGGCACGGGTACGCCGGGCTGCTCAGGCGCGAGGATCGTCGCGGCGACGCCGATGCCGATGAACAGCACGACGCCGACGAGCATGCCGAGCCAGAGCTTGGTGCTCGTGACCTTGAGCAGCTCGGCCGAGACCAGGCGCTGGCGGGCCGGGACCGGGACGGTGGCCGCGGGGAGGGTGACGGTGCTCATGAGGTGGCTCCACCGGTGAGGGAGAGGAAGACCTGCTCGAGGTCGGAGGCGGCCGGCCGCAGCTCGTGCAGCTCGACGTGGGACTCGAAGGCGACGTGGCCGATGGTGGCGGCGTCGGTGTCGACGACGCTGAGGCCGCCGTCGGCGAGGGTGACCCGCGCGTGCGGCACGTGGGCGGCGAGCGCGTCGGCGAGCTGCTGCGGGCTCGGGGTGCGGACGACGACATGGCTGTGGTCGGCCGTCAGCTCGGCGAGCGGGCAGGCGCGGACGAGGCGGCCGTTGGCGATGATCACGACGTCGTCGACCGTCTGCTCGACCTCGGAGAGCACGTGGCTCGAGACGAGGACCGTGCGGCCCTCGGCGGCGAGGTAGCGCAGGAACGACCGCAGCCAGGCGATGCCCTCGGGGTCGAGGCCGTTCGCCGGCTCGTCGAGCACGAGGACACCGGGGTCGCCGAGCAGCGCCGCCGCGAGCTGCAGCCGCTGGCGCATGCCGAGGCTGAAGCCTCCGACGCTGCGCTTCGCGGCGTCGGAGAGCCCGACGAGGTCCAGGGTGACGTCGGCGCGCCGCTCGTCGACGCCGCCGGCGCGGGCCAGCACGCGCAGGTGGTTGCGGGCGTTGCGGCCGGGGTGGAAGCCGGTGGCCTCGAGCGCGGAGCCGACGACGCGGGTCGGGTGCTCGATGCCGTGGTAGGCGCGACCGCCGATGGTCGCGGTGCCCGACGTCGGCGCCACGAGCCCGAGCAGGCAGCGCAGCGACGTCGTCTTGCCGGCGCCGTTGGGGCCGAGGAAGCCGGTCACGCGACCGGGGGACACGGTGAAGGACAGGTCGTCGACGGCCAGGACGTCGCCGAAGCGCTTGGTGAGCGAGGCGACCTCGATGGTCGCGCCACGGGGCCCCGACACCGGGGCGTCGGGGAGGGGGGTGGTTGCGGTCATGGCTCCACCCTGCCCTGCCGGCGCAGGATCCTCCATCAGGTAGCGCGGCGATCCGACCCGGATCCGTCCCTGAACCCTCCCTGACCGTCGGGGTCGGGCAGACTCGGGGTGCAACGGCTCGACCTGGCCACTCGGAGGACTGCGATGACGACCAAGAACGACTTCACCGTCGAGGAGTGGGAGAAGGTCTCGGCCCTCCCCGGCCTCGTGCTCGCCGGTGCGGCATGGGCCGACGGCAAGATGATGCCCGCGATGCGCGAGCTCGTCGCCGGTGGCGAGGTCCTCACCGCCGCGGCCAACGGCCAGCCCGAGGGCTCGGTCGTGCGCGACATCTTCGCCGGCGCCGCGCAGTCCAAGCCCGACCTCGGCGACGCGAAGCCGGCCTCCACCGAGGACGCCGTCACGCTCATGACCGGCAAGATCCAGGAGGCCTTCGCGATCCTGTCGTCGAAGGCGACGCCCGACGAGGTCGCGGCCGTGCGCACGACCCTCGAAGGCACCGCGAAGGCGGTCGTCGAGCGCCTCGGCTCCGGCTTCTGGGGCAGCGGCTCGGAGAAGGTGTCGGCCGGCGAGCAGGCCTTCCTCGACCGTCTCGCCCAGGTGCTCGAGACCGGCGAGGTCCCTGTCGCTCCCGCCGAGGCCGCTGCCGCCGAGGCCGCGCCCGAGGCTCCCGCCGCGGAGTAGCACGCCTCCACGTCACTGCCCGAAAGCACGGTTCCTCACGAGGATCCCGTGCGTTCGGGCAGTGACGACGATGTCCGAGTGCCGTCCGGGTGGTGCTGTCGGTCGCGCCCTCAGCCTGAGGTCGGCGTGAGCTGCTCGGCCCAGGAGAGGGTGCGGTCGTCGTTCTCGAGCATGAGGCCCACCGTGTACGACGTCACCGCGGTCGGGTCGAGCATGTCGGGCAGCGGCACGGCGACGAAGGTCACCGGTCCCGGCGTCGGCGCGCGCCACATCGCCGCCATCCCGGTGCTCGTCGACGAGCCGTCGGGCAGCTGCGTCGAGGCGATCCCCGCGAGCCACGGCACCTGGTGCGCCACGGCGTCGAAGGATCCGTCCCAGCCCTGCCCGACCCCGCCGGCCGACGACACGGCGTAGACCTGCTCGAGCGGCAGCCCCTGGTGGGAGTCGAGGAGGAACAGCGTGGCGAGGTCGCTCTCGCGCGCTCCGGGCGGGACGTCGAAGGTGAGCTGGCCGACGAGCAGCGGGCCCATCCCGACGGGGATCCGCAACGAGCCCGGGGCACCGGTGAGGGCGTCCACCGCCGCCTGCGCCTTCTCCTCGGGCAGCACGCTCATCGTCACGCGCGCGTGGACGGCCTCGGGGCCGTAGGGCGCACGCTGGCTCCAGCGCTGCCAGGCCTGCAGACCTGCGGCGAGCGCGACGACGAGCGCGATCACGACGCCCGTGGTGATGGCCGCGCGGTACGTCGACGGCGGGCGGTACTGGTTCTCGTCGCGCGTGTCCGGCGCGGTGGTCGTCATGGCGTCCCCCTCGCCGCGAGTGTGGCAGCACCGGACGCCGGCCGGGGAGGAATCGTGGGCAGCACAGGCCGCGTCCTGCCGGGTGTCCGCCGCGGTGCGGCGCAACCCGAACGAGCCTGCCGACGACCGGCCCGGGCTCAGTCCGTGGCGAGGCCGCGGAGGGTGACGGCGACCAGGTCGCCGATCGTGTCGAGGTGGTAGCCGCCCTCCTGGACCGCGACGGTCGGCAGGCGCAGCGCGCCGAGGCGCCGCCCGCCGGCCTCGTAGCCGTCGTGGCTCACGCGCAGCGGCGACTCGGGATCGGCGAGCGCAGCGTCGACCCCGAGGCTCACGACGAGGGCGCTCGCGCCGTGCGCCTCGACGGCGCTCGCGATGCGGTCCAGCGCGATGAGCCAGGCGTCGTCGCCGGTGCCCTCGGGCAGCGCCACGTTGAGGTTCGTGCCGCGCCCGGCGCCGCGGCCCGTCTCGTCGGCGAACCCGGCGTAGTGCGGGAACCAGCCTGCGCCGGGGTCGACGTGCAGCGACCCGTAGAAGACGTCGGCACGGTCGTAGAAGACGGCCTGCGTGCCGTTGCCGTGGTGGGCGTCGACGTCGACGATCGCGACCCGGTCGTGCCCGGCGTCGCGCAGCGCCTGCGCCGCGACGGCGGCGTTGTTGAGGTAGCAGGACCCGCCGTACGCCGACTTCGTGACGTGGTGGCCCGGCGGGCGCGCGAGCGCATAGGCGAGCGGCTCGCCTCCGACGACGGCGTCGACCGCCGTCTGCGTGACATCGACAGCGGCGCGCGCGGCGTCCCACGTGCCCGGGCCGACGAGCGTCATCGTGTCGTAGCACCAGCGCCCGGCCGCGGCGTGCACGGCGACGGGCTCGCGCTCGGGGAGGCCGTCGAGCATCCCCGCGCTCGGGATCAGGTAGGGGACGACGCGGTCCTGCCCGGGCTCCTCGGGGAAGCCGGCCTCCACCCAGCGGTCGTAGACCGTGCGCAGGTGGTCGACCAGGCGCGGGTCGTGCACCCGCAGCAGCACGTCGTCGTCGTGCGGCGCGGCCTCGACCACCCGGTGCCCGGCGTCGCGCAGCGCCGTCTCGATCCGTGTCGCGCGCTCGGCCACCTCGGTACCCGGTGTGCGCACCCCGACCCAGATCTCGGCCCCCGGCACATGCCGCAGGCACGCGTCGCTCCGCACCACCAGCGCCCCGCCCCTCACGCCACCACCCTCCCACGCCCCCGGTCTCCAACCGGCTGAATGTGCCCTTCAGCGCGGATCTCGGGTGGGGATCGTCCGCGCGGGTCTGCGGGAACGGAGGTCGGCTGGGGCAGGATGGCGGGGTGGGGACAGTCGCTGATCTCGGGGTCAGGATCGGGTCGTTGCCGTCGGGTCCGACGGGGTCGGTGGTCGACGTCCCCGGTGTGGGGCTCGGGCACGCGACGATCGTCTACGACGACCCGCCGCCGCCGTTCGGCCGCGGCGTCGCGCGGACCGGCGTCACCGTGATCGACCTCGGCGGCGACACCTGGGAGCGCCCGGTCCCCGCGGGCGTCGCGCTGCTCAACGGCGCCGGCGAGCTGACCGCGCGCAGCCAGATCGACGAGTGGGGCCTCATCGAGACGCCGGTGTTCCTCACGTCGACGATGCAGGTCGGTCGCGTGTACGACGCCGCGTGCCGGCTGCTCATGGCCGAGCAGCCGCGGATCGGTGTCGACGACGTGATCATCCCGGCGGTCGGCGAGTGCGACGACTCCTGGCTCAACGACCCGCGGCACATGCACGTCACCGACGAGCACGTCGCAGCCGCGCTCGCGAACGCCCGCGCGTCGGCGGGCTCGGGCACCGCGCCGGACCAGGGCGCGGTCGGCGCCGGCACCGGCATGTCGTGCTTCAACTGGAAGGGCGGGATCGGCACGGCGTCCCGCCTCCTGCCCGACGGCCACGTCGTCGGGGTCGTGCTCCTCACCAACTTCGGCCAGTGGGACCGGCTCACCGTGGCCGGCGTCCCCGTCGGCCGCGAGCTCGGCGCCCCGCCGCACCTGGCGCCGCCGCCTGCGGGCTCGTGCCTCGGCGTCGTCGTCACCGACGCGCCGCTCGACCACAGCGCGTGCGAGCGCCTGGCCACACGGGTCGGCCTCGGCCTCGCGCGCACCGGCTCCACCGCGCACCACAGCAGCGGCGAGATCTTCCTCGCTGCCGCGCTCGGCCTGCGCGCCCCGCGCGGCGAGGCTCCGACCGGTACGCCGGTCACCGGCCGCGACCTCGACCCGTACTTCGAGGCGGTCGTCGACGCCGCCGAGGAGGCCGTGCTCGCCTCGCTGCTCGCCGCCCACGACGTCACCGGCGTCGAGGGCCGCACGATCGCCGCGCTCCCCGTCGACCGGGTGCGCCGCCTCCTGGAGGGACGCACGTCATGACCGACCCCTACGCCGAGCAGCCGGTCGCCGCCGAACCGCCCGCAGCGCCCGCAGGCATCGAATCTGTGGACGCCGGCGAGCCGGGACCCGTTGCGGCGCAGCCGGATCCGGCCGCCGACGACGTCGCGCCCGCGGCGCCGGTCATCCGCGAGGGTTCGCGCACCGACGCGTGGATCCCGATGAGCGACGGCACCTACCTCGCCGTCACCCTCTACCTCCCGCACGAGTCGCACGGCGCGCAGCCGTGCATCCTCGAGGCGCTGCCCTACCGCAAGGACGACATGACGTCGTCGTACCGGCCCGAGTATGTGCGGCTGCGCGACGAGCACGGTTACGCCGTCGCGCGTCTCGACGTCCGCGGCACCGGCAGCAGCGGCGGTCGCGCCACCGACGAGTACCCCGAGCAGGAGCAGCGCGACCTCGCGGAGGTCCTCGCCTGGCTCGCGGCGCAGCCCTGGTGCGACGGCAGCATCGGTATGTACGGCACGTCGTACAGCGGCTTCAACTCGCTGCAGATGGCGTGCGAGCGACCGCCGCAGCTCAAGGCCGTGATCGCGATCTACGCCACCGACGACCGCCACACCGACGACGTCCACTACATGGGCGGCCTGCGCAAGTGGATCGACCTGGTCGACTACTGCCACTACATGACGCCGATGAACGCGCTGCCGCCCGTGCCCGCGGTGTTCGGGCCGGGCTGGCGCAACGAGTGGAGGGCGCGCATCGACGAGCACGAGCCCTGGCTGCTCACCTGGATGCGCCAGCAGCGCGACGGCGCCTACTGGCGCCACGGCTCGGTGCGCCCGGCGTACGACCGGATCGAGATCCCGACGATGATCGTCGCCGGCTGGGCCGACGGCTACCGCAACAACAGCTTCCGGATGATGGCCGAGCTGGAGAAGAACGCCGTGCCGCGGCGGCTGCTCGCCGGCCCGTGGGCGCACGCGTCGACGTCGTCGTCGCTGCCGGGGCCGCGCATCGACCTCGTGCCCGAGATGGTGCGCTGGTGGGACCGCTGGTTGCGCGGGATCGAGAACGGCGTCGACGTCGAGCCCGAGGCGATCTGGTACGCGCGGACCTCGCACAAGCCCGAACCCGATCTCGACCACGTGCCGGGGGAGTGGCGCGCCGACTCGTGGCCGACCGAGCGCAGCTCGTGGGTCGAGTACCCGCTCATCGGCCGTCCGCCGTACTCCGTGAAGCCCGACGTCGGCACGGCCGCGTGGATCTCCTGCGCGGGCCACCTGCCCTGGGGCCAGCCGCTCGACCAGCGGCACGACGACGCCGACTCGCTCACGTGGGACCTCGACCCCGAGGGCCTCGAGATCGCGGGCAACCCGCGCGTGATCGTGTCGCTGACCTCGTCGGCGCCGGTCGCGACGATCACCTGCAAGCTGCAGGATGTGGCGGTCGACGGCACCTCCACGCTGGTCACCCGCGGGACGCTGAACCTCACTCGCCGCAACGGGATGGACGTGGTCGAGGCGCTCGAGCCGGGACAGGTCTACGAGGTGCCGGTCGAGCTCGAGGCGACCGCCTGGGCGTGGCGGCCGGGGCACAGGCTCCGCCTCGCGATCGCCGGCGCCGACTGGCCGAACACCGCCGCCCCGCCGAAGCCGGTCACGCTGTCGGTGCGCTCGGCGCTCCTGCAGCTGCCGGCGTACGACCCGCGCGGCTCAGGTCCCGTGCCGGAGTTCGCGCCCGGCGACGACGACGCGGGCGAGTCGGTCGACGGTGTCGTGTGGCGCGTCGAGCGCGACGTGCTCCGGCGGACGACGACGTGCGTGGTCGACCACGGCTCGACGTACGAGGCGCCCTACGGATCGGTCGTCGAGCACTACGGCGGCCGGGTGTCGGTGTCGACGCGCACCTTCGAGCAGTTCGCGGCCGCCGACGTCTCCTTCACGCTGCGCTTCGCCGACGACGGCAGCGGCGAGCCGGTCGACGTCACCAGCCGCAGCACGCTCGAGGTGCACGCAGGGGACTCGGTCTTCGACGTCTGGATCACGCTGGTCTGCCGCGAGGGCGACGAGGTGGTCGCCGAGCGCCAGTGGCGCGAGCAGATCCCGAGAGACCTCGCCTGACCCGCACGCAGTCCGCGATGCGGGTCAGGCCTTCTTGACGACGCTGCTCTTGAGCTGCATCGGGCCGAACCCGTCGACCTTGCAGTCGATGTCGTGGCCGTCGACCGCGTCGATGAGGCGGATCCCCCGCACCTTCGTGCCGACCTTGATCGCGGTGGAGCTGCCCTTGACCTTCAGGTCCTTCACCACGACGACGTCGTCGCCGTCCGCGAGCACGTTGCCCACCGCGTCGCGCACGACCCGTGCCGCCTCAGCCGGCTCGTCGCCCGAGGCGGACCACTCGTGCGCGCACTCGGGGCACACCAGCAGCGCGCCGAGCTCGTAGGTGTGGACGCTGGAGCACTCGGGGCAGGTCGGGAGCGTGTCAGGCATGCGCCCAGGCTAGACGGCGGCACCCAGGTGAACCCGAACGCGTCCGCGGCCGGGTCCGAGGCATAGTGAGCGACGTGCAGCCTCCCGTCCTCACCGGTGCGCGGGTCGTGCTGCGGCCGCTGGTCGAGGGCGACCTGGCGGGGCGCCAGCGGTACGGATGGCACGAGGAGATCGAGCGCTGCTTCGGGGAGCCGCGGGAGAGCGGTCCGATGACCGACGACGAGGCGGCCGACTGGTACGCCGAGTCGCTGCGCATGCTCGAGGACCCGACGTGCCTGCCCTGGATGGTCGAGGTCGAGGGCGGGCTCGTCGGGGTCGCGTTCCTGCACTCGCTGCGGGCGCAGGACCGCAAGGCGCGGTACGCCGTCGGCTTCTTCGCGCCGGAGCACCTCGGGCACGGCTGGGGCGCAGAGGCCACCGGTCTGGTGCTCGACCACGCCTTCGACGTCCTCGGGCTGCACCGGGTCGACCTGCGCGTGCTCGCCTTCAACGAGCGCGCCGTCCGCTCCTACGAGCGCTGCGGGTTCGTCGTCGAGGGTCGCGAGCGGCAGAGCTGCTGCCTCGACGGCGAGTGGTACGACGACCTCATCATGGGAGTCCTCGCCTCCGAGCGCCCTGGCCACGCCGTCGATGGGTGATCAGGCGACCTTCTAGCGTGGCGTCATCACGCGTCGACGGCGGGGCTGCGGCGGGGCGGTGACACCACCGGGGCGAGCACCGCGATCGCGACGCCGAGGGGCACGAGCACCCAGAGCGCGGTGCCGAGGCCGATCTCGTTCGCGAGCAGGCCGATGAGCGGCGGTCCGACGAGGAAGCCGCCGTAC
>WBZP01002226.1_pt1 | contig 22577 bp, 22 predicted proteins | sample 5204301 | NCBI WGS metagenome assembly WBZP01 (sample SAMN12412401, study PRJNA552823) | activated sludge metagenome | isolation source: activated sludge from nitrification reactor of wastewater treatment plant... | place: USA: Pennsylvania | collected 2017
AGCGTTTCCCGCCCATGAGCGGCTGCTTGAGAATCCACATTTCGTGCATGGGAATCCACATCATGATCAAAAACGTCACCATCATCAGGGTATCGCCGGTCAACATGGTCAGGACAAATACAGGTGACACGTAGCTGATCAGCCAAGGAGATAACAAATCCAGGCCGACACCGGCAAACGAGAGCCACGTCATCCAAATCTTCATGGCCTGGCTGGCGCTCGTCAAATACAGTACATGGACGAGAATCATGAAGACGACCGGCATGGTGAAGAGGTGAAAATGGGTCACCTCCGCCAGTTCCCGGAACGACATCGGCTCGCCGAACGTGGCATCCGATCCCCGATAGTGTTCTGCAATGCCTTGCGGCGACAAGCTGGTCATACTGTGAGCCCAGAAGAACGAAAATAAAAACCCGATCAACATCAAGAGCAGAAACTGTGTGTACAGCAGTCTGATATGCCGATCGGAATCCCGGAGCTTGAATCGTTGATTAAAGTTTTTCATAGGGGACGCTCGGTCCGCTTCGTTTAGTTGCCAAAAATGGATGTAAAGATGCCCTTGTCAGACCTGCGGGATGCGACCGTGTCACTCCCTAAGCCGGCCGGCTTTAAGTAAAATTCGTCCACGAGGACGAGCACGCGCTTGACGCCGGCGCTCATAGAGCGAACGGACATGGTAGCGCCGCTGATATTGATGATGTCTTTGTTGATCCGGATCGGGTCGGACACCGTTCTCCCGTCGTATTGCGAGTTGAATCGCTTCTTTCCGACTTCGCTCCCTTTGGCGTCGCGAAATACCAGCAACTCCACGTCGGTGCAGGTGCCCTTGGGATCGACCCCGACCATATAGGTCATGTGTTTATATTTGCCGATGGTGTTGTGGATCATGGCGTAGCCGTCGACCTTGTCCCCGGTTTCACCGATGTACAACTCGAACGACTCTTCCGGAAATTTCCAGCCGATCCGTTGCTCGATGAGCTCTTTCTTTTCCGGTGTCAGGCGGATCAGTTCCTTGTGCACGCGTTGTGACTTCGGGAGGATCGTCTTCACGGCCTCCTCCTCCGTCATGAACTCTTCGTACTTAAAGTCGTCGTCCTTCAGATACCGGCGAAGTTCGGCATCCCAGACTTTTTCGCTGGCCAGAACGGGGAGTGCCGAGGCTGCAAGCAGCACAGTGACGGTGATGGTGCGGAACGCACTCAGTTGAGAGAACATCCATGCTCCTTTAGTTTAGTGTCCAGGCGGCTTTGTACATCGGTCATGACCTCCGCCGAGGGATCAGTGGAGGCCCAGCCGAAGAGGCGTGAGCCGCCGCGGAAGGCCCATCGCTGCCGTTCTTCGGCAAAGCTGATCTTCGTGACATCGTCCAACCGTTTGACGATGAGGGTGATGCGGGACCGATCTTTGCTATCCCCCACTTCACGTTGGAGGGCACCAAAGGTCCGTCCCGGCATCGGGATTTCCAGCCAGCCGGTGACAATCATCCCGCCGTCTTTGTCTTTCGTCACGATCGCGCGATCCTTCACCGCCTCCAGCGCGGCTTCCCAGGCATGGTCATAGCTGCATACCGCAAAGCGCTGTTGCATGCCGCTCATGGAGGCGCAAGCCGTTAATAACGTCGGCAGGAGAAGTAGTGTGAACAGTCGTTGCATCATCATGTCTGGTCTGGTTTCTCCATGAGGGACCGTCCCATGTTGGGGCGGCCCCTCGAGATCCTTTTAGAAGTATGTAGCTGCCTGGATCAGGAAGCCGTTGCCGTTCATCGGGCTCCCCGATGAACCTAGATCGCCCGCGGGGACGAGACCCTTTGCATCTTTCTGGGTGTTGAATTGCCAGTCGAACTTGATGACGGTATCTTCGATCGGCCGGAAATTGAGGCCGAGGGTCAATCGCTCAAGCTCCCGCTGGCCTCCCAGGGCATTCAGCTTGGTGCGGCCGTCCGTGTCGGTATTGACATGTTCCCACCGGACGACGGCGGTAAATGTCGACGCATCCGTGAAGTGGCTGGGTGCCCAGGTCTTCAGGAAGTCCGGCATGAAGTGATAGTTGCCTTGAATATAATAGCCCTGCATACCGGCCGGGCCGATGCCTCTGCTGGCTACCCCGGTCGCATTATTGTTGCTGATTCTCGTCCAGGCCGATTCTCCGATCACTTCGAACGGGCCGCGTTGCAGGGTCCAGTCTAAGGCAACAATGTCGATCGTGCCTGTATCGACGGTTCCGGCCGACGGCTTATAGGCTCCATGATAGCCGGACCCCGCGACTTCGATGCCGAGCATCGGACTGAAGGCCACACGGCCGACGATGGCTTTGTTGTCATCCCGATCCCGGGAGACGCTACCTCGTGCGTTTCGCACGCCCAGGTCGGTAATGCCGCCGGCAGCCTGGCTCATGCCGTTGACCACGTAGAGTTCGTAGTCGATCTTCGACAGTGATGAGGGATAAAGGGTCCCGTAAATACCGGCGCCGGCTTCGAACCAGGTGCTGGGAATGATAATTCTGGAGACCATCGGGCGATCGACGAGATCGTTAAGCGGTGAATCGTGAAGCAAGTTAAACTTGCCGACGGGCATCAACAGGATACCAGCGCGGAGGTTGATGGCTTCATGGATCAAGTAGTCCAATTGGGCGAATTCGATCTGAAACGAACCGTCCCCAGTCTGAGGGGCATTGTTTCCGCCTCGTTCGATCTCAATTTCTGTGGCGAACTTGATATGGTCGGTGATGTCCGCATAAATAAACGGCACCATCCGTTGCTGGCCGAAACTGTTGCGGCTGGGATTGTCCAGATTCTGGCGAGACAAATTGTTGTACATGACATCGACATAGCCGCCGACCGTCGCTTTGGGTGCGCTCAAGAAGGGTTTCGCGTAGATCAGTTTTCCTGATCCGGTCGATCCGAACCCGAGAGGAACATTTTCCTCGCCCTTGCGTCCGACTCGAATGTCGACTATGGGGCCGGTGGCAACAGGGTACTGGACAGCGCCCGGCTGGCCTTCCTTCTTTTCCATGACCCGTTCAGCCGAACTTTCGTGCCGTTCGTGCTCTTGCATTTTCTTGTTCACAGCATCATCGACTAACTTCTTGATGTCCTCCGGGGTCATATCGACGGCCAAGGCCGGCATAGCCGACAAACTGGCGATGACGAGAGCCCCGAGGATTGACCGGATCCTCATTGTGAACCTCCAAAATGAATCATGATGGTGATGGTCTGACTCGGGACTCGATGGTCTCTGGTCTGTATTGGAATGAGAAATGCCCAAGGGTGAAGGATTTGATAATGTCTTCGTGACGCCTCCTTTCGTGAGATGGATCATGATGCAACCGTTCCCCACCCTTCGATCGAAGAGAAGGGGATCACGACGATGCGTTTACAGCGCTTGCATTTCAGCTCGATCCCTTGCCCGCGCACTTTGGCAATGAGTTGCCCGCACTCGCAGCGGGTTTCATTGCCGTGGCAGGTGTCCGGTTTCGACGTTCGCGTGGTAACCATAGCGTGCCTGGATCCTTGTAAATGAAATTGAGAACGATTATTAATATCCTGACAGAGGTTCCATTGTCAAGAGGGGCTCCTGTATCGCATAGTGGTGCAGTGTGGATGAGCTGTTCGCATGTCTAGGGGACAGGATCTGGAAGGGTAGGGGTATGATGCGCGCGTGGTTTTCGGGAGTGTTTGGAGTGCTGGCGGTCATTCTGCTTGCGGGGTGCGGTTCGGTCCGCTCCAGTGAACTGCCGGTCGTGGTCAAGCGCACTCAGATGCAGATGGGGACGCTGGTCTCCATCACGGCAGTCGCGCCGACTCGGGAGATCGCCCAAGCTGCCATTGAGGCCGGATTTCATGAGATTAAGCGGCTGGAACAGGTACTGAGTACATGGATTGCGACCAGTGAATTGTCCCTGGTGAATGCAGCCGCGGGGCACCAGCCCGTGGCGATCGGTCCGGAAACGCTGGAGTTGGTTGTACGCTCGCTTGAAATGGCTGCTCTCACCGAAGGGGGATTTAATATTGCGGTCGGACCGGCGGTGGAGGCGTGGAGTGTCACAGAGCGCCAACACATTCCGAGCCCTGCGGAATTACAGTCACTCAAGCCGCTCGTTGATTGGACTACGATCCAAATTGATCGCCAGGCCCGCACCATTTTTTTGCCTAAACCTGGCATGCGCATTGATGTCGGTGGAATCGGGAAGGGGTACGCGGCGGATCGTGCCGTCGACGTGATGAAGCGGGCCGGCGCACGAGGAGGCGTGGTGGCGCTTTCAGGTGATATCAAAACGTTCGGCGATCTACCGGGCATGCAGGGATTTCCCGTCGGCATTCGCCATCCGCGGCAGGAAGATGCTATGGCCGCTATGGTCGATCTCAAGAACGAGGCGATCTCCACGGCCGGGGACTACGAGCGGTATTTTGAGCGGGATGGCATCCGGTATCATCACATTCTCGATCCACGGTCGCTGCAGCCAGCGCGGAAATGCCAGAGCGTCACCGTGATTGCCGCCGAAGGGACCGTCGCAGACGGGCTTGATACAGGAATTTTTGTCCTTGGGCCGGAACGTGGAATGGCGTTGGTCGAGCGTCTGTCGGATGTCGAAGCCGTCATCATCGATGATCAAGGGGAGATGACCGTGTCGTCGGGGCTTCGATCTCGTCTGCGGTATCCATAGACGGATTTTTTTCGAGAGGGGAACACGATGGCTCAAAGATGGGGGCATGAGATAATGCGATGGATTCGGTTTTGTCTAGTTCTGGCGCTCGTCTTCTGCGGCGCCTGCGGCGAGTTTGAAACGGGCTATTTCCAGAGCAAGGTGAATCAGGTCACGCAGGAGGAAGTAGCGAAGCGCTACGGAATGCCGCATAAGCAAGAGAAGCAACAAGACGGACGTTCCCTCTGGACCTATTATGTGCGGGGAAGCGGGACCAGCGGTTATAGCGGGTACGCCAGAGCGGAGTATTGCCGGGCCTATTTGCTCACCTTTGATCAGCAGGGAATGTTGCGCGACTGGCATGACCAGGACTGCGCGACGAAGCCGGCGAAAATCACCGAGCCGTTTTCAGATCGTAACTGATCGAAAGCTTGATGGGGCGCTGCGGATGTTTGAGCGGGAGAGCGGTTACAGAACTGGCGAGAGTAGGACTGCACGATCAAGCCAAACGACCATCACCGAGTTATTCTCAGGTCATAACTGATCGAAAACTTGATGGGGCGCTGCGGATGTTTGAGCGGGAGAGCGGTTACAGAACTGGCGAGAGTAGGACTGCACGATCAAGCCGAACGACCATCACCGAGTTGTTCTCAGGTCGTAACTGATCGAAAACTTGATGGGGCGCTGCGGTCGGCCGAGCGGGCGTGAGAGCTTGATCGGGGGGCCTTGCTCCACGTCGGCAATGGCCGCTTGATCGAGCACAGTATTGCCAGAGCTTTTGGCAATTTTCACATCCGTCAACGTGCCGTTCTCATGGAGCACTGCCACCAGCACGACTTTCCCCTGCACGCCTTCCAACCGTAATGTTGCCGGATAGTGCTTTTCCAGATCGGCAATCCATTTTCCCATCAACGCTGAGAGCCAGCCGTCATCCGGTTTTGCTGTGCCCGTCTGACCTGGCTGAATTTCTGGAGCGGCTGGTGTGACAGATTGCTGGGTTGCCATGGATGTATCTGCGGTCCTGCCGGGCGTAGGTACTGGTTGGTGTGGGAGGTCCACTTCCGTGCGAACAGGCTCAGGCGCGCTCGGTGCCGGCTCAGGAACACTGGTTGCTGTGCTGGCCGGCGCGGAGGCTGACGCTGGTTCGGGGGGGGAGACTGAATGCGCGGTCGGTGGTATATCGGCCAGGGCTGTTGTGGGTGGAGCCTCAGGTGATTTCATGGCAACGGGCGACTGGGGGCGTGGCTGGTCACGGACTGGCTCAGGCGTGGGCTCAGGCTTTGAGGGCGCTGCGGCTTGTATCGGAGGAAAGGGGGCCGGTTCAGCACGAGGCGGTGTGATAGGGGTGTGTATCGGCGGTGGTGGGGCAGGGACAACGGGAGAGGGCAAGGGCTGAGCAGGTGCGGGTTCCGGTGGTCTCGGGGCGAGAACCTGCGACTGCCTTGGGGGCGGCGGAGTCGGCGGCGACTCATTGGCGGCAGTCGGCGAGTGAGGTGTTGTAGCCGGTTGAATCATGGCGACATTCCACTCGAATGGTTTCTCCAGCAGGGCCAGTTGCATCTGTTGAAGCAAGAGCATGGCTCCGAGCACAAGGCTGCCATGAAGGCCAAGCGAAACCAGCCAACCTGCTTTATGCGCTTCGCCGGCATTCAGCCGATCCCGTTTCTCGACCTGCCTCATAGCCGGATGACCTCAAGGCTGACCTGTTGGAATCCCAATCCTCTGACTTCGTCGACGAGGGCGACGAAGCGTTCGAGCATGGTCACTTTATCCGCCCGAACGACCACCGCCGAGTCGCGCGATTCTCCACCGAGCGCAGAAGGCAGGCCGCCATCCGGTAGAGGTTTGTCGTTGAGAAAGAGATGCCCTTCCGATGTGAGCGTGATGACCAGGGGCACATCTTTGCGGTCGCTGACCGACTTGGCTTTGGCCAGATTGACCGGAATCTGTCCGGTGCTGATGAAGGTGGCGGTCGTCAGTACGATCACCAGCAGCACGAGCATGACATCGACGAGCGGGATGACGTTGATTTGGTCAACTTGCTGACGATCCATGATCCACCTTGTACTGGGTCAGCAGTTCGGCGACCCGGCGACGGAGAATGTTATTCATGACCACACAGGGGATCGCCACGAGCAATCCCACGGCAGTCGCTTTCAAGGCGAGGCTCAATCCGATCATGATCGTGTTGACCGCCATGGTGCCGGAGGTGCCCATGGTGTGGAAGGTCAGCATGATTCCAAGGACGGTCCCCAGCAGTCCGATATAGGGGGCATTGGCTGCCACTGTCCCGATGATCACCAATCGCTTCGTCAGGGCGATTTCAAATACCTGAGCGTTGGGGTAGTGCGCGGCGTTGATATTGCGGTAGAAGAGCCAGCGCTCAACGGCGACGGCGACCGACCAGAGGCTGAGGCCGAGTAATAGTCCGATGATGCCATAATCCACTACGTGCTTCAGTGAGTCCATACCTGTGCTCCTTCGATAACGCTGGTTCTGAGTCAGCACCGTCAGGGAAATCGGCTGGTTCGCCTATCATCAATGCCAGATGGTGAAAAGGCCTGTCAACATGACAGCGGCTGGAACCTAGGGCATCGAGGAAGGGGCCGGGAAGACCACCGTGTGGGTGGCCAAGACTTGGAGCTCAACGGCGGTCCCTTCCTGATACACACTCGTCGAGCCCTCACTGCTGTGGACGATCTGCCCGGAGGGAAGACGGACGGTATAGAGATTTTCAGATCCCCGGAATTGGCGGCCGATGATGCGGGCGCTCGCGCCTTTGGCCGGCAGCAGGTGGATATCGTCAGGCCGGATCATCACGACCACGGCGGTGCCTTCCGCACCGGGGAGCGTGTTGGGAAATTCCCCCAACTCGGTGTGAATCATCCCGTCCCTGATGCCGCCTTGGATGAAATCGGCTTGTCCCACAAAGTCCGCGACGAAGGGGCTGGCCGGCATGTGGTAGATCAACTCCGGCGTATCCATTTGTTCCAACACGCCCTGGTTCAAAACCGCGATCCGGTCGGCCATCGCAAAGGCTTCTTCGTGATCATGTGTCACGAGAATCGTGGTGGTCTTGGTGCGCCGCAGCAGCGCATGGAGGTCCTGGCGCATCCGGCCGGCCATGTCGGGATCCAGATTGCTGAAGGGCTCATCCAGCAAGAGGACGACGGGATTCTGCACGAGGGCGCGGGCCAGTGCGACGCGCTGCTGTTGCCCGCCGGAGAGTTCATGCGGGTAGCGGCGGTCAAATCCTTCAAGGCCGGTGAGGGTGAGCATTTCTTGGACCTGGCATCTCCGGTCCCCCCGGGACAAGTGCTGGAGCCCGAAGGCGATGTTGTCCGCCACCCGCAGATGGGGGAACAGTGCATATTCCTGGAAGACCATGCCGACGCGCCGCTCTTCGGTCGGAACGGTGAGATTCGCATTCGACACCAGGCGTCCGGACAGAAACAGTTCGCCGGACCGGACCGGTTCGAAACCGGCAATCGCCCGGAGGATTGTGGTCTTCCCGCAACCGGAGGGGCCCAGCAGGCAGAGAATCTCTCCCTCGCGCGCAACAAAAGAGATGTTGCGGATTGCCGGGCGCCCGGTTTCATAGGCGCAGGCGACCGCGCGCAGCTCCAGCACATTGGAGGCCGGCTGGTAGAGATCCGGTTGGTTCGGGGTGTGAGGTGTTTCAGTATCCATCCTGATCCGCTGGTACAGAGGCACAGCCTCTTACGCGGCCCTCCAGTCTTTTGAGACCAATAGATACAACGCAGGGAGGCTCAATAACACGATGAGCAGCGCGGCAGGCGCCGCCAATTGAAAATACTCCTCGCTGGCTTCCAGCCACACCCGTATGGCCAGCGTATCGAACCCGACCGGGCGCAAGAGCAGGGTGGCCGGCAGTTCTTTCATGGTTTGAAGAAACATGAGCACCCAGGCGACGACAAAGCCGTTGCGCACCAGCGGCAGGGTCACGCGGCGCCAGGTGTCGCGGACGCCCAGTCCCAACGTGCGGGCGACCTCTTCGAGATTCGGCGTGATCTGCTGCAGTGCCGGTTCCAGCGATTGGAGCCCAGCGGGAAGAAAGTGGATCACGTACGCGATCACCAGGAGCAGGATTGTTCCATACATCACCGGAGCGATTTTCAGGCATAGCACGAGCACCGCGAGCGCGGCGACTGGCCCAGGAAGCACATAGCCGGCATAGGCGGCCTGGAGGCAGCCGATGTTCAGAGCCGTCGGGCGCCGGCTTGCCAGATATGCCAAGGGAAGGCCGATGATCACGCCGACGGTTGCCGCCGCCGCCGCCAACAGGGCGCTGTTCCAGATAAAGCCAAAGAATCGGCTATCGATGATGGCTTGCGCTTCGGGCGACAGGCTCCAGGTAATCAGTAAGTAGGCGGGAACGCCGAAGGACATGGCGACAATCAGGCTCATGACTGCCGTAATCGAGGCGGTGCCGATCCAGGTGCAGCGCACGCGCTGCGGAGGCCGGTAGCGGCCGCTGGTCTGGTAGAAGCGGCTGCGTTGACGAAACCACCGTTCAGTAACGAGAAAGAGCAGTGCCAGGACGACGAGCAAGACACTCAGAATGCTGGCGGCGGTATTGTCGGAACGTCCGGTCATCTGCTGGAACACGGCATACGTGAGCGTCTGATAGCGCAGCAGCGACACTGCGCCGAAATCCGAGACGACATAGAGAATGACCAGCGCGACTCCTGCGGCGATCGACGGACGCATGAGGGGGAGCGTCACGCGCCAGAGCGTCATGAGCCGGGACACCCCGCAGACTCGCGCGACCTCCTCGAATGACACATTCAGGCTTAAGAGGGCGCTGCGGGTGAGCAGATAGACGAAGGGAAAGGTATCCAGGGCCATGACGAACGTTGTGCCCCAAAAACTTTGCGGTGACACGATGCGGGCTTGCGGCCCGGCCCAAAGCTGCCAGAGGTGCTCCACCGGTCCGCCGAATCCCAACAGATAGGTGTAGACATAGGCCAGGACGTACGTGGGCATGGCGAGGGGAAGAATCAGTGCGGCTTCCCAGAGGCGGCGTCCTGGGAAATCGAAACGGACCACTAGCCATGCCGTGGAGACGCCTAGAATCAGCGTGAGGATCGCGACGGCTCCTGCAAGGGTGACGGTGTTGAACAGGAGCTCGGGAATTCGCGTCGCCCACAGACGAGACCAGACCGCCGGGTCGGCCGACAGCGCCAGGATCGTGACATAGCCGAGCGGCAGCAGAATCAATCCCGCGGTGGCGATGGCGGCAAGTTGCAGCGGAGAAGCGAGCTGCTGGCGAAGCGTGGTCACAACGGGCCTCGTGGATTAGCGGAGGCCCACTTGCTCAATGAGCGTGAGGGTTGGTTCCCGGAGCTCAGCCAATCGTGTCAGCGGCACCTGGGCGGCGCGGAAGCTTTTTCGATCAACCAAGGCCGGGTCTGCCTTTACTTCCTGATGTAATGGATACTCCTTATCCAAATCGGCAAACATCTTCTGTCCGGCTTGCGCCACGAGAAACTCGATCAGCAGTTTGGCATTCTCGACATGCGTGCTCGGCTTGGTAATCCCGATGCCGGTGACGTTCATGATCGCGCCCATCCCGCCTTCTTTTTGGTCCGGCATGATGACGGCCAACGGCGCGGTGGGCTGCGTGGCGAGGTGGCGGTACACGTAGTAGTGATTTACGATGCCCACGGCGACCTGCCCTTTGGCTACGGCATCCACGATTTGAGAGCTTTTTTGGTAGACCTGCGAGCCAGCGTTATCGCGCAGGCCTTCCAGAAATTTCTTGGTGCGCTCGTCGCCGTGCGTGGCGCGGATCACCGACACTCCCGCTTGCAGGTATTCACTGCCGGAGTTGGGAATTGCAAGCTTGTCTTTCCATTGGGGATTCGCCAGGTCGAGCAGGGAGTTCAGCTGATCGGGTTTCACCATCGTCGTGTTATACACAATAATCCAAAACCGGCCGGAGAGACCGACCCAGCTGTTGTCTGCGGCGCGGAACTGCGCCGGAATGGCTCGCTCGACTTCGCGCATGTTGAGCGGCCGCAACAGTCCGGCTCCTCGAGCGAGTTCAAGACTCCCGGCATCATTGGTCAAGAGGAGATCTGCGGGGGTTCGGTCCCCTTCTGCCTTCAATCGATTGACCAATTCGGTCGTGCCGGAGGAGAGCAGATCCACCTGGATGCCGGTTTTGGCGGTAAACGCATCGAAGACCGGTTTGATGAGTCGCTCGGCCCGGCCCGAATAGACGACAAGTTTGTCCGCGGCCAATACTTCGGCCTGCGGCATCAGCAGTGACACGAGTATGAGGAAACCTGCGGCCAGGGCCGGGATGATCCGGCGGTGTCTGTACGTTGTGACGGGGCGAAGCGGTTTCAAGAGAGTGGCCATGGGCGTGGTCTGCCTCGCAATTGAAATTGATAAATCGTCTCAAGACTATAGCAAAAAAAACCGGCAGGGGTCAATGACGGCAGCGTCCACAGAGGCCGTAGAGTTCGAGGCGGTGTGTGGAAATCGTGAAGCCGTTCCGGGTGGCGACTTCCTCCTGAAGCTTTTCAATCTCGCAGTTTTCAAATTCCACAATTTTGCCGCAGTCGGTGCAGATCAGATGGTCGTGGTGGCCCTTATGGGAAATATTGTCATATTGGGTTTGCGTGCCGAAATGCCGGGCTTGTGCCAGACCCGCCTCACAGAAGAGGTTGAGCGTGCGATAGATGGTCGCAAGCCCCAGATGCGGGTCTTTCTTCGCCAGTTGGTGATACATCTCTTCCGCGGTGATGTGTTCCTGCTGAAGGAAGGCGTCGAGAATGAGTTCACGCTGGCGCGTGTACTTTAGCTGGTGCTTGCCGAGGTGCGCTTTCAGCGCTTCCATCTCTTTGGCATGTTTAGGCATAGAGTCCGGCCGACCCTCCTGTAAGACACGGCATTAAAGACTAAAGCGCGCGGAGGGTCAAGGGGGGATGGCGAGAGGAGGGGTTTGACGATGCTCCTGCGGGCTGTCTATAGTTCGAACGCTGTTGAATTAAGGAGAGGATAGATGAGAAAGCCCAACCAGATTACGGTGGATCGAGCCTTGCTTCTCTATGTGCTGTATCTTGCCGAGCCGCACGGACTGCTGAGTGACGTCAAGTTGCAGCAGTTGGGCTTTCTCTGCGAGCTCCAGACGTTCGGGAAGGGCTTCAAAGGGTTCCACTTCGAGTTTTTCCGGTTCGCGTACGGGGCCTTCAGCAAGGACCTGGACAATGATCTGATGTCACTCCGCCGGAAAGAGCGGGTCGAAAACTTCACCCTGTCCGATCAGGCGAAAGAGGACGTGATTCCACTCTTGCTCAAAGGCATCGAAGGCGTGGAGCCCAATGAAAAGGTGAAGGAGATCATCGATGCCGTCATGACGACCTACGGCCCTCAAGACAGCGGTACGATCACGAATTCAGTCGAGGCTGTCGAGCTGAGTACCCCTCAAGATCCCGAGTTCAAGATTCCCATCCGCGACATTGTCTTCCACACCACGCTGCTGGTTCCGCACCGCATTGAGGTGCAGGCTGAGTTCACGCTTCCGCCGGCCATTCTTGCCAAACTCAACATCGCGATGGGGTATTAGCCGGCTCATGCCTGGGGACGGTCGAATGAACCCGGCAGGCGCCCTTGCTGGAGGGCGTCGAGCTTCAGCGGGCAGGGGTCTCTTACCGGGGCGGCGATTCACCCTTGAGGGCACGGGTGGTAGTGTCGGTCAGTCCGGCCAGGGAGTCGGATGCGACGGGAACGAGCCAGGCATGCAGAGCCCGAGCGGCAGCGCCGCCATAGGCCAGGCCCGCGCCCTGGTCCTCACGCGTCACGGCGATGAAAGGGGTATTGGGGTGTAGATTGCGAAACAGCACCAGCCGCGAGAGTCCGTCATGATCCGTAGAGAGCACTTCCGCCACAATCAAGTCATAGCCCGACACTTGTCTCGGTCCCGGTTGGTTTAAGATCTCTCGGGTGTTCGGGACGCCGAGCACGGCAGCTGCGTCCTGCCCTATGGACTGACGGAGTAAGTTCCGGAACCTGTCGTCGTCACTAATAAGCAGAATGGTGGGCATGCAATGGTTCCTCTTGAATCAGTGAGCGGGACCGAGTCCGGGTCCGAGTCCATTCCCAGACCATCTCGGCCGTCATGGATGTATCGGGAGACGGTATCTGTTGGACGGTGTGATTGATGAACCAGGCGGCGACTTGGGAACGGCGCGTCATGTGCAGACGGTCGAAGAGGTCGGCGAGATAGTTTTTGACGGTTTTCTCGCTCAAGTTGAGCTGTCTGCCGATTTCCTTGTTGGTGAGACCCTCGCTCAGGAGCGGGAGGATCTGCTGATGTCTGGGAGAGAGGTGTGGGGCCGGCTCCTGTGGAGATTCCGTCTGTCGGCCTATCCACTTCAGGGTGGTGCTCATGAGATCATGATCAAAGGACGGTTCTCCTGCCAGCGTTTGTGCGACGATTCCTGGCACTTGAGCAGGAGGGATCGTTTTCAGAATACATCCTAGCGCTCCTGCCTGTACTGCGTGCATCAGCAGTTGCGCGTCGGCGGTATCGGCAACGAAAAGTACACGCATATTGGGGCGTCGGCTAAGAAGGGTCCGGCAGAGATCGATCCCGTTACCATCTGAAAACCATGTTCCCATCAGCACGGCATCAGGGTGGTATCGATCCGCCGCTGCGAGCAACTCGGCTGCGGTGGAAACCGGGGGCGGGAGATGCAGGTCTGGCTGATGGGTCAGAATCGCATGGAGTCCCAGGCGAGTCGGCAATTCGCGCTCGGCTATGACGATGGTGTGAGGCGCTCTGCGTGAAGGGCGTGTGGGCATATCGAGAAGCAAGGAAGATGGACTGCGAGAATAGAAAGATCAGTGCGCGTTTCTGAAATGTTTGGCAATCGGTAACGGGCTGATCATTGAGTAGGAATCGATATGGTTGACTTGTCAGATAAAGGCTGACAGGCGTGTTCGTAGAGGGGAGCTACCGGATCAACTGGTGGTCAATGGCGAAACGGATCAGTTCTGCCGTCGTTCGAAGGTTCAATTTCTCCAGGATGCGCGCTCGATAGGTGCTGACGGTTTTGATGCTGAGGGCGAGGTGCGCTGCGACTTCGGTCGGCGTATTCCCTGATCCGATGAGGCGAAGCACCTCGAGTTCCCGGTCCGAGAGCATCTCGTGCGGTTCCCGATCCTCGCCGGAGGTGGCGCTGAGATCGGCGGCGAGTTGCTCCGCCAGCACGGCGCTCACATAACGGCCTCCTTGCACGATGCGTTTCACGGCGGACGTAACCTCTTCCGGCGCGGTGTCTTTCGTGAGATAGCCTGCGGCGCCGGCTTTGAATGCACGTCTGGCGTATTGCGCTTCCGGGTAGAGGCTCAGAATCAAAACCGGGAGGTCGGGACAGATCCGCTTGATGTCTTTGAGCGCATCGAGACCGCTTCTGTCGGGCAGATTGATATCGAGAATAATGAGATCCCACGGAGTGGCTTGAGTCGCCTCAAGGGCCTCTTGCGCAGTTCCTTTCTCGACGATCATCAGGTCGGGGAGGTCTTCTCGAAGCACCTGGGCCACACCGCGGCGGACTAGCGCATGATCATCGACCAACAGGATCTTCATGCTCCTCCTGATTCAGGTGTGATGGATAGGTGGCGGCGGCGGGTGGGTGAATGAGCACGGCCATCGGGATGTGTAGGGAGGCGGCTGTGCCTTCCGACGGATGTGGCGCAATCGTGAATGTGCCGCCGAGGAGCATGGCACGCTCGATGATGCCTTTCAGGCCGAACGAGTCGTGCCGCGTCTGATGGCCTGGAGTGATGCCGGTTCCATCATCGTGGACTACCACGGTGAGCAGATCGCCGGTGCGGGTAAACGTGATGGTTACGGCCATGGCGCATGCGTGGCGCAGAACATTGGTCAGAAGTTCCTGCACAATCCTGAAGACGGCCGAGGCTGTGGCATCGTCAAATGGGGCTTCCGTCAGGGCGGGATCGACGACGACGTCGCAGGCGATCCCGGTGCGGATTTCAAATTGCTGCGCGTGAGCCTGCACAGCTGGAATCAACCCGAGTTCATCCAGGATAGCGGGACGGAGGGAGGTGCCCACCTGCCGCACCTGCTTCAGCATGGAATCATTCAGGTTTAAGAGATCATTCAGGCGGGCATCGTGGTATTGCGTGGCCTGCTGAGGGGAGGATGCTCCCAGGTTTTTCTTCAGGGTCGTCAGCTGAAAGCGCATGGCGGTCAGCAGTTGCCCAAGTTCATCGTGAATTTCCCGGGCGATGCGGCGGCGTTCGTTCTCTTCCGCCGTCGCGGCATGCCTCGTGACGTCCTGGAGCCGTGCATAGGCAGTGCGAAGTTTGGCGTCGGCCTGATGTCGGTCAGTGATGTCTTCGACCGTACCGGCAACACGGAGGGGGGCGCCCGCCTCATCACGGGTTACTTCCCCGCGGCAGCGGATGTGGCGTGCTTCTCCCGATGGACGAAGAATGCGACAGACCAGATCATAGGGCGTGCTGTGGGTGAGCGTCTCGCGGAGGGTGTCGATAACCCGTCGACGGTCGTCCGGATGCAAGGATTCGAGAAACAGCTCGTAGGATGGAATGACGCTTCCAGGCGTGTACCCGAAGATGCGGTAATTCTCATCCGACCAGATGACGACGGAATCGGCAGTCCATTCCCAGCTCCCAAGCCCCGCAATCCGCTGAGCTTCTTTCAATTGCGTTTCGCTCCTGCGGAGGGCTTCCTCGGCGATCTTTCGGTCGGTGATGTCCTGGCAGGATCCGGCCATACGCTGGGGTTCGCCGTGAAGGTCCCTGATGGCCTGGCCGCGTCCCCGCAGCCAGCAATACTCGCCCCGGTTTGTTCGAATGCGGTATTCCACATCGAACGGCGTTTGCTGCTGAAGGTGTTCCTGCAGGGCGGCAAAAACATGACCGCTATCCTCCGGGTGTAATCGTTGAGCCCAGTGGGCGAGCGTGTGAAACGGGTCAGTATCATTCAGCGCTAGGATTTCGCGGATTTTGGGCGACCACCAGATCGGGTTTTCCGGATCGAGCATGGGACGCCCCGGCAGGCGATGTCCGTCCCACCAGGCGTCGGTTGAACCTTCTGCGGCAAGGGCCAGGCGCTCCTCGCTTTGGCGCAAGGCGGCTTGCAGATGCTTTTGGCTGGTGATATCGATGAGGACTCCCTGCACCGTTTTCGGGCGACCATTTGCGCAGGTCACGGTGACGACGTCGTGGACCCAGACGATTCGTCCATCTGCGGCGATCATGCGGTATTCCGCGCGATGATTGACCCCTTGCGCGGTTGCCGCGAGGCAAGCCTGTACGGTGGTGTCACGGTCCTCCGGATGAATGTGATCGGGCCAGAAGGCCGGGTCGTTCAGCCACCGGCTTACGGGGTAGCCCAGGAGCGCTTCCGCGTGCGGGCTGACGAAGGTAAAGGCCAATGCCCCCGGAGTGGCTTCCCAGACGACGCTGTCGAGATGATTGACGAGATTGGCGAACCGTGCCTCGGACCGTCGCAACGCTTCTTCGGCGCGTGTGCGTGCGGTGATATCGATCATCGCGCCGATCATGCGGATCGCTGAGCCTGATTCGTTTCGGATGATGGTGCCGCGATCAAGGAATGTGCGGTACGTGCTATCCTGAACGTGAAATTGATACTCGCCGGTCCAGCCGGATTGTCCTGTCTCGATGGCCGACCGGATTTCTGTGATCACGCGGTCTCGATCGTTCGGGTGAAGCCGCGATTGCCAGGCTTCAATGGAAGGCTCCACGACCGGATCGTACCCGAAGACCGTCACCGCGTTCTCGCTCCACCAATGAGCGTTCGTGCGAAGGTCCCAGTCCCAGAGGATGTCGTTGGTCTGATGGGCCAGCGACTGCCAGCGCCGTTCGGACTGGAAATGGGCGATGCGGTCCCGGATCAATCGGCGGAGACCGAAGGCCGTCGTCCAAATCACGATGACAGCCAACATCCGATTGAGGATGGCATAGGCCACGGGGGCGCCTGGCGGAGAGAGCACAAAGCCGGCCGCGATCAACACGGTAGAGGCGCCGGCGATGCGAAAGGGGAGCCTCGGCTCATACAGAAACGAACTCAGGAGGAGCGGGACGAGATACAGGATGGCTTCAGCATAGCCAAGCGGGGTGAGGATGTCGCCGATGAACACAACGGCGATGCTGAGGCCGGCGCTGATCGCCAACCTGGAACTTGGCCGGGGAAGCACGTGGATATATTTCCCTGTCATTGCGCCACCATGCCATGACGGCCATAGCGAGACCAACGTAGGCGGAGGGTAGCCATTTACGCACGTGGGCGATAGGGCCTTATGGTATAGAGCCAATTGCTGTTGGCCCTATCGGTGGCGGAGAGATATTACAGCTTGTAGAGCTCGCCGTATTTCTTTTCCAGGTAGGTCAGGAAGGGCTCCGGGTCGATGCTTTTCCCTGTTACGCGCCGGGCGAGGTGGTCCGGGGTGAACATGCGGCCCCAGCGGTGGATCTTTTGCTCCAGCCAGCGGCGCAGCACCAGCAATTGGCCGGCCGCGATTTCATCATGCAGATGGGGGATCTCCAGCTTGGCTTGTTCGAAAAACTGGACCGAATAGAGATTGCCCAGCGTATAGGTTGGGAAGTAACCGAAGGCGCCGAAGGACCAGTGGACATCCTGCAACACGCCTTCGGCATCAGTCGGGGGAGTAATGCCGAGATAGTCCTGCATCTTCTGGTTCCAGATAGCCGGCAGATCATCGGGTTGTGTCCGGCCTTCGATGAGATCCTGCTCGATTTCGAAGCGCAACATGATGTGCAGATTGTAGGTCAGTTCGTCGGCCTCGACGCGGATGAAGGAGGGTTTCACGCAATTGATCGCCGCATAGAAATGGTCCAAATCGATGCCGCGTAATTGGTGGTGAAACGTCTGTTGCAGGATCGGGTAGAAGAACTGCCAGAACGCCCGTGACCGCCCCACGCAGTTCTCCCACATACGCGACTGGCTTTCGTGAATCCCGAGCGACACGGATTCCCCGAGCGGGGTGCCGAAGTAGCGCTGGTCGAGCCCTTGGTCGTAGAGGCCGTGGCCGCCTTCGTGAATACAACTGAAGAGGCAGGACTGCAGTTCGTGCTCATGGACGCGGGTGGTCACGCGCACATCGGTCGGATGAAACGACGTCGTGAACGGATGGGCGGAGAGGTCCAGCCGTCCGCGCTCAAAATCATAGCCCATGGCGATGAGCACGAGCCGGCCGAATTCCAGCTGTCGGGCCTGATCGTACGCATGCCGGAGGATGTGGTCGTCGATCTGATGCGGACTCTGGGTCACGCGCTTGAGGAGCGGTACGAGGCGCGCCTTCATCTGGGCAAACAGCGGCCGGAGCGCGGCGATGGTAGATCCGGGTTCGTAGACGTCCAGCAACGCATCGTAGGGCGAGGTCTGATACCCAAGGTATTCCGCCTCTTCCCGTTTGAGCGCGAGCACTGTGCGGAGGTTGGGGAGAAACTGGCGAAAGTTGTTCTGTTCTTTGGCCTCGGCCCAGACCTGCTGCGCCAGGGAGGTTTCCCGGCTGAGTCTGACGACAAAATCGGAGGGGAGCTTTTTCGCACGGCTGAAGTCCCGCCAGATTTCGCGCAGCAACGAGCGCGAGGGTTCATCCCACAGATCGCCCGGTTGGTCGATGGCCTGTCCCGTCGCCGGATCGACGGTAGCGGCGAGAAGCCGTTCGATGTCTGGAGAGACCAGTTTGTCGTGAGCGATGCCTTGGAGCACGGCGATCTGTTCCGCTCGCGCTTCCCCGCCGCCGGCCGGCATGTGCGTTTCCTGATCCCATGACAACACCGATGCGGCGCTGTTGATCCTGGTGATCTCCAAGAGTCTGGTGGTCAGTGGTGCCAGTGTTGCAACAGTCTTCACGTCCGGTCTCCTCGCTTGTGCTAATATCTCCGCGCGTGCGCCAGTCTACGCAATGCGCGGCGCGATTTTCAAATGATACGGAAATGATACAGATGGGTGACGAATGAAAACGTTAGTGGCGCCTGAGATCGAAGCCTATGCCCAGGCGCATTCCATGGCTGAGTCCGGCGTGGCGCGTGCGCTCCGCGAGGAGACACAGCGGACCATGGAGTACGCGCAGATGCTGGTCGGTCCGCTGGAAGGGGCGTTTCTCAAGATGATGGCGCAGCTGGTCGGGGCGACGCGTGTGCTGGAGGTCGGGATGTTCACCGGCTATAGCGCGCTCTGTTTTGCCGAGGCACTTCCCGATGACGGGCGCGTGATCACCTGTGAAGTCGACGATTCGTCGGCGGCGTTGGGGCGGAAGCATTTCGCCAACAGTCCGCATGGCAAGAAGATCGAGATTCGCCTCGGACCGGCATTGGAGACCATGGGGGAGCTGAGCGGACCGTTCGATGTCATCTTTATCGATGCCGACAAGGTGAACTACCTGAACTACTATCGCCGGGCGCTCGATCTGCTGGCGCCTACCGGCGTCATCCTGATCGACAATGTGCTCTGGGACGGCGAGGTGCTGAGACAGCCGGCGCCCGATGAGAGGACGGCGGCGATCCAGGAACTGAATCGGACGGTGGCCGCTGATCCAGGCGTGACGGCGGTGTTGGTGACGATTCGCGACGGCGTGCTGGTGATTCGGAAGAAGGCGGCGGTGTCGTGACATCGTCGTCCACCAGCGCGGCCTACGGGGCGCTTGCGCTGGCCGCCGTGTTGTGGGGCGGGTCGATTGTCGCGCAGAAGCTGGCGCTCGGATCCTTCTCCGCGGTCGAAGCGTCCGTGCTGCGTGATATCGGCGGACTGGCGATTCTGCTCACGACCTGGTGGTGGCAGGAGGGGACGCTGGCCAAGATTTCGGGCCGGGACCTCGGCGTACTGTTTTGGCTCGGGCTTGGAGTGCTGGGCAATCACCTCCTGATTCTGATGGGGCTCAAGTATGTCAGCGGGGCGGTGGCGGGCGTGATTATCGGCTCCGCTCCGGTCGTGACGGCGTTGCTGTCGGCCGTGATGATTCAGGATGTGCCGCTCCGATCGGTGTGGGCCGGGGGGTTGCTGTCTTGCGCCGGTGTGGCGTTGGTCTCGATTGCCGGGTTTCAGGCGGCCGGCGAACATCCGATATTCGGCAGTCTATTGGTGTTCCTGGGTGTCGTGAGCTGGGCGCTCTATAGTATCGGCAGCCGCGCCGTGATGCATCGGATCTCGCCGCTCACGGTGAATTGGACCACGCTGCTTGTCGCCACGGTCATCCAGATTCCTCTCCTGTGGACCGATCGCAAGATGCTCGATGCCGGACCGGCTTCGGTGACGATGCCGGATTGGCTGGCGCTCGGATATCTCGTGGTCTTTGCGACGGCCGTGGCGCAGCAAGCCTGGCTATTCGGGGTGCAAGGCATCGGACCTTCCCGGGCGTCGATCCTCGGCAATCTCACGCCGGTTGCCGCGGTCGCGCTTTCAGCGCTGATTCTGCATGAGCCGGTCGGTCCGGTGGAGTTCATCGGGATTGCGCTAATCCTCGCCGGTGTCTGGGCCGTCGATCGATCCACGAAGCTGCCGGCCAGTTCGGAGCGTACTCATGAGTAGGGTGTTTACCTATCAGGAAATTCCTGATCTGGGATAACGGCCCTAGTACTGCTTCTAGTAGGGCCTTTCCTGTACGATGCACCCCATCCATGCGCGCTCATCTGTGCCGCACAGGTTCCGATGTCTGATAGTTCCCGCCATCTCATGGCCGACCAGGCCACGTCCCATAGAAGTGTGCCCATTTCCAGGAAGTTTGCCCAGAGTGATCTTCGATGTTGATTTGTCACGGCAGGTGACAGGACCTTACTCTGAGCCAGACTGTTCCATCATCGTATGACCCGCTCTCTATGACGACTCGGACCATCCATATCGCGATCGGCTTGATGCTGGCAGGGACGTTCCTGCTCGATTACCTCACGCCCCTGGGGTATCAGGTATTCCTCCTCTATACGGTGCCGATTGTGCTCACGCTCTGGTTGGAGCAGGAACGGTCTGCCTATCTGGTCGCGGGCCTGGCGATGCTGACAACCTATCTCGGATTGGTTCTCTCTCCACCCGGCATTCCCGTGGAGGTGGCCTTCCTGAACCGGTCGCTCAGCGCCGTCCTCTTCTGGGTGATTGCGGTTCTTGTGATTCGGAGCCGTACCATCTTAGTAGATCGTGGGACCAGGCAGTTGGCCGCCATTGTCGATTCCTCGGGGGATGCGATTATCAGCCAGGATCTCAATGGCATGGTCACCAGCTGGAATGGGGCTGCGGAGCGTCTGTTCGGCTATGATGCCTCTGAACGGATCGGTCACCCTCTGAGCGCAATCATGGCATCGGAGCAGGCGGCCGAAGAAGCTGAGAAGAGCCGGCAACTGCTGTCTGGCGTCGCGGTGGCTCCGTATGAGACGGCGTGGCCGCGTCGTGATGGAGCTGGGATCGCGCTGGCGCTGAGCCGCTCCCCGATTCGGGACCAGTTCGGTTCCGTCGTGGGTCTGTCCACCATCGCGCACGACATCACCGCCAGGAAAGCAGCGGAGACCTCGCTCAAGGAAAGCGAAGGGATGTTGCGGGCGTTCTTTGAAAGTGCGGCGCTCATGATGGGCGTAGTGGAGGTGCTCGACGACGACGTCCGGCATCTGTCCAGCAATCGTGCCACCGCCAGGCTCTTTGGCACCACTCCGGACAGGATGAACGGGCGGCTCTGTTCCCAGCTGGGTGTGCCGAGGAATGTGGCTCGGATGTGGCTGAATCACTATCGTCTTTGTATCACGGAACAGTCACCGGTGCGGTTCGAGTACGAGCACGATGATGCGCGAGGCGGCCAGGGTGAACGGCGATCGTTGCTGGCGACGGTGTCGATGATCGGCCGGGGAGCCGATGGGGCGGCGCGGTGTTCATTTGTCGTCGACGATGTGACGGAATGGAGAAAGGCTGAAGACCTGCTCCGCGAGGCGCATGCCATGCTGGAGTTGCGCGTGGCCGAGAGGACCGCTGAACTCGGCGACGCCACCGTGCGGGCCCGGACGCTGGCTCAGCGCCTCTTCGACGTGCAGGAAGCGGAGCGTCGCGCCGTCGCGCAGGATCTTCACGACGAAATCGGCCAGGTCCTGACGGCGCTCAAACTGAACTTGCAACAGGTGCAGCGTGACGGGCCAGGGACAGCGTCTTCGACGGAGTTGAACGAAAGCATCGAGATCAGCGACCAGCTGTTGGTTCGAGTTCGGAGCCTAGCGCTGGATCTGCGGCCCTCGCTATTGGACGACCTCGGGCTGGTGCCGGCCCTGCGCTGGTACGCGACCAAGCAGGCGGAACGGGCCGGCTGGAAACTGCAGCTGCATCTGGACGAGGCCCCGCTGATTTTGACGGGCTCGCGGAGCATTGCCTGTTTTCGCGTCGTGCAGGAGGCGATGACTAATATTGCTCGCCATGCCAAGGCCACATCGGTCTCGCTCTCCCTGGCGGTGGCTTCCGAACAGGTGCGCGTGGTGGTGCAGGACGACGGGTGCGGGTTCGACGTGGCGGCCATGCGAGTCCGAGCCCACCAGGGGTTGAGCCTGGGGATGTTGGGGATGGAGGAACGGGTCAGCCTTGTGGGAGGCATCATGCGGGTTCAATCGACGATCGGGCAAGGAACGTCCTTGGTCTTCTCCGTCCCGCTGACCGAGCCGCAGCAGGAGGCGTTGTCGTTATGACGAAGGTCCGCGTGCTGTTGGCCGAAGATCACCAGCTGGTCAGAGCCGGGATTCATGCGCTCCTGGATAAGATGGGCGGCGTCACGGTGGTGGCGGAGGTCAGCGATGGGCAGGCCGCGGTGAAGGCGGTGGAGACGCATCAGCCCGATCTGGTGCTCATGGACATTGCGATGCCCGGGCTGAATGGGTTGGAAGCCGCCGGCCGGATTACGAAGAGCTGG